>SL_8KL_010_SEDDRAFT_10004745_pt1 | contig 10844 bp, 10 predicted proteins | sample SodLakKL_010_SED_4_FD_11160 | JGI IMG/M metagenome (IMG submission 11160) | reverse complement strand
TCCTCAGGTGTATTCAACATTGAATTACGGTCGCTCAATGGAGGAAGTGGAGATGCCTTTTGCCCAACCGTTCAATGACAATGTGCCGACCCTGGAGGAGATGACCAGGGCTTCCATCAATGTGTTGAGTCAGAATGATGAAGGCTTTTTCCTGATGGTTGAAGGCGGAGCCATCGACTGGTCCGGTCACGACAATCACCTGGGTCGCCTCATCGAGGAAATGACGGATTTCAATCATTCCATTGAAGCTGCCGTGCAGTGGGTAGAGGAAAACAGCAGCTGGGAAGAGACCCTGATTATTGTAACCAGCGACCATGAAACCGGTTATCTGACCGGCCCGGACCACCCGGAACCGGTGAATGATCCTGTTGTAAACCGGGGTCAGGGCAATTTGCCGGAAGTTCAGTGGCATTCAGAAAACCATACCAATATGCTGGTCCCTTTCTATGCCAAAGGCCCCGGCACAGAATTGTTTGCTTCTTATGCCAATGAAAAAGACCCCGTGCGGGGCCCTTTTCTGCAAAATACCGATATACCGCATGCGATCTTCCGTATGTGGGGAAGGCCGGATATAGAAGTGCACCGGATCAATGAATAGTGGTTAAATCAGTCCAGGTAGATGTCGTACGGCATCCTTGTCAGGATTCCGGTCATCTGGCTGGCGTCATTTATTTGCCTGTAATAGCGGTAATTGTCGCCCAACCTGCGCTGGATGATCCTTTCCTCGATCCCGCCGAGATCTTCAATGATCCGGGTCAGAAAATCCTTGCGTTTTGGGTATTCCACAATGCGATACTCTTCCAGTTCAGCCATTGAAGCAGCCCGTTCAATGGCATAGCGCAAACCGCCGAATTCATCGATCAGCCCATGCTGCCTGGCTTCCGCACCGCTCCAGACGCGGCCGCGGCCCAGTTCATCAACCACAGATTCAGGTATGTTGCGGCCTTCGGCCACATGGCCGATGAAAGTTTCGTATACGTCTCCGATCATTTCCTGAATAAACTGTCGTTCGGCCGGTCGCATGGGTCGGGTCAGAGATCCCAGATCGGCAAATTCGTTGGTTTTCACGTTATCAAATGTGATCCCGATCTTTTCATTGAAAAATTCCTGCATATTGGGGATCATGCCGAAAACCCCGATCGAACCGGTAATGGTATTGGGGTGGGCAACGATCTCATCCGCTGCACAGGCAATATAATACCCGCCTGAGGCAGCCACATCGCCCATGGAGGCAATTACCGGCTTTTCCTGTGCGGCAAGTTTAACCTCCCTGAGTATGACATCCGAGGCCAGGGCGCTTCCACCCGGAGAGTTGATGCGGAGTACAATCGCTTTAACCGATTCGTCTTTCCGGGCTTCCCTGATGGCCGCAGACATATCTATGGATCCGATACTGTTTTCTCCGCCCTCGCCGTCAATGATCCCTCCGCTGGCATAGACCACGGCAATGTGTTCCCTGCTGCGTGGTGTGATCATATGCCTTGGCAGGGGAGCGCGCTTGTAACGTTCCAAAGACACGAATTTCACATCCTCGTCCTCTTCCAGGTTCGTTTTTTTACGCAACAATTCAAGGATTTCATCCCTGTAGGCAATGCCGTCGATCATGTCGTTCTCCATGGCCATCCGTGCATTCCTTGTGAGTAATCCATCGGCCACGTCATTCAGGTGGTTGATGGTAAGGCCACGGGATTCCGCAATATCTCCGGTCACATTATTCCAGATGGATCCCACATAGGATTCGATCTGCTCCCTGTTCTCCGGGCTCATATCTTCCCGGAAAAGGGGTTCCCCGGCACTTTTGTACTCGCCGTGCCGCACCAGCTGCGGGTCAATGCCCAGTTTGTCGAGCATATTCTTCAGGAATACGAGCTCTGAATTGATTCCCCTGAAGTCAATGGCACCTTCGGGGTGAAGGTACATCTCATCTGCGACAGAACCCAGGTAGTAAGCAGATTGCATATATACCTCCCCGTAGCTGATGATAAATTTCTCTGATTCACGGAAGTCTTTCAGGGCATTCCTTACTTCAAGAATGCTGCTCCATCCTGAAGGAACGATGGTCAGGTCCAGAAAAATCCCCTCAATATTCTCATCCTCTTTGGCTTTCTCAATATTACTCAGCAGCTTGTTGAGCCCGATCGATTTTCGGAGTGACATGGTCATAAAATCAAAGGCTTCAAATGGGTTTTGGCCTTCCCGGTCAGATAATTCAGTGCTGAGTGTCAGCTGCAGCACTGATCCGGACTGAACCGGTGCATCGTCTTTGGAGGAAAAAGTAGCGATGGAAGCAATGACCCCGATCATTAAAAACAGGATAATCACAAATGTCAGAAAGAACCCCAGCATGGAGGCGAACATAAATTTGAAGAACTGTTTCATGGCTTGGTCTCTTTAAATGATTGAAGTTGGAGGTGTGTATTAAATATTTATTGGGTTAAAGATAGGAATTATCTAAATTTTGATAAGCCGTTTTTTTTATTCATTTTTGTCCGGGGTTATTCCGGGTCTATACGGTAAAGGCATGCACAGGGTATATCTTTTATTTGGCGGTAATTCAGGAGATGTTCAGCGGGCATTTTCCCTGGCTTCTTCACTGATGGAGGAAGCGGGAATTTTTGCCGTCAGGGGAAGCGCGCTTTACAAAAGCGAACCCTGGGAGATGGATCCGGACGAACCAGAATTTATGAATAAGGTTGTTCAGGTAAAAACTCCGATGTCGCCCGTGGAATTGCTCCGGAATTTACAGGGCATTGAAAAGGAACTGGGCAGGGAAAGACATCCGGGAAAGGTGTTGTCCAGGGTTATTGATCTGGATATTCTGTTTTTCAATGACCTTGTAATGGATTCTCCGGAACTGACAATTCCTCACCCCCGTTTGCATCTAAGGCGATTTACCCTGATCCCCCTCCATGAGATTGATCCGGGGCTGAGGCATCCGCGTTTGAAACAAACGGTGAGAGAAATGCTTGAGAATTGCAGTGACAATTCCGTCGTAACTAAAATTAGCGGCCCCCCGGGCACCGGTTCGGCCCTCTGAAAATTAAATCTTACTGAAATGCGGTATAATTACATTGCAATTGAAGGGAATATAGGGGCCGGGAAAACCACCCTTGCCAGCAAAATTTCATCCCTGTACAACGGGAAGCTGATCCTTGAGCAATTTGAAGAAAACCCTTTCCTGGAAAAATTCTATCAGGATCAGGACAAATATGCCTTTCCCCTGGAACTTTCCTTCCTCGCCGAAAGGTATAAGCAGCTGCAAAGGGAGTTGTCGAACCAGGACCTTTTTTCTGACTTTACCATTTCTGATTACTTTTTGAATAAATCATTGATCTTCGCCCGTAAAACCCTTGGTGAGGATGAGTACCAGTTGTTCATGACACTGTTCAATATCATGAATGCCAATTTGCCCCGTCCTGATCTGCTGGTGCACCTTTATGTGTCTACCAACAGGCTCCAGCAGAACATACGTTCCAGGGGGCGTTCCTATGAACAGCAGATTCCGGACGAGTACCTGGAAAAGATACAGGATAGCTATTTTAACTACCTGAAGCAGCAGCCTGGGCTACGAATCCTGGTTGTGGACGTGAATGCCATTGATTTTGTGGCCTATCCTTCCCATCTTGAGATGGTGCTGAATGCCATTGACCGGGATTACCCCGTAGGCATGAGCTCTGTGAGGCTGCTACCCTGACTGAAGGCCGTTACCCTGACTGTGCCGACAGATCGTTCACCGGGGAAAGTGTCAGCACCTTGTTGGCTGTAAATAAAAAACGCCCTGGCTTTAACCAGGGCGTTTTTTATTACCTGTGTTTCTTGAAAATCGTGATTACAGCACGATGCTCTGGAATTCACTTTGTCCGAAGAAATCCACGAATTCGAGGTCATTGATGGCAATTTGTGCCATGTCAGAGTTGAGCTCAATGGAATGGCGCAAGTTGTCATACAATGCTGTTGCATCGTTGTTTCTTGCAGCAATGACTGCTTTCAGGTAAGCAACCTGGGCACATTCGGGTGCGCAGTTCAGGGTGTTTACAGCCTGGGTTTCATTGCCTGCCATGAGTTGGGCCAGTGCCACATTAAACTTGCAGGTATGTCCGGAGAATGAGTTCAGGGCAGCCTGGTAGTCACCTTTCCTGATTTGGGTCACGCCAATGTTGTAGTCGGTATCAACGCCTTGTGCCTTTGCTGCTTCAAACATCGACATGGCGTTTTCTTCATCATATTCCCATGCCGCGATCACGCCCATGTTGTTTTGTACATGACCGTTGCCCGGGGCAAGCTGATTGGCTCTTTCCAGGTATTCAGCCGCTTGTTCCGCATCGCCCTGCTCAAGCAGGATCACAGCAGCGTTGTTGAACCCTTTGTAGCTTCTCGGGAACAGCTCCTGGGCTGAACGGTAAATGGTCAGCCTGGTTTGTGCGTTGTCAGTAAGTGTGGCAGCAAAAAGCAGTTCCTTCTCATCAAGCTGTGAGGGATCGCTCAGGGCTAGACCTGAGATCTCCTCGTGTGTAAGCTTGGGCTCATAGGCATGTACAGTGATTTCAGCACGACGCAGAGGCTCGAGTAATTTTTCGATTTCCTCATAGATCAGCGTCATGTCTTTGATTCTTCTTTCACGCTCTGCCGGGGCGATCTGCGAATTGATCACGTTGGCGATTGCCTGCTTGTCGGGCATGTCAGAAGCTTCCAGTTTAACCATAAACCCGTCAAAGTCTTCGCCTTTTGCTTCAACCCTGAGTTCGGGCATTTCCACCTCTTTGTCCTCAAAAAGACCGGTAATGTAGTCCTCGCCGGTTTCTGCGCGATCTTCTGACAGTTCCATGTTAAAAGCAACTTCACCTTCAGGGGAAGCCCATGCATCTACGTCAACCACTTTGAGTTCCCAGCCTCTCTGAATGAATTCCGTGAGGTCTTCAATTTTTTGCTGGGCCTCGTCAGCGCGGTTGAGATCAAGACGCCAGTTCAGATTATGGCGCATGTAGGCAAAGTAGATATCTGCAGACTTGGAGATAATCACTTCCTCCTCATACTCATGAGGTGCCAGTGATCCCGTGTGATCTTTTTTGATTCTTTGTGCTGTCATGATCATTCCATCTGCCACTTTTCTTTCGGGAAGTTCCCTTGCACTGTCTTCACGGCCTTCACGGTAAAGTTTCGCGCGCACGTAAAGTTCTGAGTTGAGCATGTCAGGGTTATAATCCACCACATTATTCATGTCGAAGTTGGTGGTCCGGTCACGATTAACCATAGTGCCTGTTGTGGTGGTTCTGTTTCCACGCAGCGTGACAGTTTCCAGCTCCATTTCGGTGTCCTGATATTTCAGTACAGGGGTGAGTTCCACCACCGCATTGCGGTGAAAATAGCCTTCACCAACCCGTCCGTCAATATTCGCGGCAACCTGTCCGCCATGGTTTTCCAGCGGGTTGGTTTCGGGGGTATAGCGAATTCCTTCGTCATAGTTCCTCGCCATTCTGTTCAGACCACAGCTGGCGAAGAGTCCCGCTGTAATCAAAACTACAGCTAAAAGCTTAAAGTTAATGTTTTTCATAAGTGCTTGTTTTGTATTGGTTAATCTTTTAATGGGTTAGAATGATTGTAGCCGTCATTGTACGCTACAAATATATAAAAAACTATCAAAACAATATGGGTTGTACGTATAGTCTGCTGAAAAAGTTTGTATTTTCTCCTTTTTTGATTCTGCGGTCATTTTTTTTGGTGATTATTGCCGGTTTTTCACGCTGGTTTTGCGGATAATTTTGCCCGGATGGATTTTACGGAGGATGTCCGGTCAAAAAAGTCACAACAATTTTGTGGATTTGGAAAATAGTTATAAATTTGCACTCCTTTTCAAAGGGACGTATTCCCTGAATAAAGTTGAGAACAAGTTCATGGCCCGTTCGTCTAGGGGTTAGGACGCCAGGTTTTCATCCTGGTAACAGGGGTTCGAATCCCCTACGGGCTACAAACAAAGGTAATAAAGAAATCATTTTAACGAGGCATTATGGCAAACCATAAATCAGCGAAGAAAAGAGTCCGTTCCGACAATGCAAAAAAACTGAGGAACAGGTATTATGCCAAAAGTACCCGTACAGCGGTAAGAAAAATACGTGGCATGGAGAGTAAATCCGAGGCAGAAAAAAGCTTGCCCCGAGTGATTTCCATGATCGATCGTCTGGCAAAGAAATCAGTGATCCATAAGAACAAAGCGGCCAACCTGAAGGGTAAGCTGATGCGTCACGTGAATCTTTTGCAATAGATATCCCGGGTGGCGGAGTTTTGTGAATTTGTAAAAAACGCATATTCCCGCCACGCGATTACGGCCCGTTCGTCTAGGGGTTAGGACGCCAGGTTTTCATCCTGGTAACAGGGGTTCGAATCCCCTACGGGCTACAAAAGGGACCTTTCACCGGAAAGGTCCTTTTTTTATACCTGATTGCTTCCTATATTTAATCCGTCTTAAAAAATAAGGAATGCAACGCAAAACAAAACTTTTTTATCCATCTGTCGCTTTAACCGGGATCAAAAGCTGGGCGGAAGATGACCGGCCCCGGGAAAAATTACTGACCAAAAGCCGGAAGGCATTGTCGGATGCCGAATTACTTGCCTTAGTCATTGGTTCCGGAACAGCCCGGATGTCGGCGGTGGAATTATCAAAAACGATACTGGGAAGCGTTTCCAATAACCTGGCTGAACTGGGCAAACTTGAAATTCCCGATTTGTTGCGTTTCCGGGGTATCGGTGAGGCCAAAGCCAGTAATATCATTGCCGTGATGGAATTGGGGAGGCGCCGCCGGCTTTCGGAAGGGCTTGAAAAAACAAGGATCAGTTGCAGCCGGGATGCATTTGAGATCATGCACCCGCTGATTGCGGATCTGTCATGCGAGGAGTTCTGGATCATGGTGCTGAACCGGGGGAACAGGGTGCAGCGCACAATCTGTGTGAGTGAAGGCAGTGTGGCAGGCACGGTGGCTGACCCGAAAAAAATTTTCAGACTTGCGCTGGAAAACAATGCCAGCGGAATTATACTTTGCCACAATCACCCCAGCGGCCAGCTGAAGCCCAGCCCGAACGATCAGCGCATTACCCGTCAGTGCAAAGAATCCGGAACTTTTCTTGATCTCCCTGTACTTGATCATCTGATCGTGGCCCATGAGCAGTATTTCAGCTTTGCCGATGAAGGTCTTCTTTAAGAACATTGCTTTGGCAAGACAGCGCAGAATTTCCGGGGTTTGTGTAAATTTACTTTTACCTTTACCTTCAGATATTAAACTCTGCGCGCATGATAGTGGTTTTTTGTCCCCGGATAACCCACAGGATTGAGTATGTGACCCGGCTGGTTATGGGTCGTTTGCTTCGATGCAAATGGCAGCTTACCGATGATCCGGAAGTTGCTGAGGCGCATAAAGGGCCGAAGATCATTTACGGCCGCGAAACAGCTGGAAGGGAAGGTTTGCATATTCCCGCCCATGGATTTTTGTCGGAAAGAGGCGTGCATTATTTTGTGCCCGAAGTCCGCCGCAGCAAAGGCCTCCCTTTATTGTTTCCTGTTGACCCTGACAGTGCCAGGCAAGGTCTTGATTTTGATCTGTTTTCCGCAGTTTTCTACCTGGTAAGCCGCTATGAGGAATACCTTCCACACAAAAAAGATATTCACTGGCGTTTTGATGCCACTGCTTCCTTTGCCTATAGGAATAATTTCCTGGACAAGCCCGTGGTAAACCATTATGCATTGCTTCTGAAAGAGAAGCTTCAGGAACTGTATCCTGCATGCGCGTTCACTGACCCTGCTTTCTCGTTTCTGCCCACTTATGACATTGATGTGGCTTATGCGTACAGGGGCAGGGGTGTTATGCGAAGCTTCCTGGGTGCAGTGCGGTCAGTTATGAGACTTGAATTTTCTGCTTTTTTCCAGCGCTTTCGTGTGTTGGCCGGAAAGGAAAAAGACCCTTTTGACACTTATGACCGGCAAGTGGAGTTATACAAACAAAGTGGTATCAGGGCGGTATATTTTTTTCTCTGCGGTGATTACGGGCCCTATGACAAAAATTTGCCCCATTATTCAGGGACCTTTTTCTCTCTGGTGAAAAGGATGAACGACTATGCACATACCGGAATTCATCCGAGCGTGGCCTCAACGAAGGATGATTCACTGATCGAACTGGAATTATCAAGGCTTGCCAATATTTTGCAACAGGAAATTTGCTGCAGCAGGCAGCACTATCTGATGATGGATCTTCCGGCCACCTATCAGCGCCTGCTCCGAAATAATATTACCCATGATTTTACCATGGGATACCCGAGTCAGCCCGGATTCAGGGCGAGTATCTGTACCCCCTATCCGTTTTATGACCTGGAAAGTGAAAGTGCCACCCCGCTGACCATTGTCCCATTTGCCGTGATGGACGGAACCCTTCGCGATTACCTGCAGCTTACGCCCGGTAAGGCCCTTGAGGTGATCCGAAAGCTGCTTGATGAAACAGTGCAGGTGGGCGGGATGTTTGTCAGTTTGTGGCACAACGATTCCCTGTCAGGGCGGGGTGACTGGCAAGGATGGGACAAAGTGTATGAAGAGATGTATCGTCTTGCATCCCTGAAACATAAAGACAATTATGATCCGTTACGTCAGGCACGATAACATCAATTTTGCAAAATGGGACCATTGCATTGACCATTCTGTGAACGGAATGTTTTATGCATACGCCTGGTACCTGGATATGACGGCAGACAGCTGGGATGCACTGGTAGAAGATGATTACCGCGCAGTAATGCCTCTTCCTTTCCGAAAAAAAGCCTGGATGAAATATGTCTACCAGCCTTTCTTTATTCAGCAGTTGGGTGTTTTCAGTACGTACAGGCTGAATGAAGAGGTTACGGAACATTTCCTGGAAGCCATCCCGCGGGAATTCCGGTTTGCGGATTTCAACCTGAATACCTATAACCTTTTGTCAGACCGACATCCCTCAATCGGGGGCAGGGGGGTTACGCACGAACTGGATTTAATTTTTCCTTATGGCCACCTGCAGGAGGGTTATTCGGCAAACACGCGGCGCAATATTAAAAAAGCACGGGCAAAGGAAGTATTTGTCACAAACGCCGGACGCCCTGAGGACATTATCCTGGCTTTCCGGCAGAACAGGGGCAAACTGGGAGTGCCATTTGCCGAAAAGGATTACCGGGTGCTCAAGCATTTAATCTACGCCGGTATGCACAAAGGGATGGTAAGCTTAAGATTTGCCTACTCTTCCACCAATGATTTCTGCGCCGGCATCGTGTTTTTCAGAAGCCATCACAAGGTGGTGCTGCTTTTTTCAGGGAGCACCCCGGAGGCCAGAAACAATGGGGCAATGAGCCTGCTGATTGATCATTTCATACAGGAATGCGCCGGCAAAGAGTTGGTGCTTGATTTTGAAGGTTCGGCTGATCCGGGTCTTGCCCGTTTTTATCGTGGGTTCGGATCAGAAGAATGCGTATTTTTGCGTATCATTATGAACAAAGTGCCATTTCTGCCAGAACCTTTACTGGATGGCTACCGCTGGATTAAAAATCATTGTAAACAACAGAAAAATGCCTAGAATCCGAGTTTTGGGAGATACTTCTTCCCTGTTGAGCCAGTATATTGCTGAAATGCGAGACGCTGAAATTCAAAAGGACAGCCTCCGGTTCCGGAAGAATATGGAGCGCGCCGGTGAGATTTTTGCTTATGAGATCAGCAAGAAGCTGGAGTGGAAAAAGAAAGAAGTGATCACAAGCCTGGGGGTCGCTTCATGTGAGGTGCTCTCTGAACAACCTGTCATTGCCACCATTCTGAGAGCCGGTCTTCCCATGCACCAGGGATTGCTCAATTTATATGACAATGCAGAGAATGCCTTTATTTCAGCATACCGCAAACACCGAAAAGACGGCCGGTTTGACATTCAGGTTGAATATGTCTCCGGTCCTTCTCTGGCTGGAAAAGTGTTAATCATCAGCGACCCGATGCTGGCAACGGGTGCTTCCATGATATTGAGCTACAAAGGCCTGATGAGTAAGGGGCAACCTGTTCATACCCACATTGTTTCCATCCTGGCCAGCAACCAGGGGGTCGAGTATGTGCGAAAAAACATGCCCAATGATGATTATACCCTGTGGCTCGGGGCGGTGGATGATGAACTGACAGCCAGGGCATATATTGTTCCCGGACTGGGGGATGCCGGCGACATTGCTTTTGGGAGCAAGCTTTAATTAAGCATATTGGCGATGAGACATCTCACCATCGTAATTATTGAAAATATCCGGGTAGCCCTGGAGTCTATCCGGGCACACTTGTTGCGTGCCCTGCTTACGGTGCTGATCATCGCCATCGGAATCATGGCTTTGGTCGGCATTTTGACTGCCATCGATTCCATCCAGCTTTCCATTACCGAAAATTTTGCCCGTTTGGGTGCCAACAGCTTTTCCATCCAGAACAGAAGTATGCAGGTGCAGATGGGTGGCGGGGCCAGGCAAGTATATCCGCGGATCAACTATAACGAGGCGATTGCATTTAAGCAAGAGTTTGACTTCCCTGCCTGGGTTTCCCTGCGGGTAACAGGAACAGGTTCTGCTACCGCCCGCTATCGCTCGGAAGAAACCAACCCGAACATTCGTGTGATTGGCAGCGATGATAATTATCTGGTCACTGCAGGCGCAGACCTGGCAAAAGGGCGCAATTTTTCTCCTACTGAACTGCAGTACGGTGCAAACGTAGTTTTACTCGGGCACGATGTGGCAAGTACTTTGTTCCCGGGAGATGCTGATCCTCTGGGGGCTTTTGTTTCCATTGCCAATATGCCTTACCAGGTGATCGGGGTGCTGGAACAAAA
>SL_8KL_010_SEDDRAFT_10004744_pt1 | contig 10847 bp, 12 predicted proteins | sample SodLakKL_010_SED_4_FD_11160 | JGI IMG/M metagenome (IMG submission 11160) | reverse complement strand
GGCAGAATTGAATGAAAAGATATGCCAATTAAGTGGAAGTTACTTTCAAAAATGGTTTTCTCTCAAAAATATTTTATAATATTGAAAACATGGTTAAATAAAAGGTGGTTCAGATTCCCAACATAGAAAAACTGAAAGAAGAAAAGGATATTTCTGAGCTCAATGAACATATCCTGCACACCGACTCAGAAATCAGAGAGAAGGCCTTAAAAACTATCAGTGAATTGATAGATCAAGGGTCATATGATTCTTCTACTTTGAAACCTCTAGAAAAAGCTCTAGATGATAATTCTAAAAATATCCAAGTAAAAGCAGCTGAACTAATCTATAAGTTGGCCCAAAATGATGTCTACGAAAGTTCCTCTTTAAAACCTTTGATTTCTCTTCTAGACGAGGATGAGAAACATCTTCGAGGAGTTACTATTAAAGCTTTAAGAGGATTGGCTGAAAAGGGAGTCTATGATGCAAATTCTATAGAACAACTGAATAAGAACCTAAGAGATGAAGACGAATTTGTCAGATGGAATGCAATTAGAACTCTTGAGGTCCTTGCTGAAAAAGGAATTTGTAGATCTTCGACTTTAGAGGAACTTTATCAAGTTTTAGACGACTCAGATGAGGAAATAAAAAACGTTGCACTCCATACGTTGCGTAGTATGACAAGAGAAGGTATAACTGATGATGAATCTGTAGAGAAGGTAGGAAACTTACTCACCCGCTCTAGTAGTGAGGTTAAACGGAATGCGGCTAAGACCATAGAAACATTAGCGAAAAATAACATTGACGTTTCTCCAGTCATTGGTAAATTAAACAGACTTTTGAGAGAGATAGATGAGAAAAATAGTGAGGCAGCTGCTTCAGCGCTCAAATCTGCTTTTGAAAATGGCTATTACGAAAGAAGAACTATCAAAATATTGAGTAAAATGTTATCTGATTCCGATAGAAATCGCCGGAGACAGATCCTTAAAAACCTACTCGATTTCGCAGAAAAAGGATTGGTGGATGAAACTTCTTTAGGCCCTCTAAATAAATTACTAGAACAAGACGATGAAGAGGAGGCCGAAATTGCAATAAAGACAATGACCTCAATGGCGATGAATGGTGTCAAGGAAAATAAAATAATGGAGACGCTGAATGCTACTCTCCAAAACGGTAAGGATGAAGCAAAAAAGACCTCGGCTAGATCCCTTAAAAAACTGGCTAGTATGGGGATCTATAAAGCCGAGTCTATTGAACTACTTTTTGATCTGCTTCAGCATCCTCAAGATAAGGTTAGGGAAAATGCCATGGAAGCTATAGAATTCATCACTTTAGAAAAAAGCTGGGACGAATCCATACTGGAGAAGATATTCTATGCCTTAGAGGATGAAAACAAATTTGTTAGAATCTCGGCCATCTCTACCTTAAAACACCTCGCTGAACAGGGGTTAGCTTCGGAAGAATCAATAAGCTATCTAAACGAACTCCTAAGTTCAAATGATGAGGGTTTGGTAGAAAGAACTTTGTTAACTCTTTCAGTCATGATCGAACAAGATATATATGATGAAAAAACAAGAAAACATCTCAATGAATTAACTGAAGATTCGAAATATAGCATACAAAAAAAGGCTCAAGATTTGATTGAAATAGTTGAAGAAAAGGGTTGAAGAAACTCTTTATCACCTAAACTAATACCACAGTAAATACCAGGAAGTAGGCCGGTGAAGCCAAGCCTGTAAAATTTTGTGAAGCTTTACATCCGGCTCTTATTAACTTCCCTTCATTCAGAGGAAGCCTCTTTAACAGTATTGGTCCTCTTACCTTAATTTTTTCTTACCGTGATTTCTATTGATGACACGTTTGTCGTCCCATCACCTTCATCGTTCTCCAATTGTTCAGTTTCGGTGATTATGTCCGTGATTTCTGCATCGTCTAAGAAGCGGTTCTTCGCTATCTCAGCTATATCGACTGCTTTACTTATAGCTCTTCCTCGTGCTTTTATAACCGCTTCTTCGCTCCCACTACTAAATTGGGTCATCAGCGCCATCACATAACTCATCGTTTCTTTACTTCCTACAAATATAGTATTTTCATCGTCCATTGTTGTAGCCTCCTTTCATACTGCAGATATCGTAAGTAAATGGTAGTATTAACTATTTCGGGTCAAATTCCTTTACTTTTTGTTATACACTTCCTCTCTAAAAGCGTGCGTTTTCAACTAAAAAAAGTTTTACGCCAATTACTGGTTTCGTAACAAAACCCTTTTATATTTTCTACATCTTCACAAACCGAAATAGATGGTTCAAATAAATTTAATCCATAAAAAGATAGGAGGATAAATATGACAGAAATTCCAAATTATATAGGTCCGACAGCTATGGGTCTTAAGATGGGGGTAATAACACCAGGAATGGACATCGTGAATGAAGTATTCGAAATTATAAAAAGGGTTCACGAAGATCATCTCTTGAATGATGGAGACGTCATCTGTATCACGGAATCCATTGTTGCGAGGGCACAAGATAATTACATAGAAGTTGACCAGGTCTCGGAGATAATAAAGGAAGCTCTCGACCTTCAAAAAGACGGGACTGTTGGTGTCGTCTTTCCTATCACCAGTAGAAACCGGTTTTCGATGATACTAGAATCTATAGCTAGAGCAGTACCTGAAGGAAAAGTAATCGTCCAATTTTCTTATCCTTCAGACGAGGTGGGAAATCAAGTGATCTCTCCTAAATTTGTCGAAGGAGTGAACAAAGATTTAATCACTATTAAAGAAATCGACGAAAAAGAATGCATACATCCCATAACAGGTGTGAACTACATAAGATACTATCAGGAAATTATAGAAAAGACAGGAGCGAACTCGGAGATCATTTTATGTAATGATCCAAAAAAGATAACGAAATACAATCCAGACGGAGTTATCGCAGCTGATATACACACAAGGGAAAAGACGAAGAGATCTATAATGGAAGAGACGAACAACTGTATCACTCTTGACGACGTCTGCACAGAAGGAGAAGTCTGTTCTAAATGGGGATTATTGGGAAGCAATATGTCTAGTGGGGACAGATTGAAACTCGCTCCTAAGAACGGAGAAAAGGTGGTAAACGAACTTCAAAAAAAGGTGAAGAAGGAATTAGGAGTAAACGTCGAAGCTCTTATCTACGGCGATGGCGCATATAAGGATCCCTCAAGTGGGATTTATGAACTAGCGGATCCAAGACCAGCAGTTGCCGCTACGGATGGTCTGGATTATTTTCGTCGGGGAGTAAAATACAAATATATTGCGGACAAATATTATTATGAAGAAAACAAAAATCCAGAAGAGATAGAAAAGATTTTAGAGGGAAAAAAGGCTGAAAATAAATCTGAGAATTCGATGGAAAAAGAAGGAACTACTCCACGAAAGATGGAAGATCTTTTGGGAAGTCTAGCCGACTTGGTAAGTGGTTCGGCAGATGCCGGAACACCGGTAGTTTTAGTGAAAAATTTCCTAGGATGAAACCAATTCTTCTTTTTTCTCTTTATCCCATTTTTTGATCTCAGCCTCTCTCTTTAAAGCTTCGCTCCTATCCTCCATCTCTTCTAGATAGACAAGCTCGCATGGCAGTCTACTCCTTACATATTTGCTACCTTTCCCCTTTTCATGTTCCTTGATTCTCCTTTCTACATCTTTAGTTATACCAGTGTATAGTGAACCATCCGATAATCGGAGGATATAGAGGTACCACATAGGGAGGTATAGGATTATTTCGACAAATAATTTACCTTTTTTCCAGTATAAGGGCGTTTAAAGTCACCATTAACGCCATCCCGGCATCACCGATTCCGACTGCCATCCATAAGGTTACAAGACCAAAAAAGGTCAAGACTGCTAGAGCGAACTTGACACCTATAGAAGCGACTATGTTCTCTTTCACTACTCTCATGGTTTTTTCACTAATATCAAAAAGATAGATCAATCTTGTAAGGTCATCTTCCATCAAAGCCATATCGGCAGATTCCATCGCCGTGTCTGAGCCAGCAGCTCCCATGGCGATGCCCACATCACTTTTTACAATAGCTGGTGCATCGTTCACCCCATCCCCTATCATCGTCACGTGACCGGTTTGTTGTAATCTCTCTATCTCATCTAGTTTCTGATCTGGAAGAACATTAGCTATGTACCGGTCTATACCTAATTCTTCAGCAACGGCAGAAGCCGTTCTCTCATTATCTCCTGTTAACATGATTGTTTCTATGCCTTGCTTTTTGAAGAAAGCTATTGCCTCCGTTGCTTCATCTCTCGAAGTATCTTTAAGACCGATAAGTCCAAGGGGTTTTTTACCCCTCCCTAGAACAACTACCGTCTCGCCCCCTGAAGTCATCCTAGAAATCTCTTGTTTCGCTCTATCCCCGAGCTCGAACATATCCGGATTACCGATTCTATATTTTTTACCATCTATGATACCCTCTATACCCACCCCAGTAAGAGACCTAAATTCATCCACCCTGTAAAAATCCCGACCGTTTAATGAATTAGAGTGCTCAATGATAGGCTCAGCAAGAGGATGGTCTGAGCCTGATTCTAAACTACTAGAAATCAAAGCTATCTCCTTAGGATTTAGGTGATTCAAAGAAATGATCTCTTTGACTGAAAAATCCCCAGTAGTCAAGGTTCCTGTTTTATCGAAAACGATTATATCTGTTTCTTTTATCTTTTCTATGAAAACACTTCCTTTTATAAGGACTCCTTTTTTCGCTGCTTTAGTCATCGAGGATACCATGGTAACGGGCGTAGAAACGACAAATGCACATGGACAAGAGAGAACAAGTAGGATTAATCCCTTGTACAACCAAAATCTAAAGGACTGTCCGAAAAATAACCAGGGTATGGTTGACACAGATAGGGCAAGCAACAGGACTATAGGAGTATAGTATCTAGCGAAACGATTAACGAATTTTTCCGTCTCGGCCTTTTTCTCTTCGGCTTCTTCGACTAATTTTACTATTTTTGACAGAGTTGATTGTCCGCTTTTTTTAGCAACTCCTATTTTAAGTAAACCGTCAACATTGAGTGTGCCGGCGAAGACTTCATCACCCGGTCCTTTTTCTTTAGGCACCGATTCCCCTGTTATCGCAGATTCGTCTATGGAAGAGGTACCTTTCTTTATATTTCCATCTAATGGTATTCTTTCACCCGGTTTGATAATGACGGTTTCCCCTATAGATATCTTCTCTGGAGATATCGTCTTGGTTTCGCCGTCTCTTAAAACCCTTGCTTTAGTTGGAGAGAGCTCCAACAACTCTTTTAAACTCCTTCTGCTCCTAAATATGGAATAATCTTCCAACCTCTCCGCTACTGAAAAAAGAAAAATCAAAACAGCGGCTTCACCCCAATAACCTATCGAGACTGCACCTATAGATGCAACAACTACCAACCCATCGACCTCAAAAGCGTGGTTCTTAAGGATTTCCATCAACGAAGACTTCGCAAGAGGAATACCACCTACAAGGATTCCGAGTCCCATCAATAAACGGTAAATGGGTAAACCTAATACAGTGGTTTGGACCTCAAGTATTAATGTGATAATGGATAATAAAAGAAATAAACCAGTCAAGATTATATTTCTAGAATCAAAAATGAATTTTTGGAGTGTCAATTCTTCATGTTCTAATTCTAGATGGACACTTAGGTCATTTACGCGCCTTCTACAATAGGGACAATCATCCATATCTTTATACATTTAGGGACTTCAAAATCAGTCATTTACTAATAATTTACGTTAAGTTCTGGTTAAAACTATAAAAAGAGTCTATATCCATTTCACCATTCGATTGTAAAGACTGTGGAGTTCATCAGCCTGCTCAACCCAATGTTGCTTACCGTCTATAGTGGTTTCTTTCTTCCAAAGAGGTACATACTCCCTAAATCTATCCAAACAACTCACGCAGGCTTCGATAGCTTCTTCTGTCTCAGGCGAGCTAATGACAATCGCCATAGCGTTCTCTCCAGCTTCGATGATACCGATCCTTTGAACTAGAATAATCCCATTTATATCAAATTCTTTTATTGTTTGCTCTTTAACCCTCTTCATCTCGTTTCTTGTCATACCCTCGTATATGCGCACCTCCAAATTTTGTAGGTCAGTTCCGTTACTTTCTTTTTTCACAACGTCACTGAAAGTCATCACCGCACTAGTATTATCATCAACTACATTTTTTTTCAATTCTTCTAGGTCAAAATCTTCCTCTTCTAATAGGATCTTGCTTTTCATCACTTTCAATTAACCTAAATTTTAAAGGTATTTTAAGTTAATGACTAAATACTTAATATTTTCTTTTTTTTTTAGGATTTAACATGATTTTTTACTAACAATCATTTTCCTTTCTTTAGCATGGGACCATAGGGCTTTTTTCGTACTCCAATATTGACACTAACTAAATATATTAGAGAACTTTGAAAAAATCTACAAAGATAAACGTTTGGAGTTCAAAAAAATATATTAAGACGGGAATCGTTATAGATAATAATCAAAGAAGGGCCGAGGATGAAAAACAAAATACTAGCCGCTAATCTATGTTTATTTCTAATCTTTAGTGTAGTGATAGCTACATCTGGAGATGCAGAGAGTGCGGGAAGTGAAGAAAGTGTATTATCAGTAAACTCTGTTGAGGAAGTAAATGATCTAGAATATGATGATAAAAGTGAAGATGAAAACTCAGTGATAGTTGAAAGGGAAAAAGATCATCCTAATAAATTCCACGGAATCACACGTGATGTAGACCCAAGTAAATTAAACAACTCAGCTGAAGATACTGATTATAAATACCCATTAGACTCAAAAAATAATACAGAGGAAGAAGGAAATAATTCTAATGGTGGTTTTATCCAAAGTATTCAAGATTTCCTAGGATGGGCAGGATCCAATATTCAAGATTTCCTAGGATGGGCAGGATCCAATATTCAAGATTTCCTAGGATGGGCAGGATCCAACATCTATAGTGCCTCTGCCTCTTTAGGTATAGGAACAATCGTCCTGCTACTAGTTGTCCTTCTCATTGCGATGGTCTACGCAGGCATAAAGATTTGAATAAAAAGCTGGGGGTGGGGTTCGAACCCACGAAAAACCGCTCTGCAGGCGGTCACATTAGCCACTCTGTCACCCCAGCAGGGGATTAAAAAATAAAAGAAAGAGCGCTATAACTTTTGTGGTTCAACTTCGATCTTCAAGAGCCGCTTGATAAGTGTTTTCCAGAAGAGATAGTACTGTGGTGGGTCCAACACCTCCAGGGACCGGAGTTATCTTTCTTGCTTTTTCTTTACATTCCTTATAGTCAACATCTCCCACCAATTTCCCACTGTCTAACCGATTCATTCCTACATCTATTATCACCGAATCGAGGGCTATCATCTCTTTTGTGATCAAATGCGGAACTCCTGCTGCCGCGATCAAAATCTCGGCTTTCTTAGTATGTTGGTGCATTTGGTCAGTAAATTCATGGACAACTTGAACGGTAGCATCTCTATTCAATAACGTTATAGCCATCGGCTTTCCAACTATAGTGCTATGACTTACTATGCATATTTCCTTACCCTTTAATTGAATATCCTCATAATCAAACATAGTGAGTATTCCTTTTGGAGTGCATGGGATAACATCTTCAGATCCTATCATCAATTTTCCTAAATTTTTGGGATGTAGACCTTCAACATCTTTGATAGGATCTATAGCTCCGATCAATTTCTTCCCATCCATATCCCCCGGGAGAGGCATCTGAACCAAGATACCATCAACCTCATCATCTTCATTCAACTCATGAATCTTATCAATCAATATTTCTTTTTTAACCTCTCCCCCATAACGATGGGTTTCAGTTTCTATACCGACTCTTTCGCATCCTCTATTTTTAACTCCGAGGTAAACTTTCGATCCCTCGTCTTCTCCAGCAAAAATTGTATGTAGATTAGTGGGTTTCTCCATCTCTTTTATCTTTTCTTTTAAAACTGCTTCTTTCTCATCCGCTATCTTTCTTCCATCGATCTTTTTTCCACTCATGTTCATCACTCCGGGGCCCAATTAGGAAATTTTGGATCCTCTATCTCGTATCGTTTATAGGATTTGATATCTATTACAGGAGTTTCGTTCAAAGCATCCAGACCCTTAACCCAAAGATTGTTTCCTTCACGATCTACTAGTTCACATACAGTGTATGAGATCGGATTTGGTCTGACCGGTGCGCGAGTCGCGAAAACACCAGTAAGAGGATTAGAGTCATCAGCCATGGGATGGACTCTTTGTATATCTCTATCGCTTCTATCGAACCAGCACATCACGGAGATGTGAGAATTTTCTTCTATCCCTAGCAGAGCATCCTCATATTTTTTATGAATCTTTACTTTCGAGATTTCTTCTCTATAATCATCCGGAATCTGCTCTAAATGATCATTCTTTACTCTCCCTATCTCTATCAACTCGAATTTTTCGAGGGCTCTTGATACCATGAAAAATGATTGTGATAGATAGGTTAAAACGATTGCGGCGAATTAGAGTTTTTTTCTTTATTCCTTTATTTTCACTGCTTTCTCTGCACCCTCGTCCATACCATCTACTACATCATAACCGGCTTCTCTCAACATCCTTTTACCTTCTTCTTCATTTGTGCCTAACATCCTAATTACCGTTGGCTTCTTGGGTTCGTAATCGATGATTCCCTGTGCGATCTTGTCGCACTGAGTTATCCCGCCAAATATGTTTAAATAAATGGAATTTACACCCTCTTTCATATCGATGATCTCCAAAGCATGTTTCGTGTCATCTGCATCTGCGCCTCCGCCTAGATCAAGGAAGCAAGCAGGTTCTCCACCGAATTCAGCTACAGAATCGAGTGTCGCCATTACCAAACCCGCGCCACAACCGACTATGGCAATATCTCCCTCTAGGTCTACATAGGCAAGATCATATTCACGAGCCTTTTTCTCTCGCTCGGTTACGAGTTTACTTTCTGATTTTTCAAACTCCTGTCGGTAAAGTGCGTTATCATCGATATTGAAGACTGCGTCAATAGCCAAAAGACCGTCTCTGGTGTAGAAACCAACGGGTTTATTTCTGCAAGTTCTGAATCGTAATCATCGAAGGCCTGAGCTAATTTTTGAGCTATCTTCGCCATCCCAGATAGTTCATCGCCTTCCAAACCTACCGAATCTGCGAGATGCAAAGCTTCGTAACCTCTTAATCCCATCAAAGGATCAATTGGTTTTTTAGCTATCTTGTTCGGATACTCCTCCGCGACTTCCTCTATATTCATCCCACCTTCAGTTGTCATTATCAACGTTGGTCTTTTCTTTTCTCTATCCATGACCATTCCTACGTAGTATTCATCTTCGATCTCAGCTTTTTCAGCAACTAAGATCTTTTCAACTTCTAATCCTCTTATCTTCTTGTTGAAGAGTTCGTCAGCCTTCTCCACGGCTTCTTCTCTAGTTTCGGCGAAAAGGATACCGCCAGCTTTACCCCTCTTCCCAACAGTTACCTGGGATTTTAGAACTACAGGTTTTTCGACTTCCTTTATCTCCTCCGGCTCTTCGATCAGATAGCTTTCAGCAACCGGGATGCCGTATTCCTCAAAAATTTCCGCAGCCTGATATTCTTGGAGTTTCATCTTTTATACCTCTTGATACTATTTGCTCGTAAATCGTGACCGGATATAAAATAGTTACGTGATTTAGTTTATTCATTTATACCGAGCAAAAATCATCTTTTTTGGCTTCACAAGATTTTTATGGGAGTTACTCCTATCTCTATCCTGTAAAGTTGGGCCAGTAGATAGGTAGGAATCAGAGATTCCTACTAGTTATGTCCAATTTAGTCATCCGCATTCCCTCATGGGCCAGTAGATCAGTTGGAAGATCGCCACCTTGGCATCTGCGGGTTCAAAAACTTGCCGCTGAAATGGTGGAGGCCCGGGGTTCAAATCCCCGCTGGTCCATCAATTTTACATCATTTTTAAATAGGTACGAAAGTTCCTTCTAATTTTGGATTGACTGGACTGTTAGATTTGACATAATCTTTCAGAGCTTGCACGGCCTTGATATCTAGATTTTTTCTATTTTTCCCATATTTAGCTGGGATCCCTTGAGTTGTAACAAAACTGGCTTCATAGATCTTGTCTTTATTCACCCTCTTATCCCCTACAAAAAATTCCTGTATCCTCTTCCCTCTAGGATTCTCAACTTTAAAATATACATTTATGCCATAGGATCTCTTCACATAACCGCCCATCTGTTTGTAAGAATTCTTCGAAAAAGTAAGCTCGAGATCTTCTTCTATAATATCCCAAAGTTCCTGACCCGTTATCTCACATTTAGATATCGGAGGATTTACAGGTATTATCTTCCACAAGTCTTCGACAGTTATCTCTCCCGGTGGTATAGGGGACCCATAACGCCAGCCGTTAGAAAATGCCATCTCTGCTCCGCTCACATCGATCATCGCTTTCAAAAGAAGATTGTCCATGGTCGTCTCCATCACTCTATCTCTAGATAGACCAATTTTTGTCTCACCTACAACTTCCTCTAACATGTCTTTATGAGGGGCCTTTGCTTCTCCGACCATCTTCTGAACTTCCTTATCAGGCTCTATAGTTTTATTGATCACTACGAGTCGGTGTTTGTATCCAATTATACTTCCCTCTTCCAACTCTAGGTCCAATCTTCCGATAAATGAGCCGTGACATCCAGATTGGATTATCAAGGTTCCATTCACTTCTACAGGCTCATAGATCCTATTATGGGTGTGTCCGCTCACAAGAACGTCGATACCATCAACTTCTTTAGCAAGTTTTAATTCCTGTGGATAACCAAGATGGGCGAAAACGACTAT
>SL_8KL_010_SEDDRAFT_10004743_pt1 | contig 10848 bp, 12 predicted proteins | sample SodLakKL_010_SED_4_FD_11160 | JGI IMG/M metagenome (IMG submission 11160) | reverse complement strand
GCAATTCTGGCAGCCCAGGTTGCACCCCCATCCACCCAGTGACATCACCTCCTCACCGGGTCGGAAATGGAAGAGGGGCTTCTTCTCTAGGGGGTCGATGTGCATCGTCGCCACTTTGGCGTAGTTGTCGGCGACCAGCATATCATCTCCCCCGAGACGGCTGCCGCAGATCCCCCTCTTGCCGGGGGCGATGCGGCAGCGGTGCGGGCAGAGGCCGCATACGTATACACCGTCATCCTTGCGGTAATGTAAGGCTTCCACTACGGTAGGCATATCTCTCGCTCTTCCTTGATTTCTCCATCTGAGCTCCTGTGATTAATAGCTTGCCGTGGTTCTAGGGGGGGCGTCCCCTGCGAGGTCGGGAAGGAGGTCCAGCATTGAGCGGAGCCCCCTCGCCGCCGCCACCAGCCTACCGGTGTCGACCACATCGGGGACGTCCCTCTCGCTGTGGGAGACCTTAGCGACCGCCATCCTGTCGGACGAGGTCAGCGCCACCGCCGGAACCGAGGATTGCACGAAAAGCGAGTGGTCCCCTTCCATCCATGACGGGCCCTCAACCATCCCTTCGCCCTCCAGGGAGTAGCGGACCGCCTCCGCCAACGCCTCCGGGCAACCGTACAGGGAGAACTCGTCGGCGCCCTCGCCCACTCCCAGCCCATCAATGTTCACCCCCAGCATAACATCGCCAAGGCGGCCACGGTTGTCATCGAGGTACAAGACCTCCCCCGGGCTGGCGTAATGGTCCTCGCCGTTCATGGCCACCAGCTCCGTCTTGAGACCATCAATCGGGGCGGCTATGGATTCCGCAAGCATCATCATGGCGCAGACGCCGGATGCGTTGTCGGCAGCACCCGGCGACCCATGGGCGCTGTCCACATGGGCCATGATGACCGCCCGAGGATGGGCCGGAGTGCCCTTGGTGGCGACCACGTTACAGCCCCGCGAAGGCCTCCTCTGGGTCCGGACGGTAAAGGAAGCCAGCCTACCGTCGGCATATTCTAGAATGCGTTTTCCGTCAGCTTCCGGCAGCTGTCCGTGGGGGATGTGGAAGTCCCCGTCCTCGATGAGGTGGAAACCCTGCGGATCGCTGTCGTTCGGCGCGGTGGCGGCGAGGACGGCACCGAAGCCGCCCTCCTCCAACGCCTCGATGACCTGGATATGCTCATCGATGCGAAGGAAGGGGAAGTTTCGGGGCAGCAGTGGGGCGCGGGCGAGGTCCCCGTGAAGCAAGACTATGGCCCCGGGAGTCCGAAGGCGGCGCAGCCCTTCCAACGTGGAAGCGTAGACCAGCGGGGCTTGGAGAGAAGCTGGAAAAGAGTATGGCCCAGGCCGCATAGCAAAGCTCTCGAAGCCCAGCTGCAGCTCAGCTCCTTCCGAGGTCCAATCGAAGCAGCCGAACCATCTCTCCTCTGTATCGAAGCCATTCCGGGAGAACCATGTGAAAAGGCAGTGCGTCGCCTCCAGGTTCCCCTTCGAGCCCACCGGTCGCGCTCCGATATCATCGCAAAGCCGCCCCAGGCAATTAACAGCCAGGGCGTCAAGGTGCCGTTCCGTCATTGTCATCCGCCGCCGTAGCTTCCATCTTGCCACCTCGGGATCAGTCCTCGGACCAGTGGTCCAGGGGTCGGAAGTGCTCGTATCCGCGGTCCTCGAGGTACTCCATCTCCGTCCCCTTGATGAGAACGGCCTCCTCATCGGGGACCACGCGGCCGATGACACTGAATACCACGTCCAATGACTGCAGGGTCTCCAGCATCCTCATGGGGAATGTGAAGAGCAGCTCGTACTCCCCCCCGTAATGCAATACCATGTCCTCCAGGGAGGCGCCGGTGCGCTCCGCCACCTCCTCCGCGCCGTCCCAGACCGGCAAGGCGCCCCACACTATCTCCATGCCCACTCCGGAGGCGGCGCATATCCCGTGCACCGTGCTGGAGAGCCCGTCGGAGATGTCCATGCAGGCGTTCACCGCCCCGGTGGACGCGAGCAGGCGGCCCTGCTGCACCTTGGGCACCGGCAGCGTGAGGCAGTCCACGGCCTCCGGCATGTCCAGGCCGGCGGACAGCGCGTGCCATCCCGCCGCTGGGCCGCCCAGGGGCCCGGTCACCGCCACCAGGTCCCCCGCCTTGGCCCCGGAACGGGTGAGTATCTCCCCCTTGGATACGATGCCCAGCGCNGTGCCGGCCACCAGACCGTCCCCNGCNTTGGTGTCNCCCCCGANGACATGGGTGCCGCAGAACTCNGCGCACTGGTCCATNCCCGACNNCATCGCCAGNAGGTTGCGNTCCTCCATGTCNGGNGGGAGGGANAGGGAGCTGATGAAGCCCANCGGCTCCGCCCCCATGCTGGCTATGTCGCTGAAGTTGACCGCCGCCGCCATCCAGCCCACCCTTTCCCAGGGGGTCCCCGCGGGGCGGTGGGAGGTGAAACTGAGAAGGTCCGACGACACCACCAGCCAATCGTCGCCCAGGTCGATCGCCGCGGCGTCGTCCCCGGGGCCGATGCCGGGGGAGGGCCGCAGCAGCCTGCCGATCATGGCCACCAGCTCCCTCTCCCCCAGCTCGTCCAACCTGACCATGCCTGGTCAAGCGGTCTGCGCCATGATAAGACTTTCTCGCTCCGGCGTCCTTGCTAAACCCTTAAGAACGTTCGAACATTCTCTAAGGAGCGGAAATGAGGCTGGAGATAAGGTACGGCAGGGANGGCTCCCAGCCCCTGGAGNTCGCCGACGACGAGCTCATGGGCGTCATANGCCCCAACGAGGTGGAGNTGNGGGACNCNGTNGAGGAGATNGACCGCTCGTTGCGNGAGCCGGTCTCGTCCCCGCCCATAGAGGANTTCCTNGCNGGAGGNGAGGACGTGGTGTTCATCGTCAACGACGGCACCAGGCCCACTCCCACCGCNGCGGTCNTNTCGCGNATCGCNCAACGCTANGACCTGAGCCAGGCNCGGTTCCTNATCGCCACCGGCACCCACNGGGCGCCGACCGAGGAGGAGCANCGCCTGATATTCGGCGANCTCTACGACGANCTTGAGGGNCGCATCCACTCCCACGACTCGGTCGCCGACGAGATGGTGCATCTGGGCAGCTCCNAGAACGGNACNCCCATGGAGGTCAACCGCATGGCGGTGGAGGCCGACCGTCTGGTGATAATCACCAGCGTCGAACCCCACTACTTCGCCGGCTACACCGGGGGCAGGAAGTCGTTCCTCCCNGGCGTCGCNTCCTACGCCACCATCGAGGNCAACCACCGCCTGGCGATGAGCGGTTCCGCCCAGGCATTGACGCTGGAGGGCAACCCGGTGCACGAGGACATGATGGACGCCCTGCGGGCGGTGGAGGGGAAGATGATATTCTCGGTGCAGGCGGTGCTCGACCGCCATCACCGCGTCTACCGCGTCGCCTCCGGGGACCTGCACCAGGCCTTCAATGCCGCCACCCGCTGGGCGGACGAGGTCTTCTCCGTCGCCATCGAGGAGAGGGCGGACGTGGTGGTGAGCGTCGCCCCCTATCCCATGGACGTGGACCTGTACCAGAGCCAGAAGGCCCTGGACAATGGGAAATGGGCTCTCCGCAACGGTGGGGTGCTGGTGCTGGTATCCAAGTGCCGCGAGGGCATAGGCCACGGCACATTCCTGCGCCAGCTCTCCTGCTCCCATGACCCGTTGGCGGTGCTGGAGGGCCTCGACGGCGAGTACCGCCTCGGCTACCACAAGGCGGCCAAGATGGCGGAGGTCGCCTCCTGGGCGCGCGTCTTCGCGGTGACGGACCTCGATGACGATCTGGTGCGCCAGGCGCACATGCTGCCCTTCGCCACGGTGGAGGAGGCGGTGCGCCAGGCCCTGGGCGGAATCCCCGGGGGGAGGGTGCTGGTGCTGACGGACGGTAGCATGACGGTGCCCAAGGTGATGCCATGAACGATTTCAGGACCGAGCGTCTCAAGGACTCGGAGCAGGCGATGCTCACCTGCACGATGTGCGGGTTCTGCAAGAGCGTGTGCCCCTCCTTCAAGGAGGCGGGCTGGGACACCAGCGCCGCCCGGGGGAGGGTCATACTGTCGTACGGGCTGGTGCAGGGCGACCTGGAGCCGGACGAGGAGGTGATGGAGAGCCTGTACAGCTGCACCACCTGCATGGACTGCTACCGGCGCTGCCCCTCCAAAGTGGACGTGGTGGGCATAGTGGAGAACGCCCGCCGCGACCTGGTGGCCGGCGGCCGCATGCTCCCCAAGCACCGCGACGTGGTGGCCAAGGTCCGCGGCCGCGGTAACCCCTACGGCGAGGAGGCGTCGGTCCCCGAGACGCTGGGCCGGGAGCCTCGGCCGGCGCCGCTGGCCTATTTCGCCGGCTGCACCGCCGCCTACCGCGCCAACGAGATCGCCGGGGCGGCGCTCTCGATACTCGACAAGCTGGAGGAGGATTTCACCGTGCTCGACGAGGGTTGCTGCGGCAGCGTCATGGGGCGCATCGGCTGCCCCGAGGAGGAGCTGGTGCCGATGATGCGAGCCAATGTGGAGAGGATTGCCGCCTTGGGGGTGGAGACCCTGCTGTTGTCCTGCGCCGGATGCTACCGCATGTTCAAGGAGGAGTACCCCCAGCACGTGGAGCTGCCATTCCGCGTCCTGCATTTCGCCGAGTACCTGGCCGCCAAGGAGCCGCCTCTCCGGCCCTGCCCCCGGAGGATAGCCTATCATGACCCCTGCCATCTGGGCAGGCATGCGGGGGTCTATGACGCGCCCCGCGACGTCATAAAGATGATTCCGGAGGCGGAGCCGGTGGAGATGGCCAACGCCCGCGAGAGGTCCCGCTGCTGCGGCGGGGGCGGCGGGGTGCGTTCCGCCTTCCCCGAAGCGGCGAAAAGGATGGCCTCCGCCCGCTTGGAGGACACGGACGCCGACCTGCTGGTGACCGCCTGCCCCTTCTGCGTGACCAACCTCCGCGCCGCCGGTGCCGAGGTGACGGACCTCACCGTGCTGGTGGACAAGCTGCTATGAGACCCTTCATCCATACCGTCCTGTCATCCTCTCGACCCTACGCGCTCATCGAGCCCGTCGAAGAGGCGGAGGCGCTCGGAATCCCTGGCGCCGCCCGCGACGGCGGGACCCTGCGCGTTGAGCTCGGGGATGAGGGCGGAGAGATGTTGCGCGGCAGCGCGCTGCAGGAGCATCTGGAGAAGGCGCTCCGGAACCTCCGCTCCGAGACCAGGCCCGTGCGCGCCTCCGGCCTCAGCCTGGACCTGTCGCGCCCTCTGACCATGGGGGTGCTCAACGTCACCCCCGACTCCTTCTCCGACGGGGGCGAGCATTTCAGCGCGAAGAAGGCCATCGACCGAGGCCTGGAGATGGCCGAGGAGGGCGCCGACATAATAGACGTCGGCGGCGAGTCGACACGCCCCTGCTCTCATTATGTCGATGCTCGCACCGAGTCGGCCCGCGTCCTGCCGGTGATCGAGGCGCTGGCGGCCTCCCTCGACATCCCGGTGTCGGTGGACACCCGCAAGCCGGCGGTGGCGGAGAAGGCCATCGACGCCGGCGCCCGCATGGTCAACGACGTGTCCGGCCTCCGCGAGGAGGGCATGATGCGCCTGGTGGCCGACACCGGCGTGGCGGCGGTGATGATGCACATGCGGGGCACGCCGCGGACAATGCAGGACGACCTCTCCTACAATGACGTGGTGCACGAGGTGATGCGCTATCTCCACCGTCAGCGGGAGGAACTGCTGGATGCGGGCGCCTCCCTGGGACAGGTGATACTGGACCCCGGGATCGGGTTCGGGAAGTCGCCGCAGCAGAACCTGGAGATCGTCCGCCGTCTGCAGGAGTTCCGCTGCCTGGGCTCCCCCCTGCTGGTGGGGGCGTCCCGCAAGAGCTTCATCGGCAAGGTGCTGGGCGCCGAGACCGAACAGAGGCTGGAGGGGAGCCTGGCGGTGGCCAGCGTCGCGGTGGCCAACGGCGCCGACGTGATACGGGCGCATGACGTGGCCGAGACCGTCAAGGCGGTGGCGATGGCGGCGGCGCTGCGCCCGGTCAGAGAAAGAAGCTGAGCGCGAACACTCCCGTCAGCGCCAGGATGACCACCACGAAGAGGGTGAGGCTCCGCTGCCTCTCGGCGTACTGCTCGTCCCTGATATGGCTCTCGCAAATCGTCGAGCAGCTCTCCTCGCCCTCGGAAACAATGGCCTCGCAGATGCGGCAGTGGGAGTGCGGAGGCAGCCTGACGCCCATGAGCTCTTAATCCGGCCCCGCGTATATCAAAGTTCGGCGGTGACCTTTATATGATGACTGCGATTCTGTGGTCATGTGGCAGGTGCTGGGAAAAGACACCGTCCCCGTGAAACTGGGCGAGGACTGGAAGCAGAGGATGGCCGAGCTGGCCGGCGAAGGGCCGCGCCGCGACAAGCTGGAGGAGCTGTTCTCCGCCGCCGGATTCACTTACTATTACAACACCGAGCAGGACGTCCATGCGTTCATATTCGAGCTGCCCACCGACACCACGGAGGGGGAGGTGCAGGCCTACACACGGATGATACAGGAGGTCCGCTCACTCACCGATTATCCCATTGTCGCCTTCGAGCAGAAGCCGCAGCGCTGCAAGCTGGTGGTGACCGCCGAAGAGGAGCCCGAGCTGGTGGGCAAGGACAGGACGGAAGGATACGGCTCGGGGAAGCTGTTCCAGCCCATCTTCGAATCCTGGAACGAGCATAGGTCCCGCTAGACGACAACGGTCTCGCAGTCGAGGGGGATGTCCTTGCCGCAGGCGGCCAAGGCGGCCTTGACTATGCCCCGCAGCCGGCAGCAGCAGGGGATGTCCACCCTCAGGACCCTGATGCGGCGAACGTCATTGCTGCGCAGCACGCACTCCAGCGATGAGATCATCCTCTCCCGGCCCTCGACCTTCGGGCAGCAGACCAGCAGCGCCCGGTCCCGCACCCTCTCCTGCACCGCGGGGTCGATGAAGCCGACGCAGTCCCCCGCCACCACCAGATCGAACTGGCCGGGCAGCCGTAGGCAGTCCCCGGCGAGGTCCAGCTTGAGAGGCCAGTTGAGCACGCCGTCGCGGGGCATCCGCACCGGCCCTCCGTTCTGGCCTTGCACAGGTATACAGTTCTTCACCTTGCTGGCGAGGCGGCGGTGCACCTGATCCTCATCGTATTCCGCCACGTCGCGGTGGTCGAGGTAGAGGGCGCCCTGCGGGCACTCGTCCACGCAATCACCCAATCCGTCGCAGAGCTGGCCGTCCACCAGTCTCGCCTTGCCCGCGGCCACCTCGATGGCCCCGCCGTGGCAGGACATGGCGCAGCGGGCGCAGCCGGTGCACCTCTCCTCGTCTACGCAGATGACGCTGCGGAGTGGCATCGTCCGGTAGATGGCGCCGTCAAAGATAACCCTTTGGGAATCACCGGCGCCTGAATTAAACCCTAACTCCGCACGGAATTAATAACAAGGTCTAGTAGGCGTCGACCGGGTGGTCGACGCCTAACGCTTTCAGCAGCTCACGCTGACGTTTGGTCACCTCGTTCAGCCTCCAGGTCTGGCCGATGCGGGTGATCTTCAGCTTCATCATCTCATTGATCATGTCCGTCACCCACATCTTTGTGAGGAGGCCAGCATCACGGGCGCGGTTCAGGAGCGCGGTGCGCAGCACAAGCGCGATGAACTCCACGCACAGCATACCTTTCACCGACTCGGTCGATGAAAGGTATCTCACGCCTCCCTCTAGCCGTTTTGAGTGTGCGGAAGTCCATCTCGGCGTCGTTCCTCTGGCGATAGCGTTGCAGCACCACATCCCATTCGTCGTCCGAAGTGGTCAGCAGTATCACCTTGCCGCATTTGTTCTCCGCCGCGGCGATGGAGTTCCTTCGTCTCACAGTACGTACGACGCCTTCATCGTTGATGATGGACAGCATCTTCAACAGCGGTTTGTCGTACCTTGAGATTGAATCAGCTATATTGGGGTGCCATTTCTTTCCGTTCAGTGCGTTCTCCAACCCGTCCAGGCGGGAGTAGAGGGTGGTCACTTCGTCTTTACGTCTGGTCTCGTCCAGATATGTTACCGCGCGAACCGCGTTCTCTCCAACGCAAGTCTCGGATTCAAATACTCGAATCACTGAACCTTTGAAGACGCGGGTGGTCTCCGGATTGTCGATCTCACGGTTGCTCTCAGACATCAGCGTTTTCGCTATCTTGCGCGAGAATGGTACTGGTATCGTAAATCCCAGACATTCGGACAACATCATATCCAGGTTCGATTCGGAGAAGAACCCGCGGTCGAGAAGGAGATGGGCGTCAGCGACGCCCATCTCCTTCAGTTCACTGACGAGGTTACGCAGAGTGACCACGTCGTTTATGCTGCCGGGGAACAGCTTGTAGTACACCGGTAAGTCACTGTCCAGTGAGTGGACCAGGCCGAAGTTGGCTTGCGGTAGACCAGTCGTGCGATACTCGGAGCCATACTCCAGATGCCCGTTTCCGCGAGAAGATGATTTGAATGATGTCAGATCGTATAAGAGAACGTCGTCATTATCTATCATCGAGCCGAACAGAACATGTATGGAACGGTCATCCTTGCCTAGGTCGGCAAGGAAGCGGGATAGGAATTGAGAGGTGAGCTCCCCTTCCATTCCGAGGAGTTCGGATAGGAATGATTCCTCCAACTGGTCCGAGATATTTCGCAACGCTTCCGGACGTACGATACGCATAACCGCGAGCGCGGTGATGATGTCAGCGCGCTCCCCGAACGCGCTGACCAGTTTATCGTACAAACCGGTCTGTCCGGCGATCTCCAGTAACATGTACGCCGGACCGAATGTCTTGCTCACAGAAACTTCGCGCTGCGACAGCTTCTTCTCGATGAGGTTTCCGTCCTCGTCGCAGCGTCCGATGTAACGACGTTTTTGCCTGGCCTGTTTCTTCTCTTTGTCCCAGTACCCATCGACCTCGTAGAGGTAGTGCTTGCCGCGGATCTTCTGGACGACGGTGTATGACATTGTAATTGTAATAACTATATATGTATAAATAAATATCGTATATTTACCTAATAGCCAGTGTCTAAAAAATCAATCCCTTGTTACTAACTTATGCGGAGTTAGGGGTTTAAGGGGCCTACACGTCTTTCAGTTTCGTAATGTATTAATATATTTTTAAATACATTTAATGCATTCGAGAATGTTGGAAGTATTGTACTGGTCATACCTCCCGTTTTTATTTCATCATATGGAAAGACATCAATTGGCACTCCGTGGTGCATATCCAGTTCTGCGTGGTTAATCTGTCTCAGTATTGTTCCGTTTTTCCTGATTTTTGCAAAGAGAGGGGGGAAGTGGGGGTCGGTCTCAAACGTTTGTAAGAAAAAATCGTTCCCCATCTCTTTCTTTGCAATTGACAAAAACCTTTCGAAATCATCCCTATACATCGCCACATCCAAATCGTCGTCCCAAGGAATGAATCCTTTGTGGCGGACAGCGCCAAGCAGTGTGCCACCGTAGAGTATGTAATGTATTGAGTGTTTTTTGCAGATGCGGTCCAATTCCAAAAGAATCTCCAATTGGATTTCTTGAACCTCTTTTACGTTGATTCCTTTGATATAGTAATCGTCCGTCAATTATCCCTCCCGCATTCAAAAACAGATCGCGTTTGGTTTGTCTTGTCGTGTTCTAATAATTAATCCTTCAGTATAATGAGAATAGTAAAGAAATGTATTATAAAGTGTTTAGATCAGCAGCCAAGCGATGATCAGGAACCCGAGCACGAGCATGAAGAGGGATATCACCCAGATGAAGGTGAACACCTTCGCCCTTTTCTTCGGGTCCCTCCATATCCGCTCCGCGAGCTCAGCGATCATTCCTTGGCCCCGGCCACCTTCTTGAGGTGCTTGAGGCGTATCGTGTTCTCCCTCTCCATCTCCTCGAGGCGGAACTCGATGAACGCTTCGGCCTCTTTCATCTCCGGGATGACCTTGAACTCAAGGGCGTTGACGCGGCGCTTGGTCTTCTCGATCTCGTCGAGGATCTTCTTCATCGTGGTCTCCACCTCCGCCGCCTCGACCATCGTCTCCAGGAGCTTCTCGAAGGCCTTCGCCGCCTCGTCGATGTGCGCTGACGTGCTGATCACGCCATAACCCCGGTCGACCACCGGCGTGCACACCGCCTCCGCTTCGATCTGCGGCACGATGAGGCCCATGATGCTCTTGTTGCGCAGCACCACCTGCGGGTCGATCTTCATCGCGTACGCCGCCGACTTGACCGCGATCGCCCCGTCCACCGCCAAGGCGATGTTTATCTTCTTCATGGCGTCCTCGTAGTCCTGGACGACGCGGTCGCGCATCTCCTTGGCCTGCTCCATGATATCGAAGAACTCGATGATGAGGCCGTCCCTCTTCATCTTCATGATCTTGTATCCGCTCTCGGACAGCTTGATCTTCTTCTTAACCTCGAGGAGGACGGAGCGGGTGGGGGTGATCTCTTGCGTGGACATGCTCAATCCTTCTGCGGAAGGTACTTCTCGATGAACTTGCGGTCGATCCTCGTCAGCTGGTCCACCGGCAGGTCCGCCAGGATCTCCCAGCAGATGTCCAACGTCTCGGCGATGTCGCGGTCCTCGTCCGGGGATTGGCGCACGATGCGGTCCTCGAACACGTCGGCGAACTCCAGGAAGGCGCGGTCGCGGTCGGAGAGGGACTCCTTGCCGACAATGGCAACGAGTCCCCGAAGGTCCTTGCCCTCCGCGTAAGCGGCGTAGCACTGGTCCGATACCGCCTTGTGGTCATCGCGGGTCTTGTCGCCGCCGATGCCGGAGTTCATCAGCCTGCTCAGCGACGAGGAGACGTTCACCGGCGGGTATATGCCGTTGCGGT
>SL_8KL_010_SEDDRAFT_10004742_pt1 | contig 10848 bp, 8 predicted proteins | sample SodLakKL_010_SED_4_FD_11160 | JGI IMG/M metagenome (IMG submission 11160) | reverse complement strand
ATATCGACGAGTTGAGAGTAATCATGGAACTCCTATGATACAAGAGTACGTTTCACATGATGGAGGTCATTATAGTATCGGCACATTATACGATGAATCGTCCAGCGAGATCGCCTCCCATGTGTATCTAGAAACAAAACAATACCCAACCAATGGGGGACCAGCGGTTTCGGCTACAAGCATAGAAAAACCTGAATGGACTAAAAAGATCATGAGAATATTCGATAAGATTAAGTGGGTTGGACCCGCACATATGGATGTATTGTATGACATATCGGATGATACTCCAAAGCTACTCGAGGTAAATCCTAGATTTTGGATGTCGATAAATATAGCTATAAAATCCGGTGTTGATTTTCCTTATCTTACATATCTGCTTTCAAAAGGTGAAAAACTCGAAAAGAAGTCAAGTTATCGTACAGATATCAGATACAGATGGTTATTACCCAATGAGATTCTTAGTTTGGTAAGTGATAGGAACGAACATGATGAATTAAAGAAATTTTTTAGATTCTTTGATGAAAAGACCTGTTATGGTTCGATTTCAAAAGATGATCCGATGCCAGCTGTAGGAACTATATTGCAAAGCTTAGATTTCCTATTTGATAAAGAAAAAAGAAAGATAATTTTTGATCGAGGTTGGTAAATTGGATGGACCAGAGAGAAACGACGAAATTAGTATAATGGCTGTCGGAGATATCATGCTCGGGATGGCATACCCTGGTTCTATAGCAAGTGACATCAATCTCCCATCAATTATTAAGAGTGATCCTTTATCAATCATAGATAAAAAGATAACAAAAATATTTAATAACTCTGACATAGTTTTTGGTAATTTGGAATGTGTTATCTCAGATAGTTATAATGGCAATAATGGTTTTTTAAGTTCTCCTAGTTTGGTAATGGCACCCCCTGAGGCTATCGAGTTATTACAAAGAAACTTTACTCATTTAAACATTACAAACAATCACATAATGGACCATGGGGTAGAAAAAGTTAAAGAAACTGTAAAGCATTTAAAAAAAAGTGAGATTGTTTATTTAGGGGACCCCATATCGAATAAAAGTAAGTTAAAAACGACAACGGTGAAAGAGAAAAAAATTGGGTTTTTAGCGTATAACTTGTGTGTCAAAGATAAAGAAAAAGAATTAAATAAGATTTTGAAACAAATTGAAGATAAAAAAAATGAAGTAGATTTATTGATAGTATCATTGCATTGGGGCTGGGGTTTCGAACAAATACCATATCCTTCTCCGAAACAAATTGAATGGGGGAGGAAAATTGTCGATGCTGGTGGAGATGTATTATTAGGTCATCATTCTCATGTTTTTCAGCCTGTAGAGATATATAAGAACAAAGTGATTGCATATAGTTTGGGCAACTTTGTCTTTGACATGTGGGCTGAAAAAAACTTAAAAAGCGGAATATTAGAATTAAATATCAACAATAATAACGAGATATCTGTAGATATCATTCCTACCTGTCAAAATAATTTTGAAGTTTGTATTGATCGTGATGATAATTCACTAAAAGAAATGATTACAGAGAATATGAACGATATAATTGAAATGGATGATTATATGGAGATTAGAAAAAAAATAAAGAAGCAACATGGACGAGAATTTCTTTGGCAATACATTTCAAACTTTCATAAATTGCCTGTAGGTTACCATAGATTTATAATAACTAATCGAATTTCAAAACTAATTAAGAAAGTCAATGATATGATTTAATTATAGAATAAATAAGGTGATTTCGATGAAAGTTTTAGTAGGTATTGGCCATCCAGCGCATATACATTTTTATAAAAATTTTATTTGGAATATGGAGAAAAATGGTCACAAGATTAAGATTATTAGTAGAAATAATGAAATGTGTATTAGACTGCTAGACGAATATAATTTTAAATATCATAAAAAGTTAGTTTTTCCAAAAACAGAAAAATTTATTGATCCTTTTTCTTACATAAACTATCCTCTATTTGAATATGAAACATACAAAATTGCTAAAGACTATATGCCCGATGTCTGGACCGGCATTGGTGGTACGACTATGTCACATGTTTCTACATTATTGGATATTAACTCAATTGTTTTTACTGATACAGATGATGCAAAGTTTGCAAACAAAATTACTTTCCCATTTGCAGATCGTATTTACACACCTGAATGTTATAAAGATGATATCGGACCTAAACAAATTCGGTATCCCGGATTCCATGAACTGGCCTATTTGCATCCTAACCGGTTTGAACCAGACCCAAGTGTATTGGATTTGATTGATGCAGATATAGACGATAAAATCGTAATCATACGCCTTTCTTCTTGGGATGCGTCACACGATGTTGGCCATGGAGGTTTTGGTGACGTGGTCGATATAGTATATAAACTAGAATCTACAGGAGCACGAGTAGTGATTACCTCAGAAGGAGATTACCCTAAAGCAGTTGAACATTGTATATCAAAGATTCCACCGTATAAGATGCACGATTTAATGTATTATGCGAGTTTGTATATTGGGGAAGGTGTTACAATGGCATCCGAAAGTGCGGTATTGGGTACTCCTGCGATATTTGTTTCGACCCGTAAATTGGGATATCTTGACGAGCTAGAGGATAGATATGGGCTTGTGTTCAATTATTCAGGTGAAGATCGACAAAGAAATGCTTTTCAAAAATCGTTGTCCATTTTGAAAAATTATGATGTGATGAAATGGGAAAAGAAAAGAAATAGGATGCTTAATGATAAAATAGATGTTACTGAGTTTATGATTAAAGTTTTTGAAAAGGCTGAAAAAAGTTGATTTTTGGTGAAATAATGAAGATAGCAACAATAGTAGGAGCTCGACCACAGTTCATCAAGATGGCTCCGTTATCGAGAGAATTAAAACGATCTCACGAAGAAGTCATAATCCATACAGGTCAGCATTATGACCATGAGATGGACGGAATATTCTTCGAGGAGTTGAATATCGCTGAGCCAGATTACAACCTGGGTGTGGGCTCCGGTAGCCATGGTTATCAAACAGGGGAGATGCTGAAGAAGATCGAAGAGATTTTGATTGATGAGGAGCCAAAATTGGTCATAGTTTACGGAGATACCAATTCTACCATCGCTGGTGCTTTAGCCGCGAGTAAACTGCATATCAAGATCGCACATGTTGAAGCAGGCTTACGCAGCTTTAACAGGGATATGCCTGAAGAGATCAACAGGATCGTTACTGATCATGTATGTAATCTGCTCTTTGCACCCAGTGAAACCGCAGTGGAGCATCTTAAAAATGAAGGGGTCTTAGATGATGTTCATCTTGTAGGGGACCTTATGTACGATGCTATACTTTGGGCACGAGATATAGCAAAGGAGAAGTCTGATGTATTGGAAAAAGTCGGTTTAAAAGAGAATCAGTATATTCTCTCTACCGTTCACAGGCCAAGCAATACAGACAAAAAAGAAAACCTTGAATCTATCATCAATGCGTTTGCGGATGCAAAGTTATCTGTGGTACTCCCAATCCATCCTCGGACGAGAAAACGTTTGAAGGAATTTGATCTGTGGGAAACGGCAAAAGAGAGTATAAAAATTATTGACCCTGTAGGTTATCTGGACTTTGTTAGGTTGATAGATGGTGCTGAAAGGGTTGCAACAGATTCGGGAGGTATCCAGAAGGAAGCTTTCTTCCTGGATACTCCATGTGTTACCATGAGAGAAGAAACAGAATGGGTTGAAACTGTTGAATGCGGATGGAATGTGCTGGTTGGTTCGGATTTCGATAAGATTGTATACGAACTAAATAAAGATTGGGATGTATCGCCTCCAAAGCCGAGTCCATATGGAAATGGAGATGCGGCATTGAGTATATACTCAATCATAAATAATTATTAATTCTATACTTTAATACGGCAGTAGATTATAATTAATACAAAAATATATATTTCTGAGTTGATACAATGAAGATATGTTTTCTTGGAAATGGTGAATCCCCTAATATTCAATATAGGGTGGAATGCTTTGCTAAAAAGCATGATGTATCGTTGATATCTTTTCACGGATTCAAAGAAGGTTATAGCCCTGATGTGGATACATATCACTTACCGATGCCTTTGCATAAAGACATAAGTTTATCAAAGGCCCCGAAAAAGTACATCCAATATAAGAAAACGATCAAAATAATCAAAAATATATTGGATGATATTCAGCCCGATGTACTTCATTCCTTTTACATAACACATTATGGTTTTTTGGGAGCCTCCTGTGATTTTCATCCATTTGGCATATCCACCCTGGGTAGTGATCTTGGAAGATTTAAAAAACAACCGTTCATGTACAAATATATGATCAAGTATGCACTGGATAATTTGGATATTATCCATGTTCAAGATCCCTTGAGCAAAAAGAAGGTATTAGATCTGGGAGTTGATGAAGATAAAATATTCGTGAATCCATGGGGAATCGATACGAATATTTATCAACCTTCAAAAGAGTCAAAGGAATATGATATCATCCGGGTCAGATTATTTAGAAAGTATATCAACGAACACACGTTTGCTGAAGGTATAATGAAAGTAATAGATGAGCATCCAGATCTCAAAGTTCTTTCATTAGGTTCTGGTAAATGTGAAGGGGATTTTATAAGATTAGCGAAAAAATTAGGCATTTTTGATAATATACAATTCGAAGGTTGGGTAGATCAAAGTAAAATTAAAGAATATCTGCAAATGTCAAAAATATTTATTGACCCCATTCATTTTAAGAAAGATTATTTTGGTGCAGGGTACGGTGTGGCACTCCATCAAGCCATGGCTTGTGGAGTTCCCACGATTGTGGCAGAAAGACCGACCATATGTCAATTAGAAGGAGAGGATAAATGGTATCACGGATACGTTTACAAAGGTGATGATTCTCAAGATTTGGCTGACAAATTACTAGGGTTATTGGATGATAAAGAAAAAAGAGACAAAATTAGTAAAAAAAATCTTAAAAGTATAGAGAAGCGTTTCGATTTAGATAAAAACATAGAGAAAATCGTTGACGGATATCGTAAAATTTTGTGAAAAAAAGGTGATTCACCATCCAGTTTATTTGTGCGATCGGAGTAGGATTGATATGTTAAAAGTTTGTATGTTGGTTACCAATCCATGTACTAATGACCCGAGGGTGTTGAAAGAGGCGGTAGCACTATCATCAAAAGGGTACGAGGTCGTAATATTGGGTACGCGTAGAAAGGGTAACCAAAAAAAAGAGAGGGTCAATGGGATCACTATAAAAAGGATAAAGAGGAAAAAGGGATCCAACACATTAGCAGGGAAGGTCGAATTCTCTTATAAATTTACGAGAGCTGCGATAAAAGAGAAAGCAGATATCTATCATGCACACGACCTGAGCACTTTGCTTGAATGCTACCTAGCTGCGAGAGAGAACAATGCTAAATTGGTTTATGACTCACATGAACTTTATATCAGAACGTCAAAATTGACAGTAGGTAATTGTTTGTATAAGCTCATAGAAACGATGCTTATCAATAAAGCTGACAAAACCATAACCGTAAATGATTTCATAGCAGCTATTCTAGAGGAAAAATATTCCCTGAAAGAAACTCCCGAAGTGATCATGAATTGCCCCTCGTTGGAAACAAAATGTGAAAATAAAGATGATGTATATGAAGAAATTGAGGAACTGATAAAAGGAAATAAAAAAATTATCCTATATCAGGGTGGGATGATGAGCTACAGGGGTCTGTCTGAAATAGTGGAAAGCATGAAGTATCTTGACGACTCCTATCGTTTACTTATGATCGGAGGGGGCACTTTACTAGAGGATTTAAAAAAATTGGCCAAGGAGGAAGATTTGGAAGATAGAGTATATTTTACAGGACTAGTCCCTTACGAAATATTGGAACAATACACACGGATCGGCCATGTAGGGATAATATGCTTTGAAAATACTTCTTTAAACAACTATTATGCATCACCCAACAAATTGTTTGAATACATTCACGGTGGATTACCTGTGATTGTACCGGATTATCCCTTTTTAAGGAAATTCGTTACTGAAAACGATGTTGGATTGTTGCTGGAAGAGATAAAACCTGAACACATTTCTGCTAAGATTCATGAATTGCTGAAAGATGAAAATCGATATAGGGAAATGAAAAAAAATACCAAGGAAGCTAGAGAAAAGTATAATTGGGAAAAGGAAGAGAAAAAATTGATAAATCTGTATAAAGAATTATCCGGGGATATAGATGGATGATAGAATAATATACCGACGTTTTCCTCTGATATTTATCATATTAGTGGGTTTGGTCAATGTCTTCTTTGTGTTTCTCCTCGGCCGTACAGACATGGCCATGAGGACTTTGGCCATAACCATACCCGTATTGGCATCCTCTATAGTACTCAATCGTCTATATGCCGATGAAAAATTAGAATCCCGAATCAAAGATATCTTGGCAGATAGCAAAAATATATACTCCGTCGATCACAGGATACTGGTTTTAACTTTTTTCTATCTGTTCTTGCTTAGCATATTCATACTGTTCTATTTCGAAAAAAGACCTATATTCTATTTTATAGTGGTCGCTTTTCTTTACATGATACTTATACTGGAGATATTGAACAAAAAACCACGTACCAATTTGATTATTTTTCAAAACATCATACTTTTTTTGAATATTGTTTGGGGTGTTACCATGAGATACCCACTATATTTTGGTGGCACAGACATAATCAGCCATCTGAAAAGTGCTGAGCTCGTTGCTATTACAGGAGGTATCTCACACCTATCCTCAAGCTACATCAATTTTCCATTATACCACATATTGGTAGCTCAGTCCTCTTTGATATCTGGCCTTGATATCTTATTTTCAAAAAATCTATTCATAGGCATAGTTTTCTCTTTGAGTATTTTACTGGTGTATAAACTTACAAAGATAGTCACAAAAAATGACACTATCAGCTTGCTATCTATGGTCTTTTACTCTTCTTTTAGTGTGGTCCTGAGTGACGGGATGTACATGATAACCAGGAACATAGCATTCATCGGTTTTTTACTTCTATTTTTGATTATAGTAAAATTTAATGATAAACAGAAGGTCTCAGTAAGGTACACGATGATCTATTCGCTGTTTTCTATTTTCATACTACTTGTCCATCAGGTATCAATATTCCAATTCCTTCTGTTATTTGCCCTTTTGATAGTAATACAAAGAGTCCACAAAGTACATTATCTTAGAGTAAAGGAATACTTATTCCTTATTGTGATTACCATTTCTTACTGGCTATTGCTGGCCTACTCTTTTTCCAGCCATGTAATCTTGAACATACTCATTGCACCAGTGGAAAGAGATACAGAGATCGTTAGAACAGGTATTACCGATACTTTTAGTGTATCAGCATATTTGTTTAGCAGTATCGACACGATGCTGTTCATATTCATTTTTTTGACAGGTACCTTGTGTGTGCTTTATTACTCAGAAAAAGCAAAATTAAAGGTATTTATCCTCTTTTCACTCATACTTGCCATTTTCTTCATACCTTCACCTCTAGATGTGATGGAGGTAACAAGAGATATATTCACATTCCAACGAATGAGATCATTCGTTGCACCATTTATGGGTATAGGTCTGGGGATCGGATTCTATTTAATCATTAAGGATTTTTCCCTCTCCGAACGATACAAAAACATCAAACCTCTTAGAACTACATATCATGCTTTTGTACTTTTCTTGATATTTGGTTTTATATTCGTTTCCATAACATCCCCAGGTATATCCACTGATACAGATATTCACGAACATAATCCATCTAGGTATTTTGATGAAGGAGAATTGGCCACCTTTGATTTTGTAGCTGAGCATATCCCCAGTACTTCATTTATTCAATCTGACCGTTTTGTAGTGAGATATTACAAACTGGGTAGTATTAACACTTCCGAGGTAGAAGAAGTCGAATGGCCACATCATAAACAGCGACCGATAAATAATATATCGAGCTTAAAGACTCTTGCGGATAATAATTATGTGATTTATAGACAAGGTGAGTTTTACGATAAAAATGTTTTACGTATGGGATATGGCCCCACTAGGTTTACGTATCTAAGAACTGAAGAAAATCAACTTGAATTAGAAAAAAATTTAGAAGGAAATAAAAAGATATATACAAACGGAAACAACCATATTTATAATTAATTACTTAAAAATACCGAATTTACTTGGTAAAATGATTTCTATTATGGATGTTATGAATTTCTTCTCGAAGATAAGCATAATGCCAACATAGATAATTGCCCCCATCCCTATCATCAATATTAGATTGATGGGAGTTCCAAAATATATAAACCGATTGAACCAATAGATTATCAAACCCATTATCAAACTTGAGAATAGTATATATCTTATAGATGATAATACGGATAATACTCTTAATCCTACCAATCTTTTTAAAATAAATTGAAAGGCCACAAATTTAGATAAAACTAGTAATGAAACTGCTACACCTACCCATATAATTCCAAAAAAACTAGCTAAGTAAATTACTGTGACCCTAATCGGTAGTTCGATGCATGTTGAATAAAATTTTATATCCGAACGTCCGATTGAATAAATAGCTGTGAAAACGCCCCCATATAATGATGTGGCAATACCAAAAACTGTTAAAGCAAAGATAAGTGGAGTAGCATTGATCCATTCCTTACCAAATATTATCGGTATGAATAATGGGGAAGTAATGGCAAAGCCAATATATGCTGGTATTCCTATGCTGCCTAACATCTTTGTCACTTTAAGATATGCCTTCCTCAAAGATTTTTTGTTTTCACTCAGTTTAGAAAATAACGGGAAGCTGACGTCCGATATCGGTGATCTGATGAATACTAAAAGTCTTTTAATTAACGTTTTTGCAAAATAGTATATCCCGAGAATTCCAGGTCCGAGTACCCCTCCTATTACTATCTCATCTGCTCTGACGGATATCTGCTCTATTATTGAATTTCCAGCTACAAATATTCCAAATTTTAGGTAAGGTTTTAACTGTTTAAATGAGAAATGTAGCTTAGGCATCCACATATTTTTTCTGTGAAATATGGTCATCAAAATTATCGTCAAGAGAATGATTCCCGTTATATTTCCTATGACCACACTTATAACACCAAACCCGAGGAAAACAAGGCTTATCGTAATTATATCTTTCATTAAATGTTTGGCTAATCTTGCTTTCATGAGGATTTCATATTCTAGCTCCTTTCTCAGTAGAGCTCTAAATACAAGGTCTATGGGTTCTATTAAAAATACTGTTCCTGCCAAACGAAGTATCCATACTGCATCAATATCAAAAAAGTTACTGATCGGTGTTGCACCTAGGAAAATTATTCCAAATGCCACTATTCCGATGATCTGCTCAAACCAGAATATGCTACTTAAATCTCCGTATATTATTTTGTTTTTCTGGACTATAGCTTGAGAAAATCCCATCGTGGCAATTCCGTGAGAAACTGCCATGATTATACCAATCACTGCGATGATACCGAATTCTTCAGGTGTAAGAAATCGTGCTAAAACTATTAAAGTTAAAGGGGCACTTATCGCTGTAATTATGGAATAAAGCGTGTTCCATTTTACACCACTAACCGCTTTTCTTTTTAAATCCGACATCGTGTTTCCTTCTCAATTTGATTACTAATACTCATTTTGTGTGTTTTTATTCGAGTTACAACCTATGAGTATCTCTTCCACTGTGAATTCACTTGTATAATTTAACTTCTTTGCTATTTCTACCCTGGAGAGATATCTTTCATAAACAGTTTAGGATTAAACCACTAACGAGGGACAATATTTATTTTATTAATAGCGAATATGCAAACTGCGATTGATTTAATGTGGCCCGTTGATCTAAAAATATAATGGTGAGTGTATGACAAAACTGATCAAAAAAGCATGCATGTACTATAACTGTAAAAAGCACCAGTATATCGAAAGTTATTTTATTCCTAAAGCGAAAACCGATAAACCTGCCAATGTAGATACGCTTCACAATATTGTACAAAAACATTCTAAGGATAAAACAGTTTTTGTTCATGTAGGATTGAGTGATATAAAATCGATATTTCATTGTAACCCCTATGAATTATTGTTAGATGTTCTTGAGGAACACTTCGAAAGTATACTAGCACCGGGTTTTACGCCCTCTTTTAGAAAAACAGGGATTTACCATAAATCATATTCGAAACCAGAATATGGTGCATTTGCTAAATTATTTCTTGAAGATGCCGACTATAGAACAGATGATGCTTTGCACTCCATATTGGTTAAAGGAGATTATCGATTTGATGATTGCGAACATCATGATTCATTTTCTAGACAAGGGTGTTGGGCAAAGTTAGATCAAGATAATGTATTAATTATGGATATTGGATTGCCCTGGTATTTAACAACCCAACATCATTTTATCGAGCATTACTACGATGTCCCATATAATCTTGAAAAAAAATATGAAGGTAGAATTTATTATGACGATTTTAAAAATGCTCAGATAGTACAAAAAAGTTACAGTTATGATTATTCAAAAACAAAAAGAAATTTCATAAAACTTGAAAGCTATCTCAAGTCAGTTGGTGCCTTAGAAAAACACGATATAAATGGATTAAAAATTTTCTTGTTTCGCGCTAGAGATGTAAGAAAAGCGTTAGAACCTAAAATTAAAAAAGATAAATATTATTTGGTGGTTTAAAAATCTAGAATATTTATCTGGTTTAATTATAATTTAGGGTGTAGAAAAAATCGAGATTACAATTTTCCTGAGCATTGTTGAGATAAGAGAAAGAAAATTTGTCCGAAAAGTCCTCATTCCTTTCGATA
>SL_8KL_010_SEDDRAFT_10004741_pt1 | contig 10850 bp, 17 predicted proteins | sample SodLakKL_010_SED_4_FD_11160 | JGI IMG/M metagenome (IMG submission 11160) | reverse complement strand
TTGCTGGTGACCTTTCCCGCCAGGGAAAAACCGCCTCCGGCAATGATGGCCAGAGTCCAGGTAAGGAGGGGGCTTATTTCCGTAATGACAGAAGCGGTGATTATAATTCCTGCGATTACAGCGGCAGGGGAGCTGATAGCACTCAAAAGATTGTCCAGGTAAGGGACAAAATAAGCCAGGATTTCTAATATGGTGGCCACCAGAAATATGACCAGGGCTGGGTAGGAACCTATCCAATCAAAGGCAGGGGAAAGCTCCAGGTGTCCTGCCAGGGAAGCCATGCTCATTATTAACAAGGGCACAAATACACGAAATCCCGATGTAGCGCTTAGTCCAATTCCCATGAGGAGGCTGAGGGCTATTTCCATTTTTTAGATACTCCTTTTTTAAAAATTTGGTTAAGGTTCGGTTAAATGATTTTTTAAATTATTTAGCCATACACTAAAAAAGTTCTTATATTTGTATTCAAGATTGGTATTTACACTTAATCCTATGTCTTCCCTCATGTTTACGTTTATTTTTGTTCCCATTTCTAATTCTTCTAATTCAATTATTATTCTTTTCGGGAGATATATGGCAGGCGTTAAGAAAGTCCCAAATAACCTGGTTATCAGAGGTGCCCCCTGTTTAGCAGATATGGTCCTTTGATTTTTTTCTACAACAACCATGCTATGTTTTTCCATATAATGCAGTATTTTATCATATACGTTGTTTTTATCCTTTTCCACTACCCATGAAGTGCTTAATATGGCATTAGTCATAATAACCATCCTCAAATGGTAATATCAAGTCAAACAGTCCTTTCTACTCTTTTTAGCATTTTTTGCCTTCAGCGCCATTTAAAGACCACGGGAAGGTCCTGGATGCCCTCCTGGGCAGCCTTTTTCTGGAAGGTGCTGTATAATAAGAATAAACCTAACAGGAGCCATTCCTGTCCCCTACCTTTAAGCATTGTAATCTCTCCCATCTTTATTGAGATAACACAAGAATCTAAATATAGTCGGAGGAAGAGAAATACCCCTCCTTTGTCCAGGTGGTTATTAAAGCTTTCGCCGCAGGTTAAAGCCTAAAATTAGCCAGTAAATCATAACCAGGCCTACCACCCAGAGAATAGTTCCAGCCCCCAGCTGGGCAATCAGGGGCATGGAGGCGGAGGTGAAAAGGCCTCCTCCTACCACGGGCTCAAAGAGGAGCTGCTTGTAACCGAAGGCCGTCAGGGCATCGCTCCGGTTTTGGGGATCCGCCACCCGGATGAGCAAAAGGCCCATGGCTACCATGCCCATGGACTGGCCGTAATCCCCGATACCCCTCTGAAACCAGTAGTTTTTGATCATGCGGGGGGCCAGGAGGGCAAAGGCCAGGAGGTTCCAGAGGGTCCCGATTAAAGCCAGGAGGAGAATGGCTTCCCAGTACTGGCCCAGCACCTGCAGGTCCAGGCTTCCCAGGGCAGCTACGATCAGTATATCTAAAGAAAGGCCCTGGAGACGGTTAATCTGTTTTCTATCTATTACCAGGTGGTTTTTGAAAAGATGCTTGAAAATATATTGAATAACTATGCCCCCCCAGCATGGCCAGGGGGAAAAGGGGCAGGTAATCCATGATACCCTCCCAGCCCAGGGGAAGGAGCAGGACCCTTTCCAGGTATATGAGGCCCTCCAGGAAAAGGTACCCAATCCCGATGGCCCCTCCCAGTAAAGCCAGGTGCAGGGACAGGGGTTCAATGGACTGGGGAACCATGGGTCGGGTAGGTCCTTCCCCTTCCCGGTCTTCAAATTCGCAGTGGGTGGCCTCTTTCTGGGCCTTTTCGATGGAAGCCTCATCGGCTTCAATGATTTTACGCCGGGAAGCCCAGTTAATCATTATTATCCCCGTTATGACCCCCACCAGGATCCCCAGGGTAGCCATCCCCAGGCCCACGTCCTGGCCTTCGGGCCAGCCCAGGGCTTCAAAGGTAGGAGCCAGTCCTGCTGCCGTGCCATGGCCCCCGGTAAAACCAATTTCAATCAAAGCCCTGGCAAACTCCGGCAATCCCAGGAGGGGGGTCAATACAAAAAGGCCCGCCAGGATGCCCACCAGGTACTGGCCCCAGGTAAGGACCTGGGCGAAGCAAACCTGGGGACCGGCCAGCTTCCAGACGGTTTTCAGGGGGGGGATGCTTTTCCCGATAAAAAAGGCGGCAAAAATTATGTTGATCAGGTAGGCGGGGAGTATTCCCATGGTTTCCCATACGGCAGGCAGGTCCCGCAAAACAGGCAGCCCCAGGGCCTGGGGCCCTGCCAGAAGAAGGACCAGCCCTCCTATGACGGAACTGGGTAGAAACAGTTTTCTTAACAGGGGTATATTCAAACGTAAAAACTTACCCGCCAGAAGACTCAGGGACATAACCAGCAGGGTAAAGGCAAATACTTCAGTATCCATATGTATTTAGGCCTCCTTCCCCCTTTTGACTTCTATGAAAAGCCTTGAAACCCTGTCAACAGCTTGTTAAAATCTTTTTTTATATTATTCCTTCCCATGGGTTTAACGGAAAGGGGTATATCTGGACATGGTGAAGCTCATCCCCAAGAAAAAAGGGACCCAAAAACAATAAGAGGGTATACGGGTCGTTTTACTTTGATCTACGTTATTATCTTACATGATTGTAGGGATTGTTGTTTATGAAATTTCTGGATACCAGGAAGCTATAGAAACAATGGAATATTTCCAGCTTTGGAGAGACCTGGAGAACATTTTCATGCCCTTTTTAATACTGGGGGGTCAAATTCTTAGCGGCGGAATACTGGCACTTCTCCTTTATCCTTTTTACCGTGTTTTTATACAAAATAAACGGGGGTGGCTGATGTTTTTTGGCCTGTTGCTGGGGCTCAAAGTCCTTTTTATTTCTGTCTCTATTCCTGCCACGTACGGTGAACTGATTCAGCAGCTTCAGGATTCAATTATGGGCCTGCCTGAAATAATCGTGCAAACTCTCCTGTTTGCCTGTCTGTTTTTCGTGTGGGAAAGAAGGAGAATCAACAAGGAAAATATAAAATTAAATAGGTTAAGCAATAATGTTAAAGAGTGAAAAAAAGCCCCTCATATATACGGGTTCACTTCGAAATAATTGTCTGAAAGGACAGGCTGCTGTTATAACCGGTCATCTTCTCTGTCTCCCGGGTTGTCTTCAGAAAGTTCTTCCTTTTATATCAAGGATAATTGATAATGGAAAAAAGATGTCTCAAAGCCCGGGTAAGAACTTTTTTAGAGGTTATGGATAATAACTTCGATAAAAGTTATATGGATGAGGTTTATGAAAAAGGGAAAGAAGGATGGCAGGGTTTTAATCGGGTTTGATAAGATTTTTATCGAAAGATAACCCGGGAATTTTTTAGAAGGAGAGATAACAAAAAATGAGTTCCAGTACCAGGACGGGAGTAGTTTATGATGACAGGTATCTCCTGCATGAGACAGGAAAGCACCCGGAGAGAAAAGAAAGACTCAAGTCGGTTATGTCTTACCTGGAAGAAAAGAAGGTTTTAGAAAAGCTGGAGTTGATAAAACCTCGCAAGGCAGCCCTTGAAGAAATTGGATTTGTTCATACCAAAAATTACATTGAAAATGTTGAGAATTACTGTGCCCAGGGATATGATGCCCTTGATATGGATACTGTGATCAGTAAAGAAAGCTATGAGGTAGGGCTCCTCTCTGCAGGTGGAGCTCTAACTGGGGTGGACAAGGTTATGAAGGATGAACTGGATAATGTTTTTGTATTGGCCCGCCCACCGGGGCACCATGCTGAGCCCGGCCGGGGCATGGGGTTCTGCCTCTTTAATAATGCAGCCATAGCCGCACGTTATGCCATGAGAGAGTACAACCTGGAAAGAGTTTTAATAGTTGATTGGGATGTTCATCATGGGAATGGTACAGAGCTTATTTTCTATCATGATCCCCGGGTATTGTTTTTTTCAGTTCACCAGAGTCCCGCCTACCCGGGCACAGGTGCTGCCGATGAGGTTGGAGCAAACAAAGGGAAAGGGTACACTATTAATGTTCCTCTTCCTTCCTATTCTGGGGATGATGATTATGAACTGGTTTTTAGAAAAATATTAGTGCCCTTATGCGATGAATATAAACCCCAGATGGTTATAGTTTCATCAGGTTATGATGCCCATCAAAACGACCCTCTGGCGGAAATGGTTCTTTCTTCCCAGGCATATGGCATGATGGCAGGCATAGTTAAGGATATTGCCAATAAACATTGCGATGGTAAAGTGGTGCTGCTTTTAGAAGGCGGTTATAACCTTAATGCCCTGGCCGAATCAGCATTTAGTGTGCTCAATACTCTTGCTGGCTGGGGGATGATTTCAAGTAAAAGGGAAGGAATATTACAGCCCAGGCTGTCTACCAGGACTAACATCGACACAGTAAAGAGTGTCCATAAAGGATTCTGGTCCATATTTGGTTAGTGGTTAGCAGGGTGTTTTAAATCAGAAACTGTTAAGTATATTAAGTTCTGAAAGATGTTCAGCCATGATATCGAAATCACGGTCATCATGGAGCAGCGCAAGTTCATTATTTATCAATTCTGAGGCAGAAGACTCCCCTCCTCTAAAGGTGGGAGATGAATGCCGAAAAATAATACTAAACAAGTTCGAACTAATGTGCCCTTTTCCCCTTAATTGTGATATAGGATAGAAATCCATTGTTCGGGGGGCAATATAGTAACCCAAAACCCCCTCTTCTCAACCTTCGAAAATATGCTCCAGGATGTATTGCTAATGATTTCAGTTTATGTTTTAAAAAATCAGGAAATAAGAAGTTCCCCTGAAATTAAAAAGATTTTAAAAAAGGATTTTGTAGAGCTTTATGATGATATAGGGGAAAAGAGTCTCCAGGAGCTATATAATAAATGTCTTCCACTATCAGGGGGCAATTGAAAGTTCTTCAGGATTATGAGATGGATTTGGAAGTATGCACTCCTGTATATTCCCGCTTTTATTCGGAATGGCGGGCAAAAAGTCCGCCTGAACGGGGAAACGGGAAGGGTTGAGATCATGAGCTACTTCCCCGGGCACCTGCAGATATGGCTGAAAGATCCAGGAGTATACTGGTCAGTATAAGCAAAACCGCCGGTCAAATACCACCGTTTATAAGCTTTAAGCCTTTTAATTGGGGTAATCCATGTTAATGTAGATGAAGAAGGTTACTTGCTGGTTACCCACCTGGGGGGAACCAACAGGTTTGTAGAGTAGGCCCATATAGTTATTTTAATTTTAGGAGGAAAACCATGAGTAATGCAGTAAGCAAACAAAAGGAGCTGCTTTCCCTGCTGTGCAATCCCCATACTGGCAACCCTCTGAAACTGGAAAAGGGTCACCTAAAAGATACGGTGACGAGAGAGTCCTTTTTGATAAGGGAGGGGATACCGGTAATTCTTCGTAAGGAGGATGTATTCGGATGGAATCGGAAGCAGCAAAAGGGGTACGACTGGGGTAGTTATTTTTATGACCTCCTTTACACTTTTAACTTGTTGAACTTGAAACAGTGGCTCTCCGAAATTGCCGGTATCATGGAGGTAAAATCTGGTGATTACTGTCTCGAGACCTCCGTAGGTACCGGTCAGCAGCTTCTGAACTTAAAAAAACATGGGGTGGATGGTCACTTTTTTGGCAATGACATTTCCTATGGGATGCTACGCAAGTGCAAAAAAAACATTAAAAAATGGGAACTTGATGTGGGCCTGGTCCAGGGGAACGCCGAAGCTCTTCCCTTCAGGGATAGGATTTTTGATGTAGTGTTTCATGTGGGAGGTTTTAACTTTTTTAATGACAAGAAAAGGGCTATCGATGAAATGGTCCGGGTGGCCAGGCCCGAGGCAAAGCTCTATATTGTTGACGAAACAGATTCAATTAGAGATAAACGAGGCACCTTTGCAACCATTATTAGCAGGTATTTGCCGGAAAGAGAAACATATGATCCTCCTCTTAACTTAATTCCCGATGACATGCTGAAGGTAAAGGAAGATAAGCTCCTTGAAGGGAAATTCTGGATGGTTTCCTTTCAAAAACCGGCCAACCGCCCCTGAGCCTGGCAACCGGTAGGGCTATTTTTGAAGGAGAGGAGATTAAGAATGGGAGAAAGGTCTATTATCATTATCGGTGCGGGAATAGCGGGCCTGTCTGCAGGGAGTTAAGGACAGATGAACGGTTATTCCACGAAAATTTTTGAGATGCATGATAATATCCACTGACTCTCTTAAGGGCCAGGATAATTATATAGGGGAGCCATGCTTATCTGGCTCTTAAGGTAATTAGATTCTCCCGATGTTTATCCTTTTTTCCGGGTCCTCCTGTTCTTTCTTCAGTCCCGGAAAAAGGCCACAAGTGGGGCATGGTCGGAAGGGGTGGGTTTTCTTCTCCGCCGGGGCCAGATGTCTACCTCTACATCCACCAGCCGGTCCAGGAGGGGGCGGGTGCAAAAAATGTAGTCAATGCGCATTCCCTGGTTCTTCCAGATCCCTCCCCCCAGGTAGCTCCACCAGGTAAAGGCCTCCTGGTGGGGGTAGCAATAGCGGAAGGCATCTACCAGGCCCCAATCAATTATTTTTTGGAGAGCCTCCCGTTCTTCCGGCATGGTACCGATGGAGTCCTTTAGGAGTTCAGGGTCATATACATCCCGGTCTTCCAGGGTCACGTTAAAGTCCCCTGCTAAAACCATGGATTCCTGGGGGGAATGGTTTTCCTGGAGATATTTCAGGAAAAAATCATACCACTCCAATTTGTAATGGTATTTCTCCGACCCCCTTAAGTCCCCGTGGGGGAAGTAAAGATTGATAACCTTTATATCTTTAACCTGGCAGGATATTAAGCGTTTTTCCCCATCCCAGGAGGGCTCTTGAAAGCCCTTTTGAACATCGTCTAGCTTATTTTTTGAGCACAGGGCCACCCCGTTGTAACGGGGCTGGCCGTAAATCTCCACATTATTATAACCCAGCTCCTGGAAAGGGGCCAGGGGAAAGTCCTTTTCCTGACCTTTAAGTTCCTGGAGGCATAGAAGGTCCAGGTCATTACCCCGTTTTTCCAGCCATTTGACCAGGAGGTCCACCCGGGCCCTTATAGAGTTAACATTAAAGGTGCAGATTTTCATGGGACAATGGTCTCCTTTTCTATCCCAATTATTACCCTTCCAAACCTTAATATTCTCCCTTTTGGGGTAAAACCCTTTTGGAAAAGAAGCCTTTCAAGGGGTCTTTGTTACCGCTCTACCATATGACTTTTACTTTGTACTTTGAGATGAGGGAATCCCCTGTTATAATGGGCAGCATTTCCAACAGGGATTGAGATACAAGGATTCGATCAAAAGGATCCCGGTGGTGTTCAGGCAAGAGATAGGTTTGAAGGGTGTGATTTATTCTTATCGGTAGTTCATTTATTGCATTTATAGATATTTGTTCGTATATAAAAGTGGTGATATCATCAGGAAGGGTAATTTTACCCAGCCGGGCCTTTATTGCAATTTCCCAGCCGCTTGCGGCGCTTAAAAAAAGAGTGCTGTCCACATTGGTTATTATTTTTTTGGCTTTATCCAACAAGCTGGTATCATCGGTTATCCACCATAAAAAAGTATGGGTGTCTAATAAATATTTCATTTTTCAAAATCCTTTATAATCTTTTCAGGTAATGGTTCATTAAAATCTGGGGATAGAAAAACTTTGTTTTTGGCTGTTCCAGGCTGGCGTTGGGAAATATTTTCTTCAATAGGGACCAGCTTTGCTACAGGTTTGCCACTCCGGGCTATAATTATCTCCTGTCCCTTTTTTACCCGGGCTAATAGTTTTGAAAGATTTGTTTTAGCTTCATGGATGTTAACTTTTATGGTCAATAAATTCACCTCCAACCTGATATTAAACTAAGCTAAGGACTAAGTTAAGTAAAGGTTTTTGGAAAAAGGGAGGAAAAGGATCCGGGGCACCTTGAGACCCTTGCAATTCCCCTCGACAGAATAATTCTTAAACTATGAAGAAGGAGAGGGTTTTATTTCCTCCTGGTTTCGAAACAAATGTGTTGCCAGAGAATGAGCATGCTACTTGTGATGCAGTGGTAAATATTGTATACTAAAAGATAATATCGTAGCTTAAGAAAAGAGCTGAAGGAGAAATATGTTATATGAAATGCTCTTTTCATAAGGAAAGGAAGGTTTAATGTTATTTGAAGAGGATCTTACCCGGATAGATGAATATGGCTAATCTTACTCCGGTAGATGACCAGGACAGGTTTTCTGAGGTTTTTGAAAAATATATGAAGCTGGTAAATGATGAGAAATTCATGACCGCCCAGTGCTGCATAAATAATCTCACTCCTTAAAGGGGATATACTTGAAGTCTTCGACCAGGTATATCAAGGATGTAAAAGAAAAAGCGAAATAAAGGTGCTTTTAAAAAAAGCACTATCCAGTGTCAGTCCCAAGACCAGAAAAAGGGCTATGGATTTTGTAGAAAAATACCAGATAGAAATATGATGGAAGCCCGGCTGGCGAGATTATATTGCCAGGGCTGGTAAGTCGTGGGACATTTTGCTTATTATTAAAAGGCCTGTCCCTCAGTTTGTTACCCTTTGGCTCCTGAGTAGCAGCTGGTAAAAGTAGATGCAAAGCAGCCATAGAAGGGCATATAGGGGAATAAAGACATCCCAGGTGCCGACACGTACAAAGGCTAACAATCCACCGATAATCAACACCAGCGGGTAGACGCTTCAGATATGGCCAGGTTTATGCTGGCCTACCTTCAGGAAGGGGAGCTTGATGGGGAACGGATTTTAAGGGAGGATACGGTGGATAAAATGTTCCATGAACAATTTACCCATCACCCCCGTTTAGATGGAATGGCCCAAGGCTTCATAAAAGCCACCTACAATGGTCGGGATACCTTTCAACATCCTGGAGGAACCATGCTTTATGATACGGGGTTCTATCTACTCCCCGAGGAAGAAGCAGGGTTTTTCATATCCCATAGTGGTGGAAATTATCTTGTTAATATAGAAATATTTCAAGGATTTATGGATCGATATTTTCCTGGGGAAGGGATAGCTGCTCCACCGCCCTCCCAGGATATGGCTGAAAGATCTAAGGAATATACTGGTGAATATCCGCAAAACCGCCGGTCATTTACCACTCCTGATAAGCTTTTAAGCCTTTTAATTGGGGTAATTCAGGTTAATGTAGATGAAGAAGGTTTTTTGCTGGTTACCCACCTGGGGGAAACCAACAGGTTTGTAGAGGTCGAGCCTGGGGTGTATCACAATTTAAGGGAAGGAAGAACTCAAGACTATGGTGGAGATTTCAGGACTATTGTGTTTTCTACTGACCCCCTGGGAAAAACCATGCTGATGACTGATGGGCCCATGAGCTATTCAAGAGCTTTCTGGTACGAGACTTTTGGCATAACCTTTCTTAAAATTATATTATCCACTTTAATCATTATAGGTAGCTTTTTGTATTGGGGCGTTAAGGCTATTCCTTTAAAAAGGGGCAGGAAGAGGGGTCAACTTGAGGAGAAAGGGAAAGGTCCAATTTGGGCAAGAAGGATAGCCGTGGTCCAAGGCTTTTTTACCTTTGCTTTTGCAACGGAGTTTATCATAGAAAGTGTACCAGATCCCGTGTACGGTCTGCCGCCATCTGCTTATACTCAACCTTCAGTATGGACCAGGGCCCTGGACCTGGTAGTTCCCTACGGGATGGTATTGTTAGGCCTGGCTGTGGTGGTATTTGCAGTTTTGGCCTGGCATAACTCCTATTGGAAACTGGCAGGAAGAATTCACTATACCTTCTTTGCCCTGGCAAGTATTGTTTTGATATGGATTTTTTATTTCTGGAAGGTGATTTAGTAATATAAGCTGGTGGTTTCACGTTTTAGTGATTATGCCGCATAGTTTCTTTAAAAAGCGATATAAATCCCAAAATTACACAGGGGAAGCTTGATAACTAAAATTAAAATAAATAGGCCTGTTTTTATAGTTTCTTCAGGAATTGCTAATTGTCCACCAATAAAGGTAATTGTTAAATTGGGAGTTGAAAGTGCTGAAGTATGTAAAAAGTATTCCACCGACGGATAAAGAGGTAAGGGATTCCTTCATTAAGGCAGGATGGAAAAGAATAAAAGAGCCTTCTAATTTGCCTGGGGCTATTTTATTATCTATTCCCTTTATGGCATTAGGGGTTTTGTTCAGCTTTTTAGTAATCGCTCTTTTTAATCCTTCCTTTGTTGATTCTCTCGGGCAGGTGTTTGACAGTGGAGCTTTTTCTATTAACATAAAATTTTATTATATCCTTTACGCCTATATAACTATCTTCCTGCATGAAATGGTACATGCTGTTTTTATACCTAACTTTATCAAATCTGGAAAAACATATTTTGGCATTCGCCCCTGGGGTGGTTTCGTCTACACCACCCAAATGTTAAGCAAAAGCAGGTTTCTTTTGGTCACCGTCGCCCCCTTTATTTTATTATCAGTGTTTCTACCGGCAGTTTTAGGGATATCAGCTTTATTATGGGGGTTCATAGCTTTTCTTGTTTTGCTTAACGCAGCTGCTTCTTCGGTGGACCTTTTAAATGCAACTTTGATAATACTGCAAGTGCCTTCCGGCAGTTTGATGGTAAACAATGGTTTTGAAACCTACTACCGAAGAAAATGACTTAGGGTTCGGCCTGGTTTATGCCCCCTGAGACAAGATGGGGAATTAATCCTAATGATATCTCCTAGTTCCTAGCTTACCTCTTCAAAGGTAAACACTTCTTCAATGGTACTGTTTAGAGCCCTGGAAATCTTATAGGCAAGTATTAGAGAAAGATTATACTTGTTCTTCTCTATATGACC
>SL_8KL_010_SEDDRAFT_10004737_pt1 | contig 10854 bp, 8 predicted proteins | sample SodLakKL_010_SED_4_FD_11160 | JGI IMG/M metagenome (IMG submission 11160) | reverse complement strand
AGATCATGCTCGGAGATGAAAGCTATGCCGGAAGCGCATCTTACTATAAACTGAAGGAAGCCATCAACACCCTGCTGGGCATGCCATATTTTGTGCCCACACACCAGGGCAGGGCAGCTGAAAATGTATTGTTCTCGGCACTGATCAGTGAAAACGATGTGGTTCCGGGAAATTCCCATTTCGACACCACAAAAGGGCACATTGAATTCCGCCGTGCCACAGCGATCGACTGCACCATCGATGAGGCAGCCGACACCACATTGTATCATCCTTTCAAGGGAAACATCGACCTGAACAAATTGGAAGACGTATTCAGGGCTTATCCGAAAGAGCAAATCCCGTTGTGCATTATCACCGTAACCTGTAATACCTCCGGTGGGCAACCTGTTTCCATGCAAAACATCAGGGAAGTTTCCGGCCTTTGCCGCAAATATGAGATCCCTGTGTTTTTCGATGCTGCGCGTTTTGCCGAAAACGCCTACTTCATCAAAACCAGGGAAGAAGGCTATGCCGACAAGACCATCCGTGAGATCGTTTACGAGATGTATTCTTATGTGGATGGTGCCACCATGAGCAGCAAGAAAGACGCCATTGTAAACATCGGCGGATTTCTCGCCTGCCGCGACAAGGAGTTGTTTGACAAGATCAGCATGTACTGCATTCTGTATGAAGGCTACCTCACCTATGGCGGGCTGGCGGGCAGAGACCTCGGTGCGCTGGCGCAGGGGCTGATGGAAGGAACGGAATTCAGCTTCCTTGAATCACGTATCGGACAGGTGGCCTACCTTGGGCAAAAACTCAAAGAATATGGCATCCCCTGCCAGGAACCCACCGGCGGACATGCGGTATTTGTGGATGCCAAAAAAGTGTTGTCGCACCTGCCCAGAGAGCAATTCCAGGCACAGACACTGGCTGTGGAGCTATACCTGGAAGGTGGTGTGAGGGGTGTGGAGATCGGTGCCCTGCTGGCCGACCGCGACCCGAAAACCCGTGAAAACAGGTATCCGGAGCTGGAACTCTTGCGCCTGGCCATCCCCAGGAGGGTTTATACGAGTAACCACATGGACTATGTGGCGGCCTGCCTGGCGAACATCTACGACCGGAGGGAACAGATCACCACCGGCCTCAAAATCGTCCGGGAAGCACCAATTATGAGGCACTTTACCGTAGAGCTGGAAAAGGTGTAAATCTTGTATCTTTGCAGGAAACCTGGCTCTTATGGAAACCCTTATTCTTTTTCTGCTGGCGTTGGGACTGGCGATGGATTGTTTCACCATCGCCATCACCAACAGCTCCGTATCCGGACTGGTTAAACCTGGCATCCCACTAAAAACCGCCATTGCATTTACCTTTGCCCAGGTGGTACTCGCCTTTGCCGGTTACTGGCTGGGAGACACCCTGAAACACATGTTTGCAGGACAGGAAGGCCTGATCGCCTTCATCATTTTGGGCATCATCGGATCCAAAATGATCATGGAAGCCCGCAGAAAGCATCCGAAAACCAAGGTGTTCGACATCAATGAAGCCCGTGTGATCGTGATCCTGTCGCTGGCCACAGCCATGGATGCCTTCCTGGCAGGCCTTGCCATCGGGGTTACCGGGTTTAATATTTATCTGGCCGGGGTCATGATCGCCCTCACTACGTTTATTCTTACCCTTGGCGGGATGGCCGGGGGGAAGCAACTCGGGGTGGATTTCGCCAGGCGAACAGCCTATTTCGGAGGTGCCTTCATCCTGATCGCCGCCGCCATGATGCTGCTGCGCTTCCTGTCATAATGTTGCTGCGGTTCCTGCCATACTGCTGCTGCGATTTCTATAAATCACACCATAAAGCCCGGCCTGATCCACACAAATGAATGTGGTGAAATGCCCGGAGGTGAAACGACTTACAACTGGGCCATGAGGTTGCAGCCCCGTACTTCGCTTTGATCAAAACGGCCAAGCACTTCAAAGGATCCGTCATGGTGCAGCCGGCCCAGGTCTTCAGTGGCCAGGAAACTGCATGACCGGATGTTGGCAAGGTCGATCACATTGATGCCGCCACTGCGGAAATTGACCACATTCTCAGTGAAGGCGGTCGCATCACCGCCAGAAATGCCTGCATCCATGTGCCGCGTGGTCAAGGTCGCGCCATGCTGTATCCCGTCGCCGCAATGGCTGCCGGATATCTCCAGGGGGTCATTGCTGTCGCGCATCAGCACCTTCATCCAGGGCGGACACTCAAAACGCCCCCCTCCCGCTGAATATGCCTGAGAAAACAGTTCGGTCATCCCGTATTCGGAGTGAATCGATTCCTGCCGGAATGCACCGCAAAGCTTCTGATGCAGCTCCTCCCTGGTCATTTCACGCCTGCGGCCTTTCATCCCGCCGGTTTCCATCACAATGGCATTGTGCAGGGGCATGGGGTATTTCTCCGAAAAATCAATGAGGGCAAAACTCACACCGAGCAGCAAAATCCGGGTGCCCTTTTCCATGAGCTGTTTCAACCTGATCGCCAGACCTTCCAGGTCGTTCAAATAGAAGCCGCTGTCGGGGTGACCGCTTTCACGGATAAGGCGATCTGCCATATACACCAGCGAAGAGCCCTGCCGTTCAAGATAACCGGGCAACAGTGCCAATATACAATAATGGGACGGGGATCCGTAAAACCGGCGGAAGCAATTCAAAAAACTGCGTTCATACACTGCCATATCATCTACGAAGTGTCGCGAAGGCACGCTGCCGGTGGTTGCAGAACTTGTAAACACATGGCTTTCGTGACCAGTGAAAGAAACCACCCGGTGTGTTTTAAACAGTTCCACCGGAAGAAAAGGGATCTGATCGATGCGATGAATGTCTGGCGGTGTGTGACCCAGCAGGTCACAATACCTGCGATAAACCTTGTTGCGGGCATATTGGAAACGAAACACCTCCAGGGCTAGCTCGTTGAAAGACTCCCCGGCAGGTAAAGAAAAAACCCTGTCTGTCAGTTGTTCCGATTCAGTCATGCAAAGATGGTATCAGCGGGATGGTAATCCAATACTGGTTGCCAGTCAGCTGATGCGGCAGCCGCCACAGCACAGCCCAACACCAAAGATACACAATCAATTCCACAATCAGCCTCAACATCAATTCCATAATCAGCCTCAACTGCTTCGGGAACAACATCAACTGCTTCGGGAACAACATCAACTCCTTCGGGAACAACATCAACTCCTTCGGGAGCTTCCCGAAAAAACTTTCCGGTGAAATAATTACATTTGTAATGTAAGGATGCAATTACCCTTTTAACCGATGATCGATGAACGAAAACCTGGATCCTGCTCCTGAGCGCCTGACCAAGGAAGAACGCATCATTGAGCAAACCCTCCGGCCCGGAAGCTTTTCCAGTTTTACCGGGCAGTTTAAGGTGGTTGAAAACCTGAAAGTATTTGTGGGTGCCGCCTCCCAGCGCAACGAGGCCCTCGACCACGTGCTTCTTCACGGGCCTCCCGGGCTTGGAAAAACCACACTGGCCCACATCATCGCCAACGAAATGGGCGTGGGCATAAAGGTAACCTCCGGACCGGTACTTGACAAACCGGGCGATCTGGCCGGTCTGCTCACCAACCTGGAAGAAAGGGATGTGCTCTTTATTGATGAGATTCACCGGCTGAGTCCTGTGGTGGAAGAATACCTATATTCTGCCATGGAAGACTTCCGCATCGATATCATGATAGAAACAGGTCCGAATGCCAGGAGCGTTCAGCTGACCCTGCATCCCTTTACCCTGATCGGGGCTACCACACGGTCAGGCTTGCTGACGTCACCCCTGCGGGCACGCTTCGGCATCAACGCCAGGCTGAACTACTATGATGCCAAACTCCTGCATCGCATCATCAGGCGCTCCGCCGACATTCTGAAGGTTCAGATCTCAGATGAGGCAGCCGGGGAGATTGCACGCCGGAGCCGTGGCACCCCGCGCATTGCCAATGCACTTTTAAGAAGGGTCCGTGACTTTGCACAGATCAAGGGCAACGGAAATATTGACATGGAGATCGCGCTTTACGGGTTGTCAGCCCTTAACGTAGATCAGTACGGTTTGGATGAAATGGACAACAAAATCCTGTCAACCATCATCGATAAATTCAAGGGAGGACCGGTCGGTCTGGGCAACGTCGCCACCTCAGTGGGCGAAGACGCCGGCACCATCGAAGAAGTGTACGAACCCTACCTGATACAGGAAGGCTATATCATGCGCACCCCCAGGGGCAGAGAGGCCACCGAAATCGCCTACAAACACCTTGGCCGGCTCAAAACCCGCGGCAACAACACCCTCTTCGACTAACCAACAACCGGAGGGGGCGCAGCCCCCGACAAACCAACAACCAAGGCGCGAAGCGCCGTTAACCAACAACCCCTTCGCCCGTCCCCCAAACCATTGACAGCTTTCCCCTCACATAGCCCATGAGAACCAACAACCAACCAACCAACAACCGGAGGGGGCGTAGCCCCCGACAAACCCTCTCCTCCGCCATCAAGTCGAAAGCCGCTGCCCTCGGCTTCGACGCCTGCGGACTGGCGCGCGCCTCCGCCCTTGAAGAATACAAACCCGTGCTTGATCAATGGCTGAAACAGGGCTACCACGGCAAAATGGCCTACATGGCCAATCATTTTGCCAAACGACTTGACCCGCGGTTGCTGACCGAAGGGGCGAAAACGGTGATCGTGGTGGCCCAGAACCATTATCCGCCAGTTCACCAACCGGCTTCGGCAGGTTACAAAGTAGCCCGCTATGCCTATGGGAAAGACTATCACATGGTGATGAAAAACAAACTGCAGAAACTGGCGGCTTTTATCACGGATCTGGCCGGTGAACACAGTTACCGCGTGTTTACCGACTCTGCCCCTGTGCTGGAACGTTCCTGGGCAGTGGAAGCCGGGCTGGGAAACACCGGGAAAAATGCCTGCCTGATCCTGCCACGCAAAGGAAGTTTTTACTTTCTTGGTGAAGTAATCACCAGTGTTGAAGCTGAGCCCGATACCCCTTTCAGCAAGGATCTGTGCGGCAGTTGCACCAGATGTATGGACGCCTGCCCCACTTCCGCCATTGTGGCGCCCGGCAAGATCGACGCAGGGAAATGCATTTCTTACCTGACCATTGAGCTCAAAGACAGAATCCCCGAACCCTTCCGGGCAAAAACCAGGGGATGGATCTTTGGCTGCGACATCTGCCAGGAGGTATGCCCGCATAACCGCCACGCCCTTCCGCACCAGGAAAAGGACCTGGAACCGCTGAACCCGTTCACTGACTGGACAGACCACAATTGGAGGACATGCACGAAAGAAGAGTTCAGCCGGTCTTTTAAGCAGACAGGGTCTGCGCTGTCAAGGATCAACCATGAAAAACTGGCGGACAACATCAGCTGCGCGGACGAAGGCTGTCGATGAGCATCTCCGGAACACGCTCCTTTCTGATCCGGATGAACTCCTGGAAGTCCTCATCACTGAAATTGTTTTTATCCATGACAAGTGTCCGGATGGCAAAAGGGAAGGCAATCAGCGACAGCATATCAACGAAAAACTGGGTCGGATCGGTGCGGCGTATGTTTCCTTTTTGCCCCTCATCCAGCAATTGTTTGGTAAACTGTTCGGTGGCATAAAGGCTGCTGATTACTTTCATCTCCGTAATCCTTTCGCGGCTGCGGTGCAGGATGGCCATCACAAATGACACAAGCAGCGGATTGTCAGACAGCATGTCGATATAAACAGCCACATACCGCCTGATCTTGTCGTTCAGGGGCAAGTCACTGTCCAGGATACGGATCAGCTCTTCGGAGTTTTTCTGAACCAACCGGGTAAAAATTGTATAAAACAAGTTCTCCTTACTCCGGAAATAATAATTCATCAGGGCCAGGTTAATTCCTGCCTTTGCGGCGATCTCCCTCACGCTGGTGCGGTCGACCCCTTTTTCCAGAAACAGCTCTGTGGCTGCTTCAAAAATTTTCTGCTCAGTATTTCTGCTTTTTGTCATAACTCCCGTATTTGCAGCTACACAAAAATAATAAATCCCTGGTTTTAAACACTGTTTTAAACGATTATCCTTACCTTTATCCTTCAAAATAATTCAACTTCTCATGTGGAAATTTTTCGCAGCAAACAGGTATCTGCTGCTTGCCCTGGCCACCGGATTATTGCTTGCGCTGAGCTGGCCCGCCCGCGGGTTCCCTTTCATTTCATTTTTCGCATTCATCCCCCTGCTGTTTCTCGAAGAGGAGTTTTTTCGTCAACGAAAAACACGGCATGCCCTCAGCTTTACGATGTACGCCTGGATCTCCTTTTTTGTTTTCAACCTGCTCACCACATGGTGGATTTTATTTGCCACCATTCCCGGAATGATCGTTGCGGTGCTGCTGAACTCCATTTTCATGACCATCCCCTGGTGGCTCATGCATACAGGACGCAGGCTGCTGGGAGGCAAACAGGGGCCGGCACCCCTGGTGGTATTCTGGCTTGCATTTGAGCACCTGCACCAGCAGTGGGAGCTAAGCTGGAGCTGGCTCGACACAGGCAATGTATTTGCAGCTTACCCGGCCTGGGTGCAATGGTACGAATTTACCGGAACCGCCGGTGGCACACTTTGGGTACTGGGCATCAACCTGATGTTGTTTGCGGCACTGAAACAGTATAATGCCCATGGCATGTTCACCAAAAAGTGCAGGTGGTACACAGGTCTGGCCGTGGTGATGTTCCTTTTGCCATCGGTATTGTCGTGGCAAATGTGGTTCACCCATGAAGAAACCTCCGCTCCTGTGGAAGTTGTTATCATTCAGCCATCTGAAGATCCCTATGACCGGGTTTCCTCTGAAGCGGAAGCAACCCGGCGGGTGGAGAAAATGATCAGCCTGGCCAACAGCAAAATCACCCCTGACACCCGGTTTGTGGTTGCTCCCGAGGCCGCCAACCCACGGGGCATATGGAAGCATCAGGATGAGTCCCATCCTACGATCATCAGACTGAGGGAACACATCAGTGAAAACCCCGGCTTGAGCTGGGTAATGGGAAGTTTTTCCTACAGGCTTTACCAGCCGGGAGATCCACCTTCACCCAGTGCCAGGCCATATGGCAATACTGGCCAGTATTACGATTCCTTCAACTCAGCCATTATGGTGGAACAGGGTCGCCCCGTACAGTATTACCATAAGTCCAAGCTGGTTCCCGGAATTGAACGCATGCCTTATTTTACACTTTTGGCACCCCTCAGCGGCCTGGTGGATCGATTTGGCGGAATTGCCGGCAGCCTTGGGACCCAGGACGACAGAAGCGTTTTTTCAACCGATGACGATATTTCGGTGGCACCGGCCGTTTGCTATGAATCCATTTACGGAGAATACATGGGCCGGTATATGCAGAAAGGCGCCACCCTGCTGTTCATCGTCACCAATGACGGCTGGTGGCGCGACACCCCGGGTTACCGCCAGCATAACCAGTACGCCCGCCTCCGTGCCATTGAATCGCGCCGCAGCATTGCCAGGTCGGCCAGTACGGGCATTTCTTCTTTCATCAACCAAAAGGGGGTCATCACCGATCAAATCCCCTGGGGAGAATCCGATGCCATGGTTTCCACACTGAATGAGAATTCGCAGCTTACGTTTTTCACCCGCACAGGGAACTATTTTGGCAAATTTGCCACATTTCTGTCGGCCCTGCTGCTATTGTACCTGATCAGCCAGTATGTGATTCAGCGCAGTCAGCGAAAGCTGCCGGGGAGTTAAGGGTCAGGCACGCCGATGGCAACCGGTGCAAAACAGTGATTTTACAGATAATCCGGGTATTTACGGAAAAACCCGGCCGTGTTTTCAGCTGCATCCCTGATTGGCCTGAACCGGATATCCAGGGCGTTTTGGATTTTTTCGCTGGAAAAATATCGCTTGTTGTGGGCGTTGCGGACGGTTTCCTTTGATAGCAAAGGCTTGCTGCCGGTCAGCAAGGATCTGGCTGACTCCAGACGCCATGCCAGTTCGCCCATCCAGCGGGTCACACGGTATTCAGGGGGCTTAACCCCCGCTGCACGGGCAAAATAACTGAACAGCTCCCTGAACGGCAGATTTTCACCATTGGCAATGAAACGTTCATTGACCTGGTCGCTCTCCATAAGCAGCACCATGGCCCGGGCCACATCCCGTGCATCCACAAAACCATTCACGCCGGAAGTATAAAATTTAAGCCCCTTATTTACCGACTGGTACAACTGGGCACTCGACCTGGTGGGATCTCCCGGGCCAATAATGACTGAAGGATTGATAATCACCACATCCATCCCCTCCTCCGATGCCCGCCAAACTTCGCGTTCAGCACCATATTTACTGATGGCATAGTATGAATGGGCTCCTGAAGTTTTCCAGATCATTGACTCGTGAACCACTTCACCGGGAAGCGGTGTGCCCAGCGCGGCCACACTGCTGCAATGGCAAAACTTTTTCACACCGTTGCGCAAGGCCACATTGACCATGTTGGCTGTTCCTTCCACATTGGCTTTCAGCATCGCCTTCCGGTCGCGGGGCTGGAAAGAAACTGTTGCTGCACAATGATAAATACTCCGAACACCGCTGACGGCTTCCTGCAGGCTGATGACATCACTGAGGTCGGCATCTGCCCACTCTACCTGTTCGAACAGGGTCTCACCCCTGTCCGGGTCATACCAGGAAAAAAGATCCCTGACCAGTTCAAGCCGGCTATCCTTCCTTTTCATGGCACGCACCTTCCGCCCTCCTGAAACAAGTTCATAGAGCAGGTGCGAGCCGACCAGTCCTGTTGCTCCGGTTAAAAGTATCATAGGCACAAAATTATGGAAAAAGTTGGGATTGGCCGCCGGCAGCCGCCACAGGGAAATCAGGGAAATTTTGTTTCTTTGCAGTGACAGAAATTTATGAACCAATAATCCATCCAAATGAACACACAGAAACTGGCATTTTTTGCATTGGCGATGCTTTTGATGCTGGCAGCGACCCCTGCCGCTGCACAGGAAAAACAGCCTTTTGATCCTGAAACCATGTGGGAGATGAAACGGCCCGGGAACCCCGTAGTGTCACCCAATGGCACCTGGTCTGCTTTTACGGTGACAGATTACGACATTGAGGGCAACAGTTCTTCCAGCTATATTTACATGGTGAACAATGAAACCAGCGAGCTGAGGCAGCTGACCCATTCAGGCAGAGACAGCGGCCCGGCCTGGAGCCCCTGCGGACATAAACTGGCTTTTGTATCAAGGCGTCACGACGGCCCCGGACAGATCTATATCCTGGATTTTTCCAAAGGCGGAGAAGCGTTTAAGGTTACAGATCTTCCGGTTGGGGTGTATGGCGTTCAGTGGTTTCCTGACGGAGAAAAACTGGCTTTTGCGGCCAACGTTCTGCCTGATTATAACGGCGACTGGGACAAACACAGGGAACTGCAGAAAGAAATGGACGAAAGCAAGGTAACAGCCAAGGTTACCGAAGACAACATGTACCGTTACTGGGATCGCTGGCTGACCGACGGCCATGTATCCCGGATGTTCACCGTGGATCTGGAAAGCGGAGAAGTGGTTGACCTGATGCCGGAAAACGGTAACTTTTTCGGCCTTATGGGCGGTGTATCCTATGACATTTCGCCTGACGGCAGCACCATAGCTGTAAGCAAAAACTCCACCCGTCCTCCCTACGAAAGACTGAACCATGCCATTTACCTGATCCCTACTGACGGCAGCGGCCAGCTGACCAATATCACCGAAGACAACCCGGCCAATGATTCCAATCCGGTTTACAGCCCCGATGGCCGCTATATTCTCTATGGAGCTCAGTCGATCTACCATTTCTATGCCGACAAGGTGGTCATGATCAAGTACGACACCCAAACCGGGAACCGCACCCGCCTGACCGACCACATTGATCTGAGCACCGAACAGTGGTCGTGGTCTGAGGATGGTGAAACCATTTATTTTATGGCGGAAGACCGGGCCATGAAATCCATCTTCCGGATGCCTGCTGAAGAAGGCGGAGAATATGAGGAGATTTTCCGCGGCGGAACCAACAACGGTGCTGCACTGGCAGGAGATTACCTGGTTTTCAACCATCACAACCTGAGTGCCCCTCCTGAAATTTATCGCACTGACATGGCAGGCAACGCGCTGAAACTTACCGGATTCAACGACAAGTATGTGGAGCGAACCGATTGGGGTGAGATTGAAAATGTGACTTACAAGGGAGCCAACGACGCGGACATCCAGATGTTCATCAATTATCCGCCCAATTATGACCCGAACAGAAAATATCCCATGGTAGTTATGATCCACGGAGGGCCGCACGGTATTTTCGGCGACACATTCCACTTCCGCTGGAACAGCCAGCTTTTTGCAGCTGAAGACTATATTGTGATTTTGCCAAACTTCCATGGATCCACCAGTTTCGGCCAGGATTTTGTCAAGAGCATCCACGGAAACCACAGTGAACTCCCCTTCCGCGACATCATGAAAGCTACGGATTATATGATTGACCGCGGTTTGGTGGATGAGGATCGCATCGCAGCCACAGGAGGTAGCTATGGCGGTTACATGGTAAGCTGGATCGCGGGTCATACCGACCGTTATGCAGCCCTGATCAACCATGCCGGGGTTTACGACCTGCACCTGCAGTTTGCCTCTGACTACTCGGCCAACAGGAAGTACCAGTATGGCGGTTCACCCTGGGAGAATTTCGATCAGCTCAATTCCATCAATCCTTCTCAGTTTGCCCATAATTTCTCCAGCCCCATGCTGGTGATTCATGGTGAACTTGACTACCGGGTGCCGGTGGCTCACGGGTTTATGGTGTACAACATTTACAAGAATATGGGGTTGGATGCACGGCTGGTGTATTA
>SL_8KL_010_SEDDRAFT_10004736_pt1 | contig 10854 bp, 14 predicted proteins | sample SodLakKL_010_SED_4_FD_11160 | JGI IMG/M metagenome (IMG submission 11160) | reverse complement strand
CACTCTCTTTCCCACTGTTCCGTACCCGTTTATTCCTACTTTTACCATCATATCATCCACCGATTCAAGTAAAAGAAAAAGTAGTTAAGTAGATTTCGGTTATAAGAAAAAAGAATTTTTAGAGATATTGTTGAAGTTTCTTCTTGATATCGTCTTTAGGAAGAGCTCCGACCATTTTATCAACTACATCTCCATCTTTGAAGATGATCATCGTTGGTATCGAGGATACACCGAATTCAGAACTTTTAGATTTGTTATTATCTACATTCAACTTTCCAAAAGCAACTTTGCCCTGCATCTCTTCAGCTAGCTCTTTGATTATGGGACCTAATCTCTTACACGGCCCGCACCATTCGGCCCAAAAATCGATCAAAGTCACGTCATATTTTTTTACAAACTCGTCAAAATCTTCGTCCGTAACCTTTACAGGTTCTTCCGGCCAATCTTCGCTCATAATATCACTTTATTTTATCAAAATCAAAAACTGGAGGTGAGTATAATTAATTTTGGGTTTGTGATTTTGTCCTTAGTATCTGACTTTTTTTTTACCTTTGCCTATCATTCTATTTTATACCTGAGAAGTGCTCCGATACCGCCCAAAGCTTCCAACTTCTCTCCACCTTCATGTGTACTACCGATGACTATCACTTCGCCCCCCAACTCTTCAGTCTTCTTCATCAGTTTTTCCCCTTCCTCATCTCTAACTTTAGTATCAAGGATTAGAAGTTTATCTACAGCGCCAATCCTCACCGCTTCCTTAACATTTTCCATTCCATATGAATAGGCTCCATCACTCTTTATTTCCCTCAACAATTCCTCCACCATCTCGCTCTCGTAAGCCATGCGCTGACCCCCCAACGTTTCTCTTTCCTTTCCTTTCCTAATAACTTCGTTCACTCCGGTCATACCGCCTTCGCCAGCGGGGATCACTTCAGCATTCTTCACAAGTTCGGAATGATTACGTTTGCAGTACTCAAAAAAATCTTCTTTTGTGAAACCAGGACCCAAAATAACCAAGGGTTCTCCAGCGTCGATTATGGTCTCCAATTTCTTCACAATCTCCTCAAAGAATTCCTCCCTAGTCATTTTCTCTGAATCGTACATCTTTCCTCCTCTATTTGGGGATAAAGTCGCCATCTCTTTAACGCCGTACTGCCTCATTATGGCTAGAGTAGCTTCGTCTTCCTCCAAAGCCACAAAAGTTATCAAAGGTTCTTCACTTCTCTCCACCGCCTCTTTCAACCTGTTGAGTTCGTGGTCCTTCCACTCCTTGATTATAGTTAATTCGTCACCCTCGGTCAAATTTAAGGTGTGATAAGACCCATGATCTTGAGGACCCTCTATTATTACGCCTAAAATTCTCAATCGATCCGTAAATTCATGAAATTCTACTTTCTCGACCTCGATGTCGAGTCTCATCCTCTTCTTCTCTCCCCTCTCCGAGCGTATTTTATCCCGCTGTGTTTCTTCCCTTCGATAAGTTATTGCAGAAACCACATCTTCTGGGTTGATTATATTTTTCAGGTGCCAGAGATCATCAAGGTTGTCTATCCGGACCTTTATCTTTCCTTCTCTTTTGTCCTGGTGGAGAATTTTCATCGTTTATTGTAAAACACATTACCTTAATAATATCTGTCATAAATGAAGAGAAAATTATTCCTTGTTTGGAACCGGTATCGGTCCAAAAAGATATTTTAAGAAGTGTCCTATTTCCACCAATATGCCCGAAACGGTAGAGTACTTCGCCTATGGGAGTAACCTCAGTGAAAGACAGATGAAAAATAGAGGGATCACCGTAATAGACACTGAGATAGTCGAACTGCCTGGATGGAAACTAGCCTTCACCGTCTATTCCGATACTTGGAACGGCGGTGTAGGAGACATAATACCTGATCCCAAAGGAAAAGTCGAAGGAATTCTTTACACTATTCCTACAGAGAATCTGAAAAATCTAGATCACTACGAAGGAAGAAACGTAGAAGATAATTTAGAGGTGGGTATGTACCGGAGGCAGTATCTACCAGTTAAAAAATCTGACTGTTGGGAAACAGTATTGACATATCTGGTCAATCGTACTATTGAATATAAATCTACAGTTGATTTAAAGCCATCAAAAGATTACCTTGAAACTATTATTTTAGGCGCTAAAGAACACGGGCTGAGTGAAGGATACCTAAATTTATTAAAAAATATAGAATATAAAGGGTGTTCTTCCGATTAGTTGCTGTTTTTTGCAAAACTCTAGAAGCTCTATTTTTTCATCGTTATTTCGATCGAAGAAACGTTAGTGGTCCCTCCTTCCTCATTATCTAACTCTTCCGTTTCAGTTATTATATCAGTAATCTTCGATCCTTCGAGAAATCGATTCTTTGTTATCTCTGCTACATCCACCGCCTTACTTATCGCTCGTCCCCGGGCTTTGATCACTACTTCGTCACTTCCGCTATTGAACTGCGTCAACAGAGCCATAACATAGTTCATCGTTTCTTTACTTCCTATAAATATAGTGTTCTCTTCATCCATGGTCTCACCTCCTTCTATGTTTCAATTTACAATGGGATTAGTTGTATATACCATTTTAGCCTAAAACCCTTAAACAAAACTTATAATCGATCAACTCAATCTGAAAAATATGCGTTATCTTTGCTTAGATATAGGAGCTACCAACGTGCTTATAGGCATACTGAGAAACGATTTTGAAGAAATAAGAGAAAAGAGCACTATAACCTTTCTAAATAATATAGAGAAGGAGCTTAAAAAATTGAAAAATAAGGTAGATAATGAGAGAGTACTCGTAGCTGCCGCAGGCCCCGTAGATAAAAAAGAAGGATGCATATATCCGCCAAATCTCTCACAAAATAAAATACACATCTCTAAAGCCCTTGAAAATTTCTTCGATCGCGTAGATTTGATCAACGATTGTAATGCTGCCGCTATCGGAGAATACACCTACGGAAAAAACTCTGCTGAGAATCTCCTTTACATTACTCTAAGCAGTGGAATCGGGGCCGGCCTGATAGCAGACGGCTCCTTGATCCTAGGAGAAACCAACAATTTTGCCGAGGTGGGTCACATGAAGATCGCAGATGAAGGAAAGTGTGGGTGTGGAGAGACGGGCCATTGGGAAGCTCTATGCTCTGGGAAAAATATACCAAAACTAGCAAAGCGAGAGATCGATAGAAAATTTGAAAGTTCTAAGGAATTTTTTGAGGAATACAGGAAGGGAAATGAGAGATTGAAAGTCGTGTTAGAAAAAATAATAGAGTACAACGCTACTGCGATCTCCAATCTTATAAATATTTATGATCCCGGTCACATATCCATCGGGGGCTCTATGGGCTTGAAGCAGTTCGATCTCCTCGTAGAAAAAAGTAAAGAACGAATTAAAGAAAAGACTATCTATTCAATGCCAACTATTCAAAAATCCAGCCTAGGTGAAGAAGTCGTACTTCACGGATTGAGAGCCCTCTCAGATAAAAACCATAACTTAGGTATTTTTTAAAGATAAAAAAGGAGGGAGGGTGATTATCGTGATTTTTGATATTTCATAAATCTTTTTTCAATTTTTGGACTCTAGCGAAACATTCCTTCACACTTTCGTCATCCACATGCTTTTTTGCCTTCTCTAAACAGTCCAAGAACGGATCCATATATTGATCCGCTTGAACCTCTTTCGGTTTTCGGTCAATTTTAGGTTCGTATCTCGTTTGTCTCGTTAAAGTCTCCTTATCTAGCATCGCGTGAACCCGTTATTACACTTGCACAAATATACAACCGTACATAAGTCTTTTGTTTATATTACAAAATCTATGTTTTTGTTGATACAATTGTACATCGATATTAACAACAATTGTCTATAACCGTGTCTATAACATGCATTTATGAGAATATAAGGGATGATTCATAGTATGGATAAATGGTATTTATGCCTAAGGCATATCTAATCTTACAGAAGAACATGCCATTGATAAGAAGACTCAAAAAGGAGGACCTGGAGAAAGTCCAAAACATAGCGGACATATCATTAGAAGAGGAATACAACAGAGAGTTATTCATAACCATAAAAGAGCTTTGGAATGACGGATTTTTGGTCCACGAGATCAATGGAGAAGTAACTGGCTTCGTATGTGGCATAATTCTAGATTCTGAGACCGTTAGGGTTTTAATGTTAGCAGTTCATCCATTTTATAGAAATAGGGGGATAGGTAGTGAATTGTTACAAAGATTTATGGAAGTAAGTTCATCTATCGGCACAAGCAAAGTAGTCTTAGAAGTTAGAGTGGGTAGTAGAAAAGCTATCAAATTTTATCAGAAAAGAGGTTTCCAGATCGTTGAACGTTTAGAGGATTTCTACACAAATGGTGAAGACGGGTACCAGATGGTGAGGTATCTATAGAATTTAAAAGACAGCTATTAAATAACAGGTTTTATATCCGGATTAAAAGAGAGGATAAAAATGGATATTGATGAAAAATTTAACGAATTTGAAAAGGAAGTTTTTGATACTTTTCTCGAGAGGAATCCAGTAGCTGCAACGCATTTGGGTATACATGAATATGACCATAAATTACCTAAAGTTACGGAAGAAAAAATGGTAGAGGATATCGAACTAATGGAAAATTGGTTGGAGAAACTCAAAGATTTTGATGAAGAGGAACTCAACGAAGAGAATGAATTGGCTAAAAGATTAGGACTGCATATTTTCGAACTCCGTCTATTCAATTTGAAAGAATTAAGGCAGTGGGAACAGGCTCCTCAGGCTCCTAATTGGATCGGTTCCGCTCTGCTCCTCCTATTGAAAAGAGAATTCGCTCCTCTCGAAGAGCGATTGGAAAGTATAACTTCGAGGATAGAAGATGTTCCTAGAATGCTGGAGGAAGAAAAATCGAGATTAAAAAATCCAATAAGATTATGGACAGATATGGCTATCGAGTCTGCAGAGCAGCTACCGATGCTTTTCAAGCTCGTCCAGATGATGGCTAAAGAGGAAGGATTAGAAGAAGAAAAATTGGAAGAGATCAGTGAAGCTACCAATAAAGCCGATGAAGCATTGGATGATTATATCGAATGGTTGAAAGACCAAAGGCAAAAAGCTGATGATGATTACACCATAGGCGAAGAAAAATTCGAAGAGCTGCTAGAAAAGAGAGAACTTGGATACGGGTCAGAAGAAATATTGAAAATCGGACAAGAATTACTTAAGGAGGCTAAAGAAGAGATGGAGAAATACGCCGATAAGATCACTCCAGAGGGCAACGTAGAAGATGCTGTTGAAAAGGTAGAATCTGAAGTCCCAAAAACTTTTGAAGAAGCACTTGAGTGGTATGAAAAGGGACTCGATAACGCCAAAGAATTCGTCCAAAAGAACGATCTTGCCACCATACCAGAGAATGAAGATATTGAAGTTATAGAGACACCAGAATATATGAGGAACATCATACCCTTTGCAGCTTACATGGGTCCTGCTAAATTCGACGATGTCAGAAAAGGAATATACATGGTTACACCTCCTGAAAATCAGAACAAATTAAATAATTATTCTTACTGGGATGTTAGAAATACTACAGTACATGAGGGATATCCAGGGCATCATCTACAAATCTCGGCTTCGCTGGAAAATGATGATATCTTTAGATTATTCTCGCATGCTACAGAGACCGTAGAGGGATGGGCACACTACTGTGAAGAGATGATGAAAGATCACGGATTCGATGACACGCCCGAAGCAAAACTTATCCAATCTAAAGATATAGTTTGGAGAGCTGCTAGAATCATAGTCGATGTGAAATTAAGCACTGGAAAGATGTCCTTCGAAGAAGCCGTAAATTTCCTAGTAGAAGAAGTCGGGATGGACAAGAAGGATGCGGAAAAAGAGGTCAAAAGATACACTCAAAATCCAGCTTACCAGTTGAGTTATCTTCTCGGGAAACAGATGATCAAAGACCTGAAAGAAGAAGTGAAAGAAAAGATGGGCGATGATTTTGAAGAGAAATTTTTCCATGACACTATAATCTACGCAGGGGGCGTCCCGATGAAATACCTGAGAGAGATTTTCGATAAGAAGATAGAGGAAAGTTGATGTCCCGCAATTAAAAAGTTTCCTAGCTCATCTTTCATCTACCAGTTCATCAGCGGTTATCAAAGGCACCAACTCAACATCAATATCTTTTAGTCTTTTTTCAGCACCCTCTTTCCTGTCTACGACCACAAGAACCTTTTCAACTTGAGCGCCAACATCTCTAAGGACTTCCACGGCCTCTACTGAAGAGCCACCAGTGGTGGTAACGTCTTCAACCACGGTCACTTTATCCCCTTTTTCAAATCTTCCCTCGATCCTTCCAGCGGTCCCATGATCTTTTTTCTTCTTTCGAACCATCAGGAAAGGTAAATCTGTCTCCAGCGATACGGCAGAAGCGATGGGAACTGCGCCTAATTCCATGCCTGCTATCCTATCTCCTTCTACATGATCTGCCATCTGAGAAGCTATCTCTCTGAGAATTTTAGGCTGAGTACTTGCCAATTTGATATCCACATAGTAATTGCTTTTTTTGCCTGAAGTCAAGGTAAATTCACCGTACTTTATCGCTCCGCAATCCTCTAACATATCCTTCAACATCTTTCTCACCAAGGTTCTTCTTTTAAACCAAGTTTATATCCTAATATATTTACAGCGCGGTGCAAAAAAGGAACAATGACTATTATAATTATCGTCCCGATCCAACTTCTATTCTCAAGAAAAGTTTCATAAAGCCATTCTGGATTTACCAAAACGATAAGCAAAAAGGCCCCCGCTATGAAATCATATCTATCCATTATAGGAGAACTTTCTCCTCTCGATATCCCCCTTCTCCTTTTTATGAAACTCGCACCTATGTCCCCTAACAGTGCACCGAACGATAGAGCAAATATTGTAATGAAACCTTTTGGTAAAGGAGGATAAAGTGAGAAATGAAAAGATGATATATAATGTAAGAAGACGCCAACCAGGGCTGCTGATACACTTCCACCTAAAAGTCCTCTCCAAGTCTTTCCGTCTCCTAAAATCCTTTTACCGTTCCATTCCTTCCCTAAATCGATAGGAATCCCTCCACCAAATACCACAGCAAGGGAGTTCGCTATCATCGCAGGTATGAAAGCCAATATAGCTATCAGAATTTCTATCATCGATTTCTCCTGCCTTCTTATTCGAACTTGTGAGATATATCAATAACGGTCTCTAATCTCCTTTTCAATCTCTCGATACCGGCTTCCCACAACTTCTCTCCTTTTTCTTTGCTAGCTTTTGTTGCGTCTCCTATCACACCTGTTCTTGTTAAATCATGTGTGTTCCAAGTGTAATTGAAGATAGGTTCATGATCGAATTCCATCTTCGGGTCTGGAAAATCGTACTCCTTTTCCGGTATCGTCCTTTCATCTACCATATCTTCTCGAACAGCCAAAACTAGTGAAGTTTCAAACTCACCCGCATGCACGTCGTTATCACTCTCTACTATCTCTTGTGCTTCAGGAGAAAAGCTCTCGAATGAATCTGTCACCACCAGCATCCCTGTCTCCCTTTTTAACTTCTGTGCAGCGGTCCTAATTGAAGGTTCATTGCCTCCATGGCCGTTATATATGTACAGTTTAAAGAAACCGTGTTGAATCATCGACCTACCTATATCCACTATGATATCTTCTAAAGTTTCTGGTCTCAACGTTATGGTTCCGGGAAAAGACATATGATGATCGCTAATGCCATAAGGTATTGTAGGCAAAATTGGAGGTTTTGGAGGATCGAGCTTCTCAACAGCTTTGTTTACTATATATTCTGCATCATAGGAGTCGGTATCTAGAGGGAGATGAGGGCCGTGCTGTTCTAAGCTTCCAATGGGTAATATAGCGGTATCGATCATCTCGGATCTCTGGTCTAGCTCCCATCTGTTCATCTCTCCCCATTTGATCTTTTCTATCATGTAGTGGTATCTACTTCACATTTTTATTTTTTTGCCATCCTCACTTTTTCGGTTCTTGAATTTAAATAACTTTTTATCATGTTATGATTTATTAATGATCATGGAAACCCCTCGAGATATACTCAACGAGCTGAAGTGGAGATATAAAACTTCGCTTTATGAAGCTAAAATATATTACGTTCATCGGGGAGCTCCTGGGGATTACAGAGTTATGAGTGGTTCTGAAATCGAGGAGTTGAACAGATCTTTTATCAAGACTAAGGAAGCTCAAATCCCCTACCATCGAGTTTTTAAAATTGAGTACGAAGGGAATATTGTTTTTGAGAGGGAAAGAGAATAGATCTATATTTTTCAATCAAGTTCATCTATCAGTTCATCCATCTTCTCTTTCAGTTCTTTGTTCCTTACTGAATTGGCTATATCGCCTCTAGTTTTTTCTACCAGTGTTCTTGCAGTATCCTGCTTGTTCCTTATCGGAACTATAGCGTTAGGATAATCGATACTCATTATCATATCCTTCACATCTTCCATATTTTTATGCAGTTCTTTCGCTCTTTCTATCTCGCCCTCAGTCAATGAATCGAGTATCATCCTTCTGAGTTCTCCGACCACATCCGCTAATCCAAGAACATAAGAACTAGGCGTGATGTCTAATTCATCTGGATCTTTCGGTTCTTTTCCCTCATAGATAGATAGCAATATGTGAGCCTCAGCGTACTCCTGGTAACCATTCCTAAGGAAGCCAGAGTGATGTAACTCGGAATGACCTTCGATGATACTTTTCAACTTGTTTATCTCTTTCTGCACTTCTTTAAGAGAGACATCGCTAGCCTCATCTCTATGGATATCTTGTATCACGTTCTTCGATATCCTTCTAATCGCTCTAGATGATTTCATCGCTAGTTCACGTACCATGTCCTTATCTTCCAACTCCTCGTCGACTTCTTCAACTATCTCCCTAAGGGTCTCAATCTCGCTCATCTCGCATCACCTCTTATATATTTCATATTTTGTAAGTGGTTCGTAATTGGCTTGTAAGATATAAGGTTTAGTTTACCAAGAAAATCGTGAAGATTTCACTTGATATATTCTTCCTTATTTTTCTTAAGACGGATACAGTCTTTACCCACGTCTATTATATCGTCCGCTTCTATGTAGAGCTCTTCCTTGGTCATATCCATACTTGTAGCTACCCCGCTCTCTTCTACTGGGGTCGGTAAAGTTACACTCATATCTTCAAAAGATAACATCGGTACGGCGTAGGTATCGATCTGTTGCTCTTCATCATCTTTCGTCCTTATCAATCTAGTTTCAATCCTTATGTATTCCAAGTCCTTGTCTTTTCCCCTCTCTGCTTCCTTTACCTTTCCCATCTCATCTCCTTCGGCATCGATGACACGCGTTCCTAGAAGATTTTTGGCAGGGCTGATCCAAAGATATATCGCCTCAGATGTGATCTTGTCGATATATTTGAGGTTGATCCTCATGTACTCGCCGAAAAATCCTTTATGAATAATCAATTTGGTAGGATTCAAAGTTGTTTTATTGATCTCTATATCATGTACGTGGCCGAAAGATTCTCCGTCAGCATCGTATACATCCATCCCTCTTATCCTGTTGAAGGTAGTTCTACCTTCCTCCTCATTTTCCTCTTTTTCAGCCATACCCATCATAATACTATCTAGCCTAGCCTACATTACGTTTTCGGCCTTTAGAAGTTCAAAGACCAAAAATATTAATAACCCTCCTAGAGAATTCTATTCTCCATGGCCCTAGAAAATTTGAAAGATGGACTACGGAACGCGGTTGAAAAAGTCACAAAGGCGAGTCACGTAGACAAAAATCTGATCAAAGACATAAGCAAAGATATACAGAGGGCTATGATCGAAGCTGATATAGAAGTCCAGTTGGCTCTAGAGCTTACCAAGAAGATTAAGGAAAGAGGTATAGAAGAAAAGCCTCCTTCCGGTATGAGTCCTAGAGAACATCTCATCAACATAATCCACGAAGAATTCGTGACGATTTTAGGAGATGGGGTCGACCTTGAACTCAAGCCACAAACGATAATGATGGTCGGCCTTTACGGACAAGGTAAGACCACAACATGTGGTAAACTTGCCGCATATTTTCAGAAAAGAGGACTCAACACTGCATTGATCGCTGGAGACACTCATAGACCCGCGGCTTACGATCAACTCTCACAGGTAGCTGAAGATGCAGGCGTTCCCGTTTATGGAGACCCGGATGAAGAGAAAGCACCTAAAATAGTCCGTGAGGGTATGGAAAAATTCGAGGATTACGATGTTGTCATAATAGATACCGCAGGTAGACACTCATTAGAGGACGAATTGATCCGGGAAATTCAACTCATCAAAAACGTAGCCGAGCCAGACGAGGTTATCCTCACGGTAGATGCTTCTATCGGACAACAGGCCGGCCCACAGGCCAAGGCGTTCCATGACGCGGTAGACGTCACAAAGACAATCATTACCAAGATGGACGGCTCTGCTAAAGGTGGAGGGGCGCTCAGTGCCGTAGCTGAGACCGATGCCCCGGTCGCTTTCATAGGTACTGGTGAAAGAATTCGTGATTTGGAAGAGTTCGATCCGAAAAGTTTCACTTCGAGACTTCTAGGTATGGGCGATATCGAAAAACTTCTAGAGAAGGCGGAGGAAGCTATAGACGAAGATAAAGCGGAGGAAACTGCCAAAAAGATGTTGGCAGGAGATTTCGACCTGAAAGACATGTACGAGCAGATGGAGATGTTGACAGGTGTAGGGCCTCTCCAGAAAATAGTGGATATGTTGCCCATGGGTCCAAGTTCTATATCCGAAGAAGAGATCATGAATACACAGGAAAAATTAGATGAGTTCAGGATCATAATGGACAGCATGACTGAAGA
>SL_8KL_010_SEDDRAFT_10004735_pt1 | contig 10858 bp, 9 predicted proteins | sample SodLakKL_010_SED_4_FD_11160 | JGI IMG/M metagenome (IMG submission 11160) | reverse complement strand
CATCACGACCGCGTTGACGGGCCGCGTCCGCCTCAGCCAGGCCGAGCAGACCGCGGACGCCACGGCCTGAGCACGACCTGAGTCGGCACGGCGCCACCGGCGTCACCGGCGTCACCGGCGCACCGCGGCCGTTCATCCCTCCGGCGTGGCGCCCAGCTGCCCCAGTGGTGTCATCATGCCCGGTGGGGTCGGCATCCGGTCACGGATGTCCGCGAACCCGCCCCGCACTGGCCATGGTGGCCGCGGTGGGGTCGGCATCCGGTCACGGATGTCCGCGAACCCGCCCCGCACTGCCAGGCACGGCGCTTCGACCATGCCGGCGTCGCGGGCGTCACCGGGCCGCTGCGACCTCCAACGCGCGGCTCAGTTCACCGCGGACCGCAGCTGCGACCTCGTCGAGCTCCGCCACCCCGGCCAGCCCCATCATCGCCGCCGGGTCGATCGCGATGAACTCGCTGCCACCGTCGGGGTGCGCCCGCACCACGACGTTGCAGGGCAGCAGCCCTCCGATCGCGGGATCGACGCCGATCGCCTCGTGGGCGTAGGAGGGCTTGCAGGCGCCGAGGATCGTGTAGGGCGCCACCTCGACGTCCAGCTTGGTCTTCAGGGTCGCCGTGACGTCGATCTCGGTCAGCACACCGAAGCCCTCCGCAGCCAGGGCATCCCGGATGCGTGCATCCGCGGTGGCAGGCTCGTCGGAGGTGCGCTGCCTGAGGACGTAGCGGTCGTGCTCCATGGGTTGACCTTTCGGGTCGGGGCGCGGTCGCCGGTGTCCACCGGCGTCCATCGGCCGTCCATCGGCCCCTCGTAGGGGCCAACGCCCGGGGAGACGGCGACCTTCCCGGAGGCGGGGCATCCGTCGGAGCTCACCCGTCACGCCGGCCACGGCCGCCCCGCCTCCGGCCTGTCGACGTCTCTCGCCTGTCGACGTCTCTCGCCTGTCGACGTCTCAGCGTTGGCGTGAAGCTGTGCTTCATGCCTATCCTCCGCGTGACGCAACGGCGCGTCGTCCACCCCGCGTGGGGCCGGACGGTGCTCCCTGCCCGTCACGTCGCCGCGCACAGCTGCGGAGGTTCTCGACGTGACGATCGATCTGCACCGGCTGGCCCTGCACGCCATCGACAACGCCGCCGACGAACTCGGCCTAGCTGACTGGGTCCGCGTCACCCTGCACCAGCCCGAACGCTCCCTGGCGGTCCAGGTGCCCTACCGCGCCGACGACGACTCGATCCGGGTCGTACCCGGCTACCGGGTCGCCCACTCCATGGCCCGCGGTCCGGCCAAGGGCGGCACCCGCTTCCACCCGGACGTCACCGCCACCGAGGTGGCCGGCCTGGCGACGCTGATGAGCGTGAAGACCGCGGTGGTCGACCTCCCCCTCGGGGCGGCAAGGGCGGCATCACGGTCGATCCCAAGCAGCTCAGCGAGGCGGAGCTGGAGTCCCTGACCCGCAGCTACACCCGCGCCGTCGCCCACAGCATCGGCCCCGGTCTGGACGTCCCGGCTCCCGATGTCAACACCGGACAGCGTCACATGGACTGGATGGCGGATGAGTTCGCCCGGGTCACAGGCCGTCCCCAGCCGGGCGTGGTGACGGGCAAGTCGGTCGCGGCCGGCGGCTCGCTGGGGCGCGACACCGCGACGGCCGCCGGGTGCCGCACGGTCGTCACCGCCAGCGCCCGCCGGATGGACCTGCCACCCGATGCCCGGGTCGTGATCCAGGGCTTCGGCAACGCCGGCGCCCACCTGGCTGCCATGCTCGCCGCTGACGGCTTCCGGGTGGTGGGCGTGTCCGACAGCCGGGGCGCGATCCACGACCCCCGGGGGCTCGACATCGCGGGCGTCGCCGCCACCAAGGCCGCTCACGGGTCGGTCATCCACCACGACGCCGAGGTGATCGGTCCCGCGGACCTGCTGGCGCTGGACTGCGAGATCCTGGTACCCGCAGCCCTGGAGGGCGCCATCGACGGAGCCGAAGCCGAGCGGGTCCGTGCCCGGTTGGTCGCCGAAGCCGCCAACGGTCCGGTCACCGACCGCGCCGACGCGATCCTGCACGACCGGGGCATCACCGTGGTGCCCGACGTGCTGGCCAGCGCCGGGGGCGTCACCGTGTCCTGCTTCGAGTGGCAGCAGAACCAGCGTGAGGAGCGCTGGAGCGCCCGCCACGTCGCCGACCGCCTCGAGCAGCGCATGCAGCGCTCGCTGGACGATCTATGGGCGGTCGCGGCCGCACGGGACCTGGATCTGCGGACCGCGGCGATGGTCCTCGGCGTCGGCCGGATCGCGACCGCGATCGAGGAGCGCCACGGGGTGGACATCTCCCGCGAGCTCGCGTCCTGAGCGAGCCTCTACGGTGGCGTCCTGTCGTGCGGGGTGCCACCGGGAGGAACGAGAGGTGAACGAGACGGCCGGTCCCACCAGCGGTACCGAGATCCTGGACACGTTGATCGACGACGTCCACATCGGCGACAACCTCGTGATCGCCGGCGACGACCGGGCACCGCTGGACCTCATCGTCGATCGCTTCGTCGCCGCCGCTCGGGGCCGCCTCCCGCTGGTGATCGTCACCGTCGCCGAGCCCTGGTCCGGACCCGTGCCCGACCGCGTCACCGTGCTGGACTGGTCGGCCGTCACCACCGGCCGGACCCCCGAGCTGCCCGGCGCGCTGCCCCCGGACGCCGACCTGGCCGCGGCGCTGGCCTCGGTCCGTGCCGCCGACCACGCGGTCGGCACCGGCGCTGCCTTCGTCTTCGACCGGCTCAGCGCGGTGCAGGCCGCCTGGTCCGACACGGCCGCGCTGGAGCTGTTCCTGTCCACCTGCCCACGCCTGTACCGACGGCGCAGCCTGGCACTGTGGCCCATCGAACTGTCGGCTCACCGGCCGACGTTCCTGCGGCGGCTCACCGAAGTCACCCAGGTGGTGATCGAGATGGTCGCGGAGGAGACCGCCGGCCCCACCGACCCCCCGACGTTCGTGCTGACGGTCCGCAAGGCCGACGGGCGCGGCAGCGAGGTGGTGGGCCGCAGCCGTCGGGCCACGGTGTCCGACGGGGACCTGCGTCCACGCGGCGAGGCGACCAGCACCCGGCAGCGCCTCGGCTCCCTGATCCGCGACCAGCGCCTGTCCCGGGGGCTCTCCCAGGCGGAGGTCGCCCGGCGCGTGGGCATCTCCCCCTCGGCCCTGTCCCAGGTGGAGCGCGGGGTCCGCGGCCCCGGGGGCGACACGCTCGTCCGGCTGTGGGAGGTCCTCGGGGTGCCCTTCGGGCCCCGCCCCGATGCCGACACGGGCTACACCGTGTCCCGGCGCAGCGGTCGCGAGCGCCGCGTGCTGCAGGAGGGTCTGACCGGGGAGCGGCTGCTCGACGACGCCGTCGCCGGGGAGCTGTGGCTCGTCGAGGTCGCCGCCGGTGCCCATGGCGCGAACGGCCCCTTCGCCGTCAAGGCACCCGAGGCGGTCACCGTCGTCCGTGGCGTGCTCGACGTCACGCTGGAGGGCCGGACCGAGACGCTGCACGAGGGCGATGCCCTGCTCGCCACCGACGCCGCCATCGGTGGTTGGTCCAACCCGGCGACCACCTCGACGGAGGCGCTGTGGCATCTGCTCCCGGCGCTACGGCCAGACGTCCCTCGCTGACCGGTCCCGCGTGGGGTATCGTGAAGCCCAGCTTCATCGCCCATCGGTCGCCCTTGCGATCGATGCGCCTATCGCAAGGAGGTCGCTCATGGCTGCCAACATCACGGCTGTCCGCGGCCCGGTGGTCCTGACCTCGGAGGGTCGCACCTGGGTCGAGCAACGGGTCGCCCGTGGCTACGACCGTCTGGCACGGATCGACGCCGACCTCGCAGCGGAACGGACCGAGGAACTGGTCACTGCTCGGGAGCAGCTGCGCGAACAGCTCGACGAGCTCGAGGTCGTGCTCCGCGACGCCCTGTCCCCCGCCGACATCATCGACGACCCCTCGATCGTGGAGCTGGGCGACGAGGTCGAGGTGGAGTTCCCCGACGGTGAGCGGGAGTCCTTCCTGGTGGTGCACCCCTTCGAGGCCGGCATGGACGAGCACCGCACGTCCAGCGACTCGCCGCTGGCCCAGGCCGTGCTCGGCCAGCGGCCGGGCGACAAGGTGACGGTGCGCTCCCCCGCCGGTGACTACGACTGCACGATCGTGCGTCGCGACCGCATCGGCTGACCGGTCTCGTGGCCACCCACGAGCGGGAGCTGACCGCACCGGTCGACCTGTGCACCCCCGATGGCCGCCGCCTCAACCCGGCGGCGCGGGGCTGGTCGCCACGGACGGTACTCCGCGCCAACCTCGCCGGTGGCTGGGGTCGGACCAAACGCTGGGACTACCACGCGGTGCTCAGCCGAGACCTCGCGGTGTCGTTGGTCTACGCCGACGTCGACTACCTCGGCATCGTCGGCGTGTGGTGGGCGCACCTGCCGACGGGGCGCAGCGGCGGCCGCGAGGTGTCGGTGCCCCTGGCGCGGGGGATCGACCTCCCCGACCGCTACGGCACCGCGCCGCTCGGGTTCCGTCACCACCACCTCGGTGTCGAGGTGGTCGACGATGCCGACGGCACCCACCTGACCGCGAGGTGGCGGGAACGTGACGGGCGGATCGGCCGGCTGGAGGCGGCCATCGCGTGGCCACCCGGGCACGGCACCGTGGACGTGGTGATCCCGTGGAGCGACCGACGGTTCCAGTACACCTCCAAGCACCAGGCCCGCCCCGCCACCGCGATGCTGGTCGTCGGCGACGAGCGCTACCAGCTCGGCGACGACGACGAGGCCGCCTGGGGCGTGCTGGACGTCGGCCGGGGTCGCTGGCCCTACCGCACGCGCTGGAACTGGGGCGGTGGCGCGGGCCGGGCGCAGGACGGCCGGGTGGTCGGCCTCCAGGTCGGGGGCAAGTGGACCGAGGGCACCGGTGCCACGGAGAACGCCACCATCGTCGACGGACGGGTGACCAAGATCGGCGACGAGCTCGAGTGGGAGTACGACTGGCACCATCCGATGGCGCCGTGGACGGTGCGCTCCCCCGATGGGGCCCTGGCGGTCACGCTCACCCCGCGCTTCGACCGGCACGCACGGACCGAGGCGCTGGTGCTCGGCACCGAGGTCCACCAGGTGTTCGGCGCCTGGCAGGGACACGTGCCGGGGCCCGACGGCGACCGGCTCGAGATCACCGACCTGGTCGGCTTCGCCGAGGAGTCCCGGTCACGCTGGTGATGGCACCGAACCGAGCCCGTCAGTCCTGACGCTTGGTCTGCTCGCCCTCGTGGCCGGCAGCCTGCCGCCGCTTCTGCTCGGCCTGCTCCTCGAGCCGCTCGGCCTCCTCCTCCTTCTGTGCCTTCTCCTGCTGCGCCTCGCCCTCACGCGCGCGACGGCCGCCCACCGCTCGCCGGACCAGCACGAGCGCCGCCCCGACGGCGATCAGGACCAGGACGAGGCGGTCAGGCGCCAGGCGGTCGAGCCGCAGCAGCCACTGCTGCGCCGTGAGGTCGAGCTGCGTGGTGTCGGGCAGGCCCGGCAGCGACAGCACACCGCCCGAGGCGACCAGCCAGGCCCCGATGGCCGCGAACAGCCCGCCGGTCACCAGCGAGGTCGTGTGCAGCTCCAGCCGGCCGACGTGGAACGCACGGCCCCTGAGCCAGCCTCGCCGCGACAGCTCGAACCGCTCCCACATCCCGGCGAGCAGGAACAGCGGGGCGGCCATGCCGAGGGCGTAGACCGCCAGCAGCGCCGCCCCGTGAGCCGGACGGCCGTCGAGCGCGGCGATCGTGAGCACCGCGCCGAGGATCGGCCCGGCACAGGATCCGGCGACCCCGTACACGGCACCGAGGCCGAACACCGCCGCTGGGGAGGTCCGTCCGGCCAACCTGGCCTGGGCACCGCCGGTCAGCGACGGCAGCCGACGCCCGAGCCCGAGCGCGGTCGCCACGCCCAACGCGACGAGCAGCCAGCCCGCGCCCACGATGAGCCGGTCCTGATGCTGCAGCAGCAGGCGGCTGGCCAGGGCCGCCCCGGTCCCGAGCGGCACCATCACCGCGGCGAGCCCGGCGTAGAACACCCCGGTGCGGACCAGCAGCACTCCCGGTCGGTCGAAGGCGTAGGCGAAGAAGGAGGGCAGCAGCAGCGCGCCGCAGGGGCTGAGCAGCGTGAGCACCCCGCCCAGGAAGGCGGCGAGGTAGCCGATCTCCATCACGGCAGCTCCGCACCCGCCTCGAGCGCCGCGTTCTCGATCACGCTGACGAACACCTCCAGCGGCTGGGCACCCACCAGGGGGTAGCCCCCGATGATGAAGGCCGGGGTGCCGGTGATGCCGAGCGACTGGGCGAGGACGGCCTCGCTCTGGACGCGCTCGGCGAGCGCCGGATCATCGAGGTCGGCCTCGAAGGCCGCGACATCGAGGTCGAGATCCGCCGCGACGTCGAGCAGGAAGTCCCGGCCCATGCGCCCGTCGGCGCGACGCAGGTCGGCTGCGAACAGGACCTCGTGGTAGTCCCAGAATGCGTCCTGCTCGGCGGCTGCCTGCCCGCCGAGCGCCGCGAGGAACGCCTCCTCGCCCTGGAAGGGCAGGTCGCGCCACTCGATGCGCAGGAGACCGGTGTCCACGTAGCGCTCGATCAGCACGGTCTCGGTGTCGCGGGCGAACACCCCGCAGAACGGGCACAGGAAGTCGGCCCACTCGATCATGACCACGGGGGCGTCCACCTCGCCGAGCGCCCGCGGGTCGTCGGGGTCGCGGGTCGCCAGCGCGTCGAGCTGGGCGCGCGCCTCCTCCTCGGACACCTGCTCCTCGGCGATGGCCTCCTGCTGCTCGGGGTCGGGCTCCACGACGAGGTCCTCGGCGATGTCGTCGAGGGGGTCTGCGGCGGCCTCCGACCCCGCCGCAACGCCACCGTCGGCACCGTCAACGCCGTCGGCGCCGTTCGAGGAGGATCCGCCGGTCATCGCCGCGACCGCCAGCGCCGCCACCACGACCAGCACGACGGCAGGCGCGAGCAGGCCGCGGGACCCGGCGCGCTCCGTGCTCGGCTCCTGGCCGGCATCGGGCGCGCCGTCGGTCACGCCGTCGGTCACGGTCGACGGGCTGTCCTGGGTGGACATGGGCGCTCCTGGCACGAGCATCAGGTCGACGCGGTCCGTGCACGGTCCCAAACGTACCTAGCGCGCGAGCTGTTCCCGACCGCCCTCGATCCCGCGGCCGCCGCTGCGCCCGCGGTGCTCGCCCTCGCGCTCATCGTCGTCGCCGGCGCGCCTGCGGTGGTGGCGTTCCCAGAGCAGCAGGGAGCTCGACTGGACCAGCACGGTGACGATCAACGCTGCGACCATGGTCATGGCCGTGATGGCCCCGAACTGCGCGACCGGCAGGAGGTCGGAGACCATCAGCACGGCGAAGGCGGCGGTCGTGGTGGCAGCGGAGCCGGTCAGGGCCGCGCCGGTCGAGGCGATCGTGCCACGGACCGCATCCTCGGCGCGGTCAGCCCGCTCCCGCTCCTCCCGGAACCGGTTGCTGACGTGGATGCCGTAGTCGACACCGAAGCCGATCGCGACCGAGGCGATCGTGGCGGTCAGCGCGTTGAAGGGCAGGCCGAGGATCCACATCGCCCCGAGGACGATCGGCACCGCCAGCAGGGTCGGCACCATCGTGATCACGCCCAGCATCGGACGCCGTTGGCTCAGCAGATAGAAGACCACGAGCAGCGCGAGCGCCGCCCCGATGCTGAACAGGATCTTCTCCACCTGCGCCTCGACGAGGAGGTCGAGGGTCTCCTCGACGACCAGCTGCTCGCTGACGACGATCACCTCCGCACCGGCGGTCTCCAGCGGCTCGGCCGCAACCGCGAGCGCGGCAGCGAGCTCCACCGCCGCCTCCTCACCTGCCTCGGTGGGCACGATCGCCAGCCCGAGGTCCCGGTCCTCCGACAGGACCTGGGCGAGGTCGTCCTCGGCGAGCGCCGCCACTCGGTCGTACACCACCTCGAGGTCGGCGTCGGCCGCGGGTCGTCCGTCCTCCCAGCCGAGCCCCGGGAGGTCGATCACCAGGGCCAGCAGGTCAGCGGTCTGCTCCCCGAGCTCATCCATCGGGTAGCCGAGGTCCTCGAGGAGCTGCTCCTCCACCTGCTCGGGTGGGGTGGCTGCCAGCGCCTCGGCGGTGTCGCCGCCGAGCGTGGCGAGCAGCTCGTCGCGGAGCTCCTCGGCAGCCCCCTCCCGGACGAGCTCGGCGATCTGCTCGGGATCGAGGACCCCGGCGAAGGCCTCATCGGTCGCGACACCGGGCGGGAGCCGCCCCTCGAGCCGCCCCTCGAGGTCGTCGAGGTCGTCCGGCTCGTCGAGGTCGTCCGGCTCGCCGAACCCGTCGAGGTCGTCTGCCACCTCGAGGTCGGGTCCGAGGTCGGGTCCGAGGTCGGGTCCGAGCTCCGGAGCGTCCGCGTCGACGTCGACGTCGTCGGGCAGCTCCTCGGGCAGATCCTCGAGGGTCAGCTGCCCTGGCAGCGGCACGAGCACGGTCACCGGCAGGTCACCGATCGCGACCTGGGCCTGCTCGACCAGCTGCTCCTGCACGAGACGGCCGGCCTCGGCGAGCTGCTCCACGAGGCTGCGCGGGGTGATGATCTGGGCGGCGTCGCCCGCCGTCTGCACGTCGTCGACATCGAGGAGCCGGTCCTCCACGTCCGCGAACGCGTCCAGCAGTGCCGGATCGGTCAGGTCCCCCTCGACGAGCAGGAAGGTCTCCTCGGTGACATCCCCGCCGAACAGCTGCTCCATCGTCGTCAGCAGCCGGTCGGCGGTCGTGCCCTCCGGGATGAAGTCCTCCTGCGAGAACTCGGTGTCGAGGTCGATCGCGGCGATGGTGCCGGCGACACCGAGCACCGTGCCGACCACCAGCACGACGACGGGGCGGCGGACCGCGAGCCCGGCAGCAGCGCCGAGCACACGGTCGAAGACGCTGTCACCGCTCCGGCCCGGCTGATGGGTCGGCAGCTCGGACCGGCGGTCCACGAGCTGCCGCACCGTGGGCACCCACAGACCCATCACCAGGAAGGCCGCCAGCATGCCGACGGCCACGATCACGCCGAAGTCGGCGATCGGCGGCAGCGGGCTCCGGAGGTTGGCGAGGAACCCGACCATCGTGGTGATGGTCACGAGCAGCAGGGCGACGCCGACGGTGCGCACGGCGCGGCCGGCGGCGATGGCCGATGCGCAGTCGCGGGCCCGTTCCTCCCGGAAGCGGGCGGTCAGGTGCACGGAGTAGTCGACGCCCAGCCCGATCAGCATCACCGGGACCGCGATCGAGGTCTGGTTGATCGGACCGATGATGCCGAGCAGCTCCGGACCGAGCAGTGCGGCTGAGCCCATCAGCCAGACCTGGACCAGCAGCAGCCCCGTGACCGCTATCACGACGTCGGTGACGGATCGGAACTGCACCCACAGCAACACCACGATCCCGAGGAAGGACAGCACCAGCAGGATGGGCAGCTCCTCGAACAGCTGCGCCTGCAGCTCCTCCTCGAGCAGCTCCACGCTGAAGGGGTCGACCGTCACGAACCCGAGGTCCTCGATGTCGAGGCGGTCACGCAGTTCGACGCCTGCGGCTTCCCGCTCCTCCCGCTCGAGGCCCGGTTGGAAGCGGACGGAGACCAGCCCACCGCGGGCGGTGGCCCGGTCGACGTCGAGGTCATCGGAGTAGAGCGCACGCAGCTCGTCACCCTGATCCTCGAGGGCCTGCTGCAACAGCTCGGCCACGAAGGGCGGTGACAGGTCAGTCGGGTCGAGGTCGAGCTCGCCGAGGCCGGCCAGCACGGGGCTGTTGTAGGACAGGATCGGCGGCTGGCCGGGCGAGTCGTCCGCGAGCGCATCCCCGATCGTCTCGTCGACGAGCGTGGCGATGCGCTCGCCGGCGTCCAGACCCTCCGGCGACAGCACGTTCCCGCCGCGCCCGGCGTCGACGATCACCTGCAGCCCACCGCCGCGGATCCCGAACACCTCATCGATCCGCTCGAAGGCCTGGGACAGCGGCGCGTCGCCGGCGTACTCGGCGATGTCGGTCTCGACCACCAGGAAGACGGTCAACGACCCGAAGCCCACCGTGGCGGCCACGAGCACCGTGAGGACCCAGGCCGGTCGGTGCTCGACCCATGCTGCGAGGAGATCGGCGACCCGCTGCACGTTGGGTGCACACTCCTTCGCGACGGGACGGTGCGATGACGGTGCGGCCGGGTCTGGACGAGCTCCGGACAGGGGTGGACCGACCCCGGTGCGGGCATCCTGGCACCCTGAACCGTGGCACCCTGACCAGTATGACCAGCCTGCCCACGCCCCGGTGCCACGACCCCCGGCGTCCGACCGGTGGGCCCCCTCGTTGAGTGAGGTCTCCGACGACACCCGGTCCGACCGGTCGAAGCTGCTCGCCGGGCTCCTCGTGCTCGCGACCCTCGCGGTCGTCACGCTGCTGCTGCTCGTGGGTCGGCTCACCGGGGACGACGCGGACGGTGCGGCCGAGGACGCCGGTGACGTCCAGGCCACCCGCGTCCTCGAGACCGTCACGGCTGAGCTGGCTGCGGACGGCAGGACCGAGCGGGCCGAGCGTCACACCCGCACCGAGGTGGGGATCGACCGGGAGGCCGAGGAGACCACGACGGACGTGCCCGCCGAGGCCCTGCCGATCGCGGCCAGTCTCCGCTACGTGGCTGACGGTCGGGCCCTGGCGCCGGACGAGCTGCCGGACCACACCGGCGAGGTGGTGGTCGGGGTCGAGTTGCGCAACACCAGCGCGGCCTCCCGGACCATCAGCTACGGCACGGTGGACGGCACCGTCGAGGAGGACGTCGACGTCGCGATCCCGCTGGCCGTCGA
>SL_8KL_010_SEDDRAFT_10004734_pt1 | contig 10859 bp, 8 predicted proteins | sample SodLakKL_010_SED_4_FD_11160 | JGI IMG/M metagenome (IMG submission 11160) | reverse complement strand
TAATCATCATACCTTCACGGTCAGTAAACCCATCTGCGATCATCCCACGTAACTGGAGCCCGTTAGGATGCCGTGTTACCCTATACCCCCAAGGGGGCACAGATGATAGTATTGCTATCCCTTATTAGATTTTTTGGATGAATCTAACAAGACATATTATGTTATTAGAAAAAATTATTAGTCATATCTACAGTGAGAATAACAAGGAACTGAAAGAAGAGAACGATAGATTTAAACTGGAGGATATAAAATTGGTAGAAAAGTGTCCTAAATGTGAAAAAACTTTGGTAAAGGATTCCAAAGAGAAAGCATATTGGTGTCCATACTGTGAAAAGTATTACTCTTATGAACAGGTTAAAAAATAATCTAAAGAAAAACTAATTCTTAGTCTAATCCTAGCAAACCAAATATAAACTTATCTATGTAAAAGCCTTCTAGAACAATTTCGATTCATTGAAGTTGTTCGAAAAATTAGTTTTGAAAAAAGGAACTTCAAGAGAGCATGGATTCAAAGATGTTGAACATCGAAACTTGCATTTGTTTTGAATCTTGAAAGATGGGGGGGGGTGAAAAAAATAGGAGTGATCTATTGTTGAGCCTTTGTTACTCATCTCCTATCGTTTTTTATAAATTTAAAATGTCACCTGCTAATCCAAAAACTTGGGTCAAAACCATGCCGCAATCGAAAAATTCGTACTTTTCCGTGGACCGCCAGAGAGGGTAGCGGAGCGGAAGAACTCTAACGAGTTCTGTTTGTCCGTCAATTATAAAAAGAAAAAATAATATGGCGGACGCCAAAGAATGTTATCACATTCCTTTTGCCCGCTTAAAATCAAAGATTTGTAAGCGGACGCGATGGGATTCGAACCCATGCTGTCTGCCTTAGAAGGGCAGCGCCATGTCCAGGCTAGGCCACGCGCCCATGGTAACAAGTGGTTCTTATCTCAACTGAAGGAGAGATAAGAGTTTTTCGCCTCACTCTTCTCCTTCCTCTTCCTCATCTATATCCGCAGAGCCATGCTCGAGTGATTCAGGAGAAGTATCTTCTTCCTCGATAATCTCTTTCTCTTTTTTCTCGCTAATCACTTTAGACATCGCCTTCAACTCATCGTCCTCTTTCAAGTTCATCACTTTGACGCCCATGGTATTACGTCCCTGTTTACTTATATCGCCAGCCTGGGTCCTTATGATCATGCCTTCCCTGCTTATAAGCACGATCTCCTCGTCTTCATCGACTCTGTGGGCACAGGCTACCTTACCGTTTCGCTCCAGCGTTTTCATGGTGATCACACCTTTAGCACCACGGTTGGTCTTCCTGTAATTCTCTACATCGCAGCGTTTTCCATAACCTTTCTCCGTAAGCGTCAAAAGCGTGTCCTCCTCATCGACCAGGGTCATGCTAACTACTTCGTCATCATCTTCCAGCTTTGCTCCTATGACGCCCATGGTGTATCTTCCAGTCGGCCTCACGTCTTCCTCGTCAAATCTTACAGCCTGTCCGTTCTTAGTGGCGAGAATCACATCTTTCGAGCCGTCAGAAAGTCTAGTCTCCACCAATTCGTCATCATCTCTTAATTTGATAGCCCATATTCCGGTCACGCGCGGATTGCTGTACTCTGCCAAAGAGGTACGTTTTATCTTGCCTTTCTTGGTAGCGAATAGTAGATATTCGTCTTCAGAGAATTCACTAACCGGTATCAAATCTTCTATGTTCTCGTCGTCCTCTAACCTAGGGAGCATATTCACGATAGGCCTTCCTTTAGACCTTCTGCTCCCTTTAGGTAATTTGTACGCCTTAAGCCAGTAAACCTTACCTTTATCTGTGAAGAACAGCAGATAATCATGTGAGTTCGTGACGAATAGATCGACGACGTGATCTTTCTCCTTGGTATCCATACCTATGAGGCCAACGCCGCCTCTCCTTTGTTTTCTATAAGTTTCCACAGGCGTTCTTTTTATGTAACCTCTCTGGGTCAGGGTTATCACGAGATCTTCCTCAGGTATAAGATCTTCAGTCTCTAAATCCTCAGCTTCTTTGTTTATCTCCGTCCTTCTCTCGTCGCCGTATTTGTCAGCCATCTCGTCCAATTCTTGTTTTATGATATCCTTGATCCTTTCTTCATCTCCGAGTATCTCCTTGTATTCTTTGATATCTTCCTGAAGTTCTTCATATTCAGTCTGGAGTTTGTCTCTTTCCATCCCTGTCAATCTTCTCAATCTCATATCTAATATCGCTTGAGCCTGATCGTCGCTAAGCAAAAACTCGGACTTTAAGCGATCCTTAGCTTTAGACTGTTCTTCGGAGGAACGGATTATGCTGATAACTTTGTCGAGATTATCCAAAGCAGTAAGAAGACCTTCGAGTATGTGAGCTCTATCTTGAGCTTTATCTAACTCGTATTTTGTCCTCCTGGTTATCACATCTACTCTGTGATCGATGAAGTGCTGGAGAGTCTCCTTTAGATTCAAAACCTGTGGTTCATCATCGACTAGAGCTAGATTGATCACACCGAAGGTAACTTCCATCTGAGTGTGTTTGTACAATTTATTTAATACCACATCGGGGATGACTCCCCTCTTCAAGTCTATGACTACTCTGACGCCGTCTCTATCGGATTCATCTCTCAGGTCAGATATCTCACTTATCACGTCGTCCTTAACCAGTGAAGCTATACTTTCCACCAACTTTGCTTTATTCACCTGGTAGGGGACCTCTTCTATAACGATCCTCTTCCTCTTCCCTCTCAGGTCTTCTATGCTGGTTTTCGCTCTAATCTTGATCTTACCTCTTCCCTCTTTGTAAGCATTATAGACACCGTTGTAGCCGTGGATTATCCCACCTGTAGGGAAATCGGGGGCGGGAAGTTCATCCATAAGGTCGGTTATCTCACTCTCGGGTTCATCGATCAGTAGTTTTATAGCACCCACTAATTCATTCAAATTATGTGGAGGAATGTTAGTAGACATGCCGACGGCTATGCCGCTAGCTCCGTTCAGTAAAAGATTCGGGAGTTTAGAGGGCATCACAGTCGGTTCTTCCAAAGTACCGTCGTAATTGTCTCTGAACTCTACCGTTTCTTTATCGAGATCTTCCATCAGATCTTCGGCCATCTCTTCCAAACGAGCTTCAGTGTAACGCATCGCCGCGGGTTCGTCACCATCTAAAGAACCGAAATTACCCTGACCATCTACAAGAGGATAGCGGAGAGAAAAATCCTGGGACATCCTGACCAGAGCGTCATAAACCGCTTGATCGCCGTGAGGATGATACTTACCCAGTACGTCACCGACGACGCGTGCAGACTTTTTGTGCGACTTATCTGAACTCAGCCCTTCCTGCCTCATCGAATATAAGATCCTGCGATGAACTGGCTTCAAACCGTCTCTAACATCGGGCAGTGCCCTACCGACAATAACGCTCATCGCATAATTTATGTAAGAATCTTCCATCTCCTCTTCTAAATTTTTTGTATAAACCTCGTCTGCTATCTCTTCAGTTTCTCCTACCATAAAAACACCTCATACATCTATATTGGTCGCTGCCGCAGCGTTCTGTTTTATGAATTCCTTCCTCGGCTGGACCTCTTTTCCCATCAAAAGATCGAACAATTCGTCGGCTCGCTCAGCATCTTCCACCGTAACTTTAGCAAGCTTCCTATTCTCAGGATTCATCGTGGTCTCCCAAAGTTCTTTAGGATTCATCTCACCGAGACCTTTGTACCTTTGTATACTCACTCCTCTATTGCCCCATTCCTCGAGTATATCCTGCTTGTCTTCGTCCCTGTAGGCGTATCTCACTCCTCCACCTTTAGTTATCTTGTACAGTGGAGGTTGAGCCATGTAGAGGTATCCTCTTTCGATGAGAGGTTTCATATATCTGTAAAAGAAAGTGAAAAGTAAAGTCCTGATATGAGCCCCATCAACATCTGCGTCAGTCATTATTATGACTTTATGATACCTGCATTCATCAGGATCAAAATCTTCTCCAACACCTGCTCCTATAGCAGAGATTATGGATCTTATCTCTTTGTTCTCCAACATCTTATTTAGTCTTGATTTCTCAACATTGATTATCTTCCCTCGTAGAGGAAGGATCGCCTGAAAATCTCTATCTCTGCCCTGTTTGGCCGATCCACCTGCGGAGTCACCCTCGACGATATAAAGTTCAGATTTAGCTGGATCGGGATTGGCACAGTCGGACAGCTTACCGGGAAGGTCCACGCTGTCTAAGATGCCCTTCCTCCTGGTGAGTTCTTTTGCTTTTTTCGCGGCCTGCCTTGCCTTTGCCGCTGTAACCGCTTTCTTCACGATCGCCTCCGCAACTTTGGGATTCTCTTCCAGGTAAGTCATCAATTCTTCGCCGACTATCGACTGTACTATCCCTCTTATCTCGCTGTTTCCTAGCTTAGTTTTTGTCTGACCTTCGAACTGTGGCTCGGGAAGCTTTACATTAATGACCGCTGTAAGACCTTCCCTGTAATCGTCTCCTCTTATATTGACGTCTTCTGTTAGCTCGTTATTTTCTGCGTAGGTGTTAAGTGTTCTAGTCAAAGCTGCTCTGAAGCCGCTCAGGTGAGTTCCGCCTTCCTTAGTATTAATATTATTGGCGAAGGCCAATATCTCTCTAGAATAGGATTCAGTCCGGTGCTGCATCGCCACCTCTACGTGGACGCCGTCTTCTCTTCTTTTGAAATATATGGGTTCAGAATGTAATTTTTCTTTATCTCGGTTCAGATATTCTATATATTCGACAATTCCTCCCTCATAATGGAAAGTATCTTCTAGATCATTCCTTTCATCTTTTATCTGTATCTCCAATCCCTTGTTCAAAAAAGCGAGTTCTCTCATCCTTTCTTTCAATTTACCGTACTCGAAAGATATGGTTTCGAATACTTCCGGATCGGGTTTGAAAGAAGTTATAGTTCCGCTGACTTTGCCGTCTTCCCCGATCTTTTCAACATTCGTGGCCGGTTTACCTTTCTCGTACCTCTGGTGATATACCTCTCCCTCTCTTTTGACCTTGACCTCAAGCCATTCAGAGAGAGCGTTAACAACTGAAACGCCAACACCGTGAAGGCCTCCAGAAACCTTGTAACTTTTCCTGTCAAACTTGCCTCCCGCGTGGAGTTTCGTCATGACTATCTCTAAACCCGGCCTCTCGTACTGGGGATGTTCACTGACCGGGATACCTCGACCATTGTCACAGACCTCGACGCTTCCATCTTCCTTTATGGTCACTTCGATCCTATCGCAGTATCCTTCCATCGCCTCGTCTATACTGTTATCTACGACTTCGTATACTAGATGGTGTAGACCCCTTTCGTCAGTACTCCCTATATACATGCTGGGTCTTTTTCTGACAGCCTTCAGACCTTCGAGCACTTTTATCTTGTCAGAATCGTAAATATCTTCTTTTTGCAATACAGACTCATCTTTCATCATTTGACCTGCCTTCAAATACTCTTTAGCATCTCATAAACATCCGTTTTTTCGAGTGCATCCCACGATGCCGATAATAATCGTCAGGGGACATCATTTCACATGTCCTCGACCTATATTAATCTTTTTACCCTCTGGGTATAAAAGGGAATAGAGGGCTTTATAAAGGGTTTTATCTATTTTTATATATTTTACCTTATCATGTCTCTAAGGACCTTTTCGACATGTTTCTGATAAAGATGATCGTATATCAATCCTACAGCGATTATAGGGAAGGTCAACCATATCAAGAGAAAACGATCAGTAAGAAAACTGAAGATCAAAAGAAAGGCTGCGATCCCTGCCATTATGTAAGGGACGGAACCTTCCAGTCCACGAGAGATACTTACTTTCTCCAACGCTTTACCGCAGGATGGACAACCTTTCTCTTCGTCTGATATAGTACCACATTCCCTACAGAGATACCGCTTCATTGTTATCAGATTACACACTTCATATATTAGTTATATGACCGAAATGGATTTCAATATAAAGAAAAGGTCTCAAAACATACAAAAATGTTTTTATCTGATAATTCCTTCACAAAAGTACGGTGCTCAGATGAGCGAAAGAAGAATCTTTGAACATCCAATATTAGATTTTGATAGAGGAGATGAGTTTTATTTCGACTTCGAAGGTGAGAAGGTCAAAGCATATGAAGGGGAAACTATAGCTTCAGCCCTTTATGCCGACGGTCTTAGAAAATTCACTGAAAGCAAGGAACTGGAGAGACCCAGAGGTTTTTTCTGTGCGATAGGCAAATGTTCCTCCTGCATAATGTCTGTCAACGGAAGACCGCACGTCAGAACGTGCGTGACCCTGGCCGAAGAAGGCATGAAAGTCGAAAGGCACGGTTCCAAACCAAAATTTCCTGAGATAGATATCGGGAGAGGAACAGAAAGAAAGGAAAAAGACATCGAGATAGCTGTTATAGGCGGAGGACCCGCGGGACTCATGGCCGCTATCGTCGCTGCGAGGAACGGCGCCGACGTCCATCTTTTTGACGAAGGAGACGACCTCGGTGGTCAGCTGGTGAAGCAGACCCATCAATTTTTCGGAAGTCATGAAGAAGATGCTGGAACTAGAGGTATCGAGATAGGCAAAGAGCTGGTAGAAGAGGCGAGAGATGTAGGTGTAAACATCCATACCAAGACGAAAGTCCTTGGTTACTACGAAGAAAAGAAAGTGATGGTCGAGAGAGAAGACCAGTTGTATATCTATGATTCCAAAGGTATAGTATATGCAGGTGGAGCGATAGAGAACTACTTATCCTTCGAAAACAACGATCTTCCAGGAGTCTACGGAGCTGGAGGCGTCCAAACACTGATGAACGAAGAAGGTATCGTCCCTGGAGACAAGGTATTGATGGTGGGTTCCGGAAACGTAGGTGTGATAGTCAGCTATCAGCTATTGCAGGCTGGTGTGGACGTTGTAGAAGTTATAGAAGCTCTTCCAAAGATCGGGGGCTATCAGGTACACGCCTCAAAGATAAGACGCGCAGGCGTTCCTATAAATACTTCTCACACCATTCAGAAAGCGATCGGAGAAGAGAAGGTAGAAGGTGCCGTGGTTCAAGAGATAGATGAAAATTGGAATCCTATAGAAGGTACGGAGAGAAGAGTGGATTGTGACGTGATCTGTCTAGCTGTCGGTCTAAGTCCGGATACTAACTTTTTGAGGCAGGCCGGCTGTGAGATGGAATATATAGGAGAACTTGGGGGTTACGTTCCATTGAGAACAGAGGATATGATGACTACAAATAGAGGTATATATGTTGCAGGAGATGCCGCCGGTATAGAAGAGGCTACCGTCGCTGCATTAGAAGGGAAGATCGCAGGAGCGGCACTCTTCGAAGAGTTGAGAGAAGAAACAGAGGATACTAGAAAATCGATAGAAGAGGCAAAAGAAGGTTTGGATCAGATGAGAAAAGGCCCCTATGGAGAAGTTCCTAAACAAGGTGTAAAAAGCTGTACTGTAGACGAGGAGGTGTGCGGATGACTTGTGACTTTGTCTCGTCATCCTCGATCAAGGAGGTGATCTGCGGATGAGCGATTACAAAAATACCGGAGTGGTAGAGAAAGAAGATCTGGAGATTCCGGATGAAGAAAGGCTAAAAGAAGGACCGGTCGTGATAATGGAGTGTGTGGAAAACATACCGTGCAATCCTTGCGTTGCCGCATGTTCTTTCGATGCGGTCGATATGGAAGAGATAACAGATACTCCTGATATAGACTTCGAAAAGTGTACTGGGTGTGCATTCTGTGTGACGGAATGTCCTGGTCTCGCCATATTTGTGGTAGACTGCAGCTATAGCGAGGAGGATTGCAAGATAACAGTCCCTTACGAGTATCTTCCTGTGCCTGATGAAGGAGATGAAGTCATGGCTTTAGATAGAGAAGGTGAAGAGGTCGAAAAAGCGGAGGTCACAAACGTGAGAAAGTCTGGAAAGACCTACGCAGTGACTTTAGAATTGGATAAGGAGAACGTTTGGGATGTAAGAGGGTTCGAGGTGATAGAATGACCACCGTGGTATGTAGATGCGAAGACCTGACTGAAGAAGATATAGTTGAAGCTATAGATGAAGGGTATGATGAGCTAGAAAAGTTGAAGAGACATCTGAGGCTTTGTATGGGACCTTGTCAGGGAAAAACGTGCATGTTATTGGCTAGAAGGATCTTAAGTAGAGAAACTGGCAAAGATGTTGAAGAGATGAAAAATCCGACAGCAAGACCTCCATCTCAGCCCGTTCCGTTCAGTTTATTGGCTTCTCCTGAAGGAGGTGAAGACGATGACTGATGAATACGATGCTGTCATCATAGGTGGAGGGGTCAACGGATTAGGCACAGCTTACCATCTTGGAAAGAAAGGTTTTACCGACGTTGTTGTTTTAGACAAATCCTACCTGGGTTACGGCGCCAGTGGAAGGAACGGCGGCGGTATAAGACAGCAGTGGACTTCAGAAGAGAATATAAAGCTAGCGGTAGAGAGCAGAAAGATGTTTGAAGATCTCGATGAAGAGCTGGAAGAAGATATCGAGTTCTACCAGGGCGGTTATCTTGTCTTATCGTTTGATGAGGATGAAGCTGACGAGTTCAAAGAGAATGTCAAGCTTCAGAATAAATTAGGAGTTGAGAGCAAATTTTTAAGTCCCGAAGAGGCGAAGGAGATAGTCCCCGAATTGGATATCTCGAATGTGGTAGCGGCGACATTCAACCAGAGTGACGGTACGATCTATCCTTTCAAAGTCATTCACGGTTACGCTAACAGGGTAAGAGAGATGGGTATAGACATAAAAGAGCACACAGAAGTGAAAGACATAGTGACAGAAAGAAATGAGATCCAGGAAGTAAAAACAGATGAAGGTGACATCAAAACGGATACTGTTGTCAATGCAGCTGGAGGATGGTCGGCTGAAGTTGCAGAGATGGCAGGAGCCGAGATTCCTAACATCCCTGTAAGGCACGAGATAATGGTCACTGAACCATACGAACGTTTTCTAGAACCTATGGTCATTTCATTCCAACATGGGATATACTTCAGCCAGAGCGAGCACGGAAATATCGTTGGTGGGATAGGAAATCCAGACGAAGAACCCGGGATCAACCAAAAAGGTAGCCTCTGGTTTATGAGAGAATTTTCTAACACGCTGTTGGACTTCATCCCGAGATTCAGCAGCGTGAACATGATAAGACAGTGGGCCGGTTTGTATGATACTACTCCTGACGCTCAGCCTATATTAGGTTCAGTTCCAGAAGTCGATCGATTTTATCAGGTCAACGGTTTTAGTGGACACGGATTCATGGTCTCGCCGATGGTGGATAAAGTAACGGCGGAACTCGTCATGGGAGAGGAACCATCGATGGATATAGAGCGGTTGAGAGTTGAAAGGTTCGAGGACATGGATATAGAAGAAGAGGGCGGCGTCGTCGGGTAGATGTTAGAACCATTATTTTTGCTCGGAACTACCGTTGCAATTTCTCTCAGCGGAGTGATGATGCTTGATCTACGCTATGAAATCTCTCATATATGATTAAAGAAGAATAAAATTATTTCCGGTTATAACCGTAAAGTTAATTAGGATTGTTTACTATCGTAATAGTTAAGGTGGCGACCATGCTCACGGACGAAGAGTTACTGCAGGTCTTGATCAAGATGAATCCCTGGTGGCAGACAAACCAAGTTCCGAAACATCTGAAGAAGGATAAAAAAAGAAAGGTTTTTAGTGAACTACGGTCATTTATCGACGAAGATCGGATAACTTCACTTATAGGTCTCAGACGTGTGGGAAAGACAACGCTGTTGTATCAGTTGATAGATCACCTTCTCAAAGATGAGAGCAAAGAAAACGTTCTTTATGCTAGTCTAGACGACGTTACTCTTATCGATTTAGAAGAACCAGTCAAAAGGATCTTTGAAGTCTACAAAAATAAAGTAAAAAAAGACGAAGGCATGACTTATCTTTTTTTGGATGAGATAGAATTCGACGAAACATGGGAATTGGAATTGAAAAACATTTGGGATAGAGAGAACGTGAAGATCTTTATCAGCGGTTCATCTTCACTCAAGATCAAGAGATCTAAAGAAAGTCTCGTCGGGAGGATCCATACTGTACGACTCTCTCCACTTTCCTTCTACGATTTCATGAGTTTCAGTGTTGTAGATATGAATTTAGATGATCACAGAAAAGAGTTTCAGAAAAGTTTGCTTAGAGGTAATGAGGAAGCATACGATGCCGTTGAAAACTGCAGATATGAACTGAATCTTTTGAAGGAAGAGGCCCGATCTAATCTCAATAGATATCTGATAAGAGGCGGTTTCCCCGAAACGTTCAGTGTCGATAAGATAGATCTTTGGCAGAGATTTCTTAAAGAAGACGTGGTGGATAGAGTACTCTTTCGAGATATACCCGAAATTTACGATGTCCGAGACAGAAAACTCTTGGTCTCGCTGATTCAATTTGTAGCGGCTGAAAGCTCGAGTTTATTCAGTTATAATTCCCTTTCTCAGGACCTTGGAGCTAGAAATGAGACCATATCCAATTATATGACTTACCTTGAAAATTCCTTTTTGATACATATCCATAAAAATTACACCTCATCATATCAGAAAAGGATAAGATCGAGGAAGAAAATATACATGGCCGATACAGGGTTGAGGAATGCTCTGCTGAACAAAGATGACGAAATCCTCAGTGATGCGAAAGAAATGGGTGTCGGTATGGAGAATTTGATCGCGATAGCTCTAGAGTCGATGGCTGACAGATACGATGCTGATCTTTTTTACTGGCGAGATAAATATGAGGTAGATTTCGTACTGGAGAAAGAAAAGCCAGTCCCCATCGAGGTTAAATATAAAGAGGATATCCGCACTTCCGATCTTAA
>SL_8KL_010_SEDDRAFT_10004729_pt1 | contig 10862 bp, 10 predicted proteins | sample SodLakKL_010_SED_4_FD_11160 | JGI IMG/M metagenome (IMG submission 11160) | reverse complement strand
ATGCAATACGATCATGCAATACGATCATGCAATACGATCATGCGATACAACTAATCATGCGATGCAACGATAATGTGAACTCAACGGGCCCGGATACAACATGGATCTTTCTGCAGTAGCTTTTTACGTGTTTTCCCTCCTGATCATCGGCAGTGCCGCAATCATGGTGTTCGCAAAAAATATCGTGCACTCTGCCTTTGCTCTGATGTTTACCCTGGCCGGACTGGCCGCCTTTTATGCGCTGCTCTATGCCGGGTTTGTTGCGGTGACACAGCTGCTTGTCTATGTGGGGGGGATACTGGTCCTCATCCTTTTTGGAGTGATGCTGACCACGCGCGGATACTTTGAGAAAGTGCGCACGCGCACGGTGGCCCTGTTGCCATCCACTATCTTCGTGGCCATCATCGGCGCACTGCTCATTGCCGTATTTGTAACCACGGAATGGTCGAAAATGCCACTGGAAGACGGGCAGGTGACCATGACCGGCCTGGGCGAACTGCTGCTCACGGATTTCATGCTGCCATTCCAGGTGACGGGAGTGCTGCTGCTGCTGGCCATTATCGGTGCGGTGCTGATGGCATCCCGCGCCCGGTATCCACAGCAACGGTCGCATCCCGATAACCCGGGACATCCGGAAGGGGATCCGAAAGGACCTCAGGAACCGGGACAGGATCCGCAACAGTCAGCGGACGGAGATAAAGGAAGCGGCTGATGCCTGATGGAGGAGTTGTTACTGGTTTGGATACCGGATGAACGCACGAAGTATTTTCCTGAAATTTACCTGAACGATTAACCGATTTGGACATGGTCTTACCTGAATGGCTTGCAGAACCCGGACTCAATCACTTCCTGGTGGTGAGTGCCGTGCTTTTTTCTCTCGGGCTGCTGGCTGTGATAACCCGAAGAAATATCATTATGGTCCTGATGGGCATCGAGCTGATCCTGAACTCCGCGAACCTGAACTTCGTGGCATTCAGCCGATACGGGTTGCTTTCGCTAGAAGGACATATGATCGCGCTTTTTGTCATTATCATAGCGGCGGCGGAAGCCGCAGTGGCCCTGGCCATCGCCCTGAATATCTACAATCGTTTCGGTTCGGTGGATGTCGAACAGATCAGCGAGCTAAAGGAGTAGCAATTCATCTTTTTTGAACAAGACACATTATGGCTTTGGAATCCTTGATACAGCTATCACTTGTAACCCTTTTTCTGCCGCTGGCCGGTTTTCTGCTGCTGATCTTTTTCGGCAAGCGCATGCCCCGTCAGGGAGACTGGCTGGGAACCGCCCTGGTCAGCATCGCATTTGCGGTATCCCTGGTGATCCTTTTTGCCCAGCTGACCGCACCCGGTCCGGTATCGGCAGGGTTCACCTGGGCCACTTTCGGGGGAATACCGGGCATTGGTGAGGTAAACATTGAGCTGGGCATCCTCATCGACAACCTGTCGGCCGTGATGCTGGTCGTCGTGATGCTGATCAGCATGCTGGTGCATTTCTTCTCCATCGGATACCTGGAAGGGGATGTGCGGTATTCGCGCTACTTTGCCTACCTGGGACTCTTTACCTTCTCGATGCTTGGCATCGTGATTACCCACAATCTTCTCATGATGTACATCTTCTGGGAACTGGTGGGACTGAGCTCGTACCTGCTCATCGGTCACTGGTATGAGAAAAAGTCGGCATCCAATGCCGCCATGAAAGCCTTTATCGTAAACCGAATCGGCGATGCCGGCATGTTCATCGGGATCATGATCATCTTCGTGCATTTCTCCACGTTCTCGTTTGACGCCATCTTCGGGGCGCTCTCCGCCGGAAACCTGCCCTTTGAAAGCCAGGCATGGCTGACTGCGGCAGGAATCCTGATCTTCTGCGGCGCCATCGGAAAATCGGCCCAGTTTCCGCTGCACGTCTGGCTCCCGGATGCCATGGAAGGCCCGACGCCGGTCAGCGCCCTCATCCATGCCGCCACCATGGTGGCCGCCGGTGTGTTCATGGTGGCCCGGCTCTTTCCGATCTTCACGGCCGATGCCCTGCTTGTCATCGCCTATATCGGCGCCATAACGGCACTGCTGGCCGCAACCATTGCCATCACCCAGTTCGATATCAAGAAAGTGCTGGCCTGGTCCACCATCAGCCAGCTTGGCTACATGGTGATGGCGCTCGGCGTAGGCGCCTATGCTGCGGGCTTCATGCACCTGGTGACCCACGCCGCATTCAAGGCCGGCCTGTTTCTCGGCTCCGGCGCCGTAATCTACGCGATGCACGCGGCATTGCACAAACAGCACGACCATGATACCGACGCGCAGGACATCCGCAACATGGGCGGACTCAAATCGCGCATGCCGGTTACCTATTGGACATTCCTCATTTTTACCCTGGCCATCTCCGGAATCCCGCTCACCTCCGGTTTTCTCAGCAAGGACGAGATCCTGGCCGGCACCCTGGCCTTCAGTACACTGAGCGGACACTGGCTGCTTCCACTGATTGCCTTTACGGTTGCAGGCATGACCGCCTTTTACATGTTCCGCCTCTTTATCCTCACGTTCCACGGCGAACACGCCCAGCCGGAGCGCCTTCCGCTGATCAACGAAGTGCCGGGCGTCATGAGCATCCCGCTCATGGTCCTTGCCACCCTTTCGATTTTCGTGTTTTACAGCTTCAATCCGTTCGGTGCATCATCCGGCTGGCTGTTCCAGGCGCTGGAACGCCCTCTGAGCGTGGTTCCCGAAGCCGTTGCTCCGGCCACCTGGCCCGTTCTTTACGAGGCGATCAGCCGGGTCCACACCCTTGTGATGATCCTCTCCATTGTCATTGCCGTCGCCGGACTTGCATTTGCATGGCTGGTCTACCAGAAGCGGACCATAAGCGCTGAAATGATGGCCCTGAAAATGGGCCGTCTCTATCACGGGTCGCGCAACAAATGGTACTTCGATGAGATGTACGAGGCCGTATTCGTGAACGGAACCCTGGCGCTGACCCGCATATCCAACTGGTTCGATGCTCGGATCATCGACGGCATCGTCAACGGCGCCGGCACGGTGACGCAGGGCGTATCGCGCATCAGCGGGTGGATCGACAACACCTTTATCGACGGCCTGGTCAATTTCCTGGCCAACTTTACCGGAGCGATCGGCATGCGGCTCCGGAGGATCCAGACCGGCAACATCCAGACCTATCTGATATTTGCCCTGGTCGGTTTTCTGGTGATAACCATTGTTCTACTGACTTTTTGAGCTCTACTGACATTCTCACCCGCGACAGATATCGGAACCGCGGATCGCATGAAAAATCAATTTCAATACATTCCGGCAGAAAAATAACCAATAGAAACGAAACGGTATGGAATTTCAAATATTCGGCATCGGTATTCTCACATGGATCGTGTTCCTTCCCATTGTCGGGATGCTCATCGTTCTGCTCATCCCCAGTGAAAATAAAAATGCCATTCGATGGACGGCGGCAGGGGCCACCGGGTTGCAGCTTCTTCTGGCGGTCATCCTGCTTGGTCTGTTCGACCGGACCGCCTTGGGTATCAACGATCCGGGCAGCTTCCAGTTTGTGGAGCAGTTCGACTGGATAATCGTCGAAGCGGTCCCGTGGGTAGGCAAAATCGAGATCCTCTATTTCCTCGGCATCGACGGCCTGAGCATTCTGATGGTGCTGCTCACGGCGCTCATCAGTGTGATCGGCGTCATTTCATCCTGGAGCATCGACAGGATGGTCAAAGGGTATTTCGCGCTCTATCTGCTGCTGGTTACCGGGATGATGGGCGTTTTCGTTGCGCTCGATTTCTTCCTGTTCTTCATTTTCTGGGAAGTGATGCTGCTGCCGATGTATTTCCTGATCGGGATCTGGGGCGGTCCGCGGCGTGAATACGCCGCCATCAAGTTCTTCATCTACACCTTCGTGGGCGGCGTTCTGATGCTGCTGGTCATGCTCGGCCTCTATTTCAGCGTTGCCTATACCAACGGTGCCGGCGAGCAGGTCCACACCTTCAACCTGCTGCACATGATGAACTCCGCCAACTTTGTGGAAGGATCGATNTTCTACGGGATGGATACGACCTGGCGCTACGCAGCGTGGGTGGCCCTGTTCATCAGCTTTGCCATCAAGGTGCCGCTCTTCCCGTTCCACACCTGGCTCCCGGATGCGCACGTGGAGGCGCCCACGCCGATCAGTGTGATCCTGGCCGGTGTGCTGCTGAAACTTGGCACCTACGGCATGCTGCGGATCCTGTTCCCGATCATGCCGGACGGCACCGTCTATTTCATGTACCTCATGGCGGCACTGGGCATGATCAGTATCATCTACGGTGCGCTCTGCGCCATGGCCCAGGATGATTTCAAGAAGCTGATCGCCTACTCATCCATCAGCCACATGGGCATCGTGATGCTCGGCATGGCATCGCTGACCAACCAGGGCACCGTGGGCGCCGTGCTGCAGATGTTCAACCACGGCACCATCACCGCCATGCTCTTCCTTATTGTAGGCGTACTCTACGACCGCACCCACAAGCGGGGGCTGTATGATTTCGGCGGCATCGCCAACCAGATGCCGAAGTACACCGGAATTGCAATGGTGGCCATGTTTGCGGCACTCGGGCTGCCCGGACTCAGCGGATTTGTCAGCGAACTGTTCTCCTTCCTCGGCGCCTTCAGCTCATTCCGGGTGATCACCATCATCTCCGTGACCGGCATCATCTTCACGGCGGCCTATATTCTGTGGACTATCCAGCGCGTCTTCCTGGGTGAGCTGGGTGATGAACACAAAAGCCTGACCGACCTGACCGGACGGGAAATGCTGATGTTCATCCCGCTGTTGCTCATTGTGATTTTCCTCGGCGTCTATCCCGGTCCCGCCATCGAGCTGATGAATGCCTCACTGAGCCACCTGGTAGAATTTGTCAATGTGGCTGGAAGGTAACATATCAATATCCAAAGGTTTGCGATAACCCGAATTACGTATGGCTGAACACATCATAGAAAGTATTTCCCGTTTCCTTCCGGAAATTGCCCTGACGGTGACGCTGGTCGCGGCCATTGTCGCCGATCTGATCCTCAGGGAGCGGAACCGCAACGTCGCCTGGGTGGTGCTGGCAGGATTGGCCGTAACGGCATTGCTGGTCCTGGGACAAAGGGGATGGAACGTCTCCATCTTCAGCGACACCATTGCGGTGGATCCTTTCGCGGTTTTTTTCAAGGCGGTCCTGCTTGTGGCCGGTATCTTTATCGTCCTTTTCTCCATGAAAAGCAGAGAGCTGGAGTACAACAGCTCACGCATTGGTGAATATTACATGCTCATCACCGGAGTCATCTTCGGGATGTTTCTCATGGTCGGGGCAACAAACCTGCTTCTCATGTACCTGGCATTCGAGCTGACGAGTATCAGTTCCTATGTACTGGCCGGGTTTACCAAGTCGCTTCGCAGGTCGGCGGAAGCATCCATGAAGTACATTATTTTCGGTGCGGTATCCTCCGGGTTCCTGATTTACGGCATTTCACTGCTCGTGGGCGTAACCGGTGCGGTGGATATCTATGGGGTGCGGGATGCCCTTCAGGCCGGCGTGGAGCAGACAAATGCACTCTATGTAGCCATCATCATGATGATTGTCGGTTTCAGCTACAAGATCACGGCAGTCCCGTTCCACTTCTGGGCCCCTGATGTGTACCAGGGAGCGCCGGTTACCATCACCGCGTTTCTTGCTACAGCATCCAAAGTGGCTGGCTTTGCCATGATGATCCGTTTTTTCAGGATTTCCTTTATGGATTCCGGCGTGCTGGCCAGTCCCTCATTTGATGGAGCGGCATCAATTGTTCCCTGGTATCTGATCCTTGCGGTGCTTGCAGCGGTCACCATGCTGGCGGCCAACCTGATGGCATTGTGGCAGGAAAACATCAAGCGCCTGCTGGCCTACTCAAGCATAGCCCACGCGGGGTTCATCCTAATGGGCCTGGCCCTGGTCACCGATGAAGGGATCAGCGCCATGATGATCTATCTTGCCATTTACCTCTTCATGAACATGGGAGCCTTCTATGTGGTTATGCTGGTTGCAAACAAGCTGAACACGGAAGCGATTGCCGATTACGAGGGACTCGGACACCGGTCACCGTTCCTCAGCGTATCCATGGCCATTTTTCTGGTAGCGCTGGCAGGGTTTCCTCCCACCGCCGGATTTATTGCAAAGGTTTATATTTTCGGTGCGACGATCAGTGCCGGAATGATCTGGCTGGTGGCGGTGGCCGGACTTGCAACCGTCATCTCCCTGTTCTATTATATACGGGTAGTCCGTAACATGTTCCTGGTAGAACCGCATGAATCACAAGGGCCGGTCCAACTTGATTCCTCGTCGGTCATCATACTGGTGCTGTTGCTTGCGCCGGTCCTGTTGCTGGGCGTATATTTTTCACCGATCGTACATTGGGCAAAGCAGGCCGTTACCATGTTCGGAATGTGAGGCATGCCGGACGCCGGATTCGAAACCCAAACACCGGAGGTACTCCAACCCGCTGACAGTCCGTTACATCAGGAAAAGAAAAAAACATTTTGTTTTAACATTTCCTCAGTATAATGGGATAACTGATACGGTTATCACCTTTGATTCTAAAAAAAGGCACAATTATGGCACAGGCAAAAGGAAAAGAAACCCCTTCATCATCCGGAATGCAGGAAGAACTGCAGGAAATCCTGAACCAGGCGGAAGTGGATTTTGACCGCTCACAGCAGGAAATGTACCGGCCATCGACAGACGTCGTACTCTACTCGGCATGTTTTTTTGCCCGTCGTGCCCTGCATCACTATCTGTACTACTACTACAAGAAATTTGACGGGCCGGAGGCGGACAAATCCCCTCATGACCTCACCATCCAGGAGATGGCGGAATACTGTGCCACGCACGATCAGCGAATCGGCAAAATTGATTTCGAAAGCATGCACTGCAGCAGGTCGGATGTGCTTGAGGAAGAAGAAGTTTTCTTCTGCAACGACGTGGACAAGGTGGGCAGCTGCAAGGGCCTGGCCGAGCAGATGCGAGAAGTCGTTTACGGCTGAAAATCAAACGGTATGATGGAAAGGGCAGGATCATCCGTTTCCTCTTCCTCATCCTCTTCCTGAATTATTTCCAGAAGTTCAACCTGAAAGATAAGCACAGCGCCCGGGTGAATTCTGCTGTCGGGAGGAAAATCGCCGTACCCAAGTTCCGGCGGAATGACCAGTTCGTGCTCCGCACCTTCTTGCATGAGCATGAGTCCCTCTGAAAAACCGAAAATGACATCTTGCAAATTAAACAACAGGGGCTCATCCTCATCGTAGGAACTGCCAATGACCTCACCAGTTACAAGATTGGCTTCATAATGTGCGCGGACCTGCGAAGTTATCACGGGGTATTCCCCTTCCCCCTCCTGAAGAACGCGGTACATGAGACCGCTGTCGGTTAAGATCACATCGTCACGCTGGGCATATTCTTCCATAAATTCGATATCCGCTTCATTGTCAAATAAGGGTTCCGTCTCAAGACAGCCGCTGAACAAAAATGCAAGCAGAACAATGGAAAGACCGATGTACTTCATCTGTTTAAATTAATTTAGATTCATATCGTCAGAATGAATTCACATGACAGGATTTAATCATCCTCCTGTGTGTCAGCCGGAGGCTGTCATGTTCATAGCACTGCGTGACCTTCGGTTCATGTGTTTATAATTTTTGATTCAAGGGTTCAGATAGAATGTCCATGACGATTATAATCATGCTCCTGCGTGTCCCGGCTGATGCCCGGTCATGGACATTTCATATGAAATTGTACAAATGCGCAGTTATTGTGGATATCATGGATGCAACACCATATCAAAGATACGTATTAAGCCTAAAAAAGTTGTCATAAGATCCATCAATAGAAGAAGAACGGTTCCGGAAAAAAATTGAGAAAAGCGTATTTTCCCAATAATCCTGCTCTTTCCGGAAACAGATTTTTTATGCGAAACACCAATGACAAGATTGTGCGGCTATTCCTGGCCCCGGCACTGCTGATGGCGCTGGCGGTATGCACTCAGGCCCATGATATCACGGAGCTTCCCGACACAACGAAAACCGATCCGCCTGATGTAATCCCGGAAAACGTTTCTGAAAAGGAGCGTCACAGGAACGATGGCGGCAAGGATATCATCGAGTATAAAGAGGATAAAGAGAATATAGAGGATAAGGAGCATCCCTCGGACGTAGAGGACCGGGCGATTGCACCATATATGGAGCTCACTCCCGACACGGCAGGAATTTCTGCGGTGACATCAGGTATAAGCCGTTCGCTCGCTGTGGCAGATATGCGGATTGAAGTAAGCATTAATAACCGCGAACTGTATGTGTTCAGCGGCAGAGAAAAAATTGCCACCTATCCGGTAGCAGTGGGCAAACCGGCATGGCCCACCCGTTCGGGCAGCTGGGCTGTTTATGAAGTGGTCTGGAATCCCTGGTGGCATCCGCCTGATGAGGAATGGGCATGGTATCGGGCCATCATGGCGCCCGGCGACCCCGATAATCCACTGGGAAGGGCCCAGCTGATCTACGATGCGCCAAGATCTATACACGGCACCATTGAGCCCTCATCCATAGGAAAGGCAGTTTCCCACGGATCCATAAGGGTTACCAATGAAGTGGCAATGAAACTCGCACGACAGGTGATGGAGTCCACCGGAATAGTCTACGACGAGGAGTGGTACGAGGAAGTGGAAAGAGACAGGAGCAGGAATGTGCGGATCCGACTCTCGGAGCGTGTGCCTATTCGTGTTTATCCCTGATCCCCAAGTTGCTTCCGGCATTTCAGAGCAGTTGGACGGGGAAAATCGTATCCTGCAGAAATGACGTGCAGCTTTCTGTCGTGCGTCCCCAATTTAAATAAGGGTCTGTCTGACAGACATCACCCTGGTAAATCATATTGAGAACAGACGACAAGAAACCATAAGCAGATGAGCAAATACAGTGAATTCAAGCAGAGTTATTTCCTGTCGCGCCTGCAGACACTGAACGGCAAGATACTTGAACTTGGATTTGGCGATGCGGAAACGCTGTTCCATTATCATCCTGATGCAGACGTTGTTGCAATTGAGAAAAGCGGGAAATGGGTGGACCTGGCACGGGAAAAGCTTACCAGCCGGGGAATCAGGCATGTTCATGTCATTAACGGCTCGGCGGAAGAGCTGCCTTTCCCGGATGAGGAATTTGATTTCATCACCAGTGCCTTCATGTTGTGTTCGGTCGACTCCCAGGCCGGTGCCATCCGTGAAATGTACCGTGTGCTGAAGCCCGGCGGATCCTATATTGCCCTTGAACACACCCTGTCCAGGAATACCCTGTTCCGGGGGCTGCAGAAGGTACTGGCAAAACCGGTATCCAAAATAGCTGACAATTGCCACCTCAACAGCGATCCGTTGTCTGTCATTGGAATGCAGCCGTTTCAGGTCCTGAAAGCCGAATATTTTCCATACTATCTGGAGCCGCCGCTTTTCATAGAGGCGAAAAAAAATGCAGGCAACAACGCGGGTCCGGTCCGTTATCAGGAAAGAAAGTGAATTGAAACAGCACGTGATATCACATGACGATGCGTTACCCGTGTGAGTGCCGGATGGAGTGATACGCCGGATGCAATGTGACGAACTGACCGCTTGCAATGGCGCCCAGCCACATCCACCAGAACAGAAAAACCCGAAAGATATGCCTTGGCAAAACAATAACAGGGACCTCCCGGACTATGTAGGCGGACAGGAATGGGTGTTGCCGGACAAGAACTTCCTGCCGGCCTATCTCAGACTTTTTGAGCAGAACCCCGATGAGTTCAAAGAGCGCAGGGACAAAGCCTATGACCTGCTTGCATCATGCACCGCCTGTCCCCGAATGTGCAGAGTCAACCGTCTTGAAAATGAATACGGTGTCTGCAGATCCGGACGGTATGCGGCCGTATGCAGTGCGTTCCCGCATTTGGGAGAAGAGGACGGACTGCGTGGATGGATGGGTTCGGGAACCATTTTCTTCTCATTTTGCAACCTTAAATGCGTGTTCTGCCAGAATCATGAAATCTCCTGGCGTGGCCAGGGTGCGCTGCACGATGCCGGTGAACTGGCCCGGCTCATGTTGTCTTTGCAGGAACAGGGATGCCACAACATCAATTTCGTCACTCCCGAGCATGTCGTTCCGCAACTAATGGAAGCCGTACCCCTGGCCATTGAGCTGGGACTCCGCATTCCGATAGTCTACAACACGAGTGCCTATGACTCCATGGACTCCCTTGAGCTGATGGATGGCATCGTGGATATCTACATGCCTGATTTCAAGTATTGGGACAAGGAAAAAGCCCGCATGTACCTTGGCGCGGAGGATTATCCGGATGTAGCAAAATCCGCGTTCCGTGAGATGCAGCGTCAGGTCGGGCCGCTTCGGTTTGATGGGAACGGACTGGCAAAACGGGGGTTGCTGGTGCGTCATCTTGTCATGCCCGGTGAGACGGATGATGCCAGGCAGATCTTTCGCTTCCTGGCAAACGAGATTTCAAGGGATACGTGGATCAATATCATGGATCAGTATCATCCGGACGGGCAGGTACTCCGCAAACCCGGCAAATACAGCCGAATCAATCGCGGGATCACTTCCGATGAGTTTCTGGATGCGTGCCATGCCGCAAGTGACGAGGGCTTGTACCGTTTTGATACGCGGAGATAGAAGATGCTCAACAAATCATTGGATAACATGAGTGATGCTTCTTCTTTTCCGGGCAGCTCCAGGTGGGAAAAGGCGCAGGAATACGAATCCGCCTGGTGGAAAAACGTCACGGACATTTATGATACAGCGTATCTGGAGCGATTTGCTTCCGATATTGAGGACAA
>SL_8KL_010_SEDDRAFT_10004723_pt1 | contig 10871 bp, 14 predicted proteins | sample SodLakKL_010_SED_4_FD_11160 | JGI IMG/M metagenome (IMG submission 11160) | reverse complement strand
TCCCGGTAGCTGTGCACTATTTGCATATACCGGTAGTCTTCAAGGGTGCTAACTTTTAAAAACATGGTTCGATTTAAACCATTATATCACGGTAGAAGAAGAAAAAGCAAGTCGTATGCTCCAAATAGCAATTAATGGTTCCGGTGCCTTCAGAAGGTTTAAAGAAATGGTCTCTGAACTTGACCTTGTCCAGGAATGGTATTCCTTCCGTGACGAACAATACAAAGAAAAGGCGATTAAGTGGTGCCAAATAAACGGGCTTGAATATGTCGAATAAAGGGTGATCACTGATAAAGTATTTTCTCCAGCAAAGGCCTCAGGTCGGTGGGAATAGCAGCAATCTTGACTTGCCGGTTATTTTGTATAGCTTTACCGATTATGATCAGGCCTTTACTCCAATGTTTGCCTGTCGTCGACTGCGGATCCTCTTTATCCCAGTAAAAGCCATCGCCTTCCATTTTGCCGAATTTGCGGCTGACAGAGCTTAAGAACACCCAACCTCCCTTACTGAGGAGGTAAAATAGCAGTTCCTGTTCATCTGGAGAGTCTTGCTTGTATTTCTAAGGTCCTTTTTGTCCCTTATTTTACTGATCTTCACGTTGTGTTAAGTGATGAGGTATATCTGTGGTAGCAACTCCGGCCAAAGCAATAATTTGCATTGTATCCTGAAATTTAGAATATTTTACGCGAATTCTTGTAATTATTTATTGCTATAAGTATAATCAAGATAAACAAAGTTTAATGAAGGAGTATTAATATGAACAATAAAGCTGTTTCTTCAAAACCTGAAATTATGTATGGTAAACCTGTTATTGCGGGCACACGCATACCGGTAGATTTGATATTAGAAAAGCTAGCATCGGGAGAAACTTATGAACAGATAATTGAAGCTCACCCAAAACTTACTGAGGAAGCTATAAGAGGTGCATTACAGTATGCAGCAGAGGTGTTACGCTCTGAGTCAATTTACCAAATAAACGAGGTATGAAGTGAATTTTATAGCCGATGAAAGTGTAGATAAATCTATTGTAGATTGTCTCCGTAAAAACAACTACGATGTAATTGCTATTGCTGAAATGGAACCAGGGTTGACGGACACCCAGGTATTTGGTGTTGCTAATGAGAGCAATGCCATTTTAATTACCGCAGATAAAGGTTTTGGGGAGATAGTTTATCATCAAAATGTTGTATCATCTGGAGTAATTTTACTTCGTCTGTCAGGGTTGTCCGCAAACAGAAAAAACAGTATTGTTTATAATGCGATAAGAAAATATGGTGATGAGATAGAAGGATCTTTTACAGTTATAACTCCTGGTATAGTCCGGGTGAGGAAAAGAAAATGATAGAAGTACTGCGAGTTTAGAATAATTTTGGGACACAATGAAAATTATTTTGATGCAGCATGCACCGACCATACAATCAGACATTGACTTTAATACGAGGGGCTTTCCTATTTTTCCAGGGCCCCTTCAGGCCCCTATTTTGCGGGGTTCTACGTTTTTGTAAAATGGTGGGTTGTTTCTGGGGCAGCAACTCTGGTCAAAGCAATAATTTTCATTGTGTTTCGAAATTATTAAGGAGGCGACTGCAATGTACCGTAAAGTTTGCCCCGATTGTAAACTATCCAGTTTTAGTCCCGATGAAAACCTTGAATGGGACTGTCTTTACTGCGGTAAAGATTTGACTGCTTTGGAGGTAACTCCGATAAAGGAACGTGAAATTTTCAATGTTCGGCCGGGAGGGCTTTACTGCGCCATATGCGCGTCAGAGTTGGTCCGTCATAGAGATGAACTGCTTGTTTGCGAAGCCTGTTTTCATGGTTACAAAGAACACCCGGAGGTATTAAAAGCATCTAAAGAGGAGAAAGCACAGGGCAAACGGAGACAGGTAAAGCATAAGTTTCAAGGCTTGATTATATCAGCACAGCCAAGGATCCGTCTTTACCGTTCATTTGACGAGCGNTCTCACCAGTACATGGGTTACGCATTAACCATTCAGGGAATCATGGATGGTAACGAAGGTGAATACAGGATCGGGATCGGCAAGGCGGCCCAGGCTAAAAATCAGTTTAAAGTGGGTGATGAAATCAGCGGCAGCTGCTTGCCGGTAAACGATCGGCGCTTAGAACCAGTAGATTTCTATAAAGTTTCCGCCTTAAAACTGTTGCAGCGCCCGCAGCGAGAAGAGCAATCGCCCCCGCCCTGGCAGATCGCCCCGCCGCCACTTGAGATTTATCGGCAGCGTGGTCATCGCCGTCTGGCTGCTCAGACTTACCGGCGGAAATGTTTAACCTGTGCCTGGGGCTGCCTGATGCCGGTAGAGATCACGGAGGACAACTGGAAGCCTGATCGCAGAACTTACCGAACGGAAACCTTCTGTTACGGGCCGCTATCTTGCCCCATTTACAAGAGCGGGCCCACACGCAAGGTCCGGGGGCGGCGGGGAGAAATATTTGAAGAAGAAGACTGGGTGGACGAGCAGGACTGCTGCCACCGCAACCCTGACGAGTAAGCCTTTAGAAAGGGACGTTTTAGGGAATATTATTTGTTCTGAAATTTATTGAAGAGGCTTGCTTATTGTGTCTCTAAATTTGTATGGCAGGTTTTGTATCAGCTTAATATGAAAGAAGGTATATGTTATGAGCAAGATAGGTAGAAATTCAACTTGTCCTTGTGGAAGCGGTAAGAAATATAAGAAATGCTGTATTGGCAAGCCTGATCCTGCTTCTATAAGTAAGGGTATAGTAGATTACTTGAAAAATTTTATGACATATGAAGAAGTTAATGCAATGGCAACCAGTGAAATAATCCAGCGGCTAAACAGTATGGGCATTGTTTTTAACAAAGATAAATTTTTGCAGGATGTGCAGGAGTATTATTCTGCACAGCAGATCAAGGATAGTTGGTTTGAAGACTTTGCAGTAACGNCAGAAGGCAGGGATGAAGANTTTCCTTTTTTCGCGGCATGGATTTTATGGGAGCGGTTAGCGCCAAAACAAATACTTTCTATGGAGAAAATGGAAGATTTGATTGAAAAGGGTTTTCAGGATAAATCAAACGGTGATTCTATGGGTGCATGTGATACATGGTTAAAAGTTTGGGATGCAATAAAGGTCAGGCTTAAACCGGAAATAAAAAACCTGGACTATTTGGACGAACAGTATGAAGGAAGCTATTTCATAAAAAACTTTTGCCAGGACTTAGAACATGAATTATATAATGCAGGGCTGAAAGACCAGGTATATTTTGAAAAAGGGATTAACTACTGCCGGGAATTTATAAGCTATTTCCCTGAAGAAGATGAATTAATCATTCATAATATGCGGCGGACCATTGCAGAATCATATATCAAACTGGGCAGCTATGGGGGGGGGGCTGGTAGAAGACTACCCGGACAATCCATGGGGTTATATTGGATGGGGCGATATGTACTTTTTAGAAAAAGATAAAAATATTACCAGAGCTAAAGAGCTATATAATAAAGCTTCGTCTGTGATAAAGGATAAAAATGATGCAATTGCCCTGGAAGAAAGATTAACTGATTTGGAAGAAGAGGAAAAAGTAGATGATAATTTCGGGACAAAATGAAAATTATCATATGTATGCACTGTTAATACAATCAGAAGTTGATATTAATCTAAAAGAGACTTGCTTGCGGTTCTAAGGTCTTTTTCGTTTCCAATTTTGTGGGTCTTTATGCTGTGTAGATTTGTTGGGTCTACCTGGTTTTCTATCGCCCCGGGTAACAAACTATAGGTGAGGAGTTTTTAATATGGCAGAGTTTGATTTTATCAACTTAGAGCGAGTCGATGTAGAGGACTTTGATGAGTTGCGGGAAAAGCAATGGGAACGATCTAAAATAGTCTTTGACAGTTTTTTCAAATACTTAGAAGAAAAAGGGCTTAAAAAGACTACAGCTGCGCAAAAGACCAACATGGTGATTTTTTTTGTCATGAAATATTTATTTATCTACAGCGATCATACTGAGAGCATATTGGAAGTTTACGATGAAGACATAAGGACTTTTTTAGGTAACTGGTATATAAGGAAGTCATGGACACCCAGAGAGACTGAGATGAACAAAGTTCTTAAAGCTATTGCAGATTTTTATACATTTTTAAATAAAGAAGGTTTTATTGAGAAGGTACATTTGAAGGAGATCAAAGAAGTATGTAAGGATAAGGAATGGTTTTCAAGGCGTTTAAAAGACTATTTTGAACTGGAAGATGAAGAATTTGAAGAATGGCTCATGGATTATAATTATGATTATATCTAAATCGATCGATCTGGCAGACAAGGTGTTTTATCAACAAACAAGTAAATTGTCACTTAAGTGAATCTTGCCAGACAGCTATGGGGGCACTTTGTTTGACTTCTCAATCAAACCTTTCCATAGCCTATTCCAGCTAATCTTAAACGTCATTTTATGTGGCTTAATAGTGGTTCTGATTGGCAAGTAAGAACTGCGTTTGGTACAAAAAGAGCTGGGCCGGCTGGTCAGCCAGAGGGTGAGGCCGGAGCGGGTAGTAATCCTGTCGCCGCAAGTGATGGATAAGAGCGCTTTTGCCGGACGAACGAAGATCGGCGAGTGGCCGCTTTATGATGCCCGGGCCGGGGCAGATAACCGCGGTGCGGAGACCGGGGGGAGGGTCAGTCCCTCTAACGCGCTAACCTTCCAGACAATCAGGTCCTTTAAGGGGCTCGAGGCCGATATTGTATTTTTAACCGGTATCAGAACCGGCAGCCAGGCCTGCACCCCGAATGATATATACGTGAGCAGTTCGCGGGGCCGGTTCTTGCTGTATGTTTTCCATGAGGAGGGGTTTAGTTTTATCTGATAACAATAATTTTCATTGGGTCCCGAAATTTCCAGTCAAACAAAACGTCCCCTTGACTCGTGCATTGACACGATAAACCTAGGCATTTACTATGGATGTACTTATTAGAGGGGATGAAAATATGTTTAATAGCAAATTGCTTATGTCTCTAATCTTCGGCCTGATGGCTTTTGCCCTATTATTTATGGTTGCCGGCTGTGATACTACTGAAGAAGAATTTGATGCTATTGACCCTGAAGAAGAAGTCGATGCTGCAGACCCTGAAGATGTTGATGCTGTAGATGAGCCAGAAGAAAAAGCAGATGAGGAAGAACAAATAAGTGGCGAGCTTGCTTTTATGCTGCCGCCGACAGCAGGGAATTTAACTGCTTCTCCTGACGGGGAATACCTGCTCTTTACTATGCCTGCCGCTCCAATCGACCCATACCATATTATTAACACAGAGACTTATGAAGGCGAAATCTGTGATGACCGGGGCATATACTGGGGTGAAATAGAAGGCTTGCCAACTCCGGGGCTTGAATTAACCCAGGTTGATGTCCCGCACTTTTCACCGGATGGTGAAAAGCTGCTTTATGTAGGCTATGAGATATATGAATATGAGAAGGTAAATGCAGTTATTTACTTGTCTAACTTAGGTTTGCCCCCGGAAGTGTTTCAACAAGTTGATTTGTCAAGCGATGAACTTATACAGGGAATCAGGCCTGCCTGGAAAGCGGACCAGAAAGGTATTTATTACTTAACAGCCAAAGGGGTTATGAGTTACAGTTCTGAAGAACAGCAAGCTGAAAAGGTTCATTCGGTCCGCGACTTAAACGGATTAGTGCAGGATGAAAAACTGGCGCCGCACTCTATTTACGTTGAAGTTAATTTTGCCCTGCTGGCTTATTATTACGATGGCCGGTTAAAAATGGTTGATATCGAAAATGGCGAACCGGAATTGGAAGTATTTGATACGGGGGTTTCAGATATAGAAAATATTGAATTCATTTTTGATGGCAGATACATAGCGATGGAAAGTGCCTATATGTACGATGTAGAAGGAAACTGGTTGGAATTTTACGATAGGCAGACCGGAGAACTGGTAGAACTTGAAAACAACTATCTGCCCTCAATGTATTCAAAAACCGATCAAGGAGAGATGGTGTTTAATAAGGTAGATGAAATAAAGGATTCTGGGCTCGTTTTGACACCCGTATTGCTAAATAACAAATTAGAAAAAGTGCAAAGCTTAGATTTACCACCGGATGTGTTCCTGATAGGTCATATGTGGTGCGTGCTTGGAAGCAACCAGGACGGTTATCCGGTGTATAAATTAGATTTTGAGTAACCTTCAACTACCGCCATTTGATCCAATGGTGCTCTTATAGCCAGTTGTTTAAAAGTCCTACTTTAAGTGATTGAATCAAAACGGCTTGCCCGGACGGGTATAAATATTGTGCTGGTTGGATGCGCCGGAATAGACATCTGAGGATAGAACTTACTTTTTACGTTATATTCTGTACGCATTCGAAAACTCCGAATGCGTACAGAAGTCTTGATGAAGATATTGATGCTAACATTATTTGCACAAATGAACTGATTCTATCAGAATTGCTGCCGTTGATCAGGCTTAAAAAAGAAAATGAGCTGGCAGATATACTCAACACTGTGAATAAACTGCCTTTAGAGATTAACTGGGAGCAAATTAGAGAGTACCAGCTAACTAATCTGCGAAACGGTATCAATAAAGTTGGTATTCCGGATCTAATCATCTATCAAAATGCAATTGCTACCAGGTCCACCTTACTAACGCTGGATAAGCATTTTCAATTAATGGCAAACCACATTTCCTGCAAAGTTGAGCTGCTTTGTTGAGAGGTCTGGAATAGATAGCCCCCCCAATAGATTTAGAAGAAACCCTTGCTATACAAGATCAGCTGGTTGGCAATGTAGTCCGTCAAATGATTTATCTGAATTTGCAGGGCATAATTCTTACAGAAGAAGCGGTTATAAGCTGTCAATCATGCTTTCTAATCCAGCCATCCTGGTCAAAGTAGCTGAAATCTAAGGTACGGTATGCTTCAGGTCCTTCCAGGTAAGTAAGTTGCAGGTTAGCCGGCCTGTTGTCCGTATAGTCCTCAGGGTTTATCTCCAGCGGTTCTACAAAGTTGTTGCCTTCCCGGTCTAAGATTATCAGCCGGTCATCTTTGATGGCCGCGGCGGCTTCGTTTTCAAAAGCGGTAGCGTTATCATATTCGATCGCGGTTACCGGTCGGTTGTTTTTATCGACATAACCGTATTTGCCATCCTGTTTAACCATACAAAAACCGTTGAAAAAGCCCACGTTTACCTTGTCGTAAGCTGGTTCGATTACGAATTCTCCGCTCAGGTCAATAAAGCCCCACTGCCCGCTTTCCCTGACCGCAAGCAGTCCTGAACTGTAGGTCCAGGTTTCTTCATAGTCCAGTTCTAATAGCATTTCCCCGTTTTTATCGTAGAGGTAAACATCTCCGTCTTTTTCGGCCTTAAAAAGGTTGCCCTCTATATTTCTGAGAGGTCTTATGTTGCTGTATTCGGGATCAAAAATGTGTTTGCCGTTTTTGCTATCAACCAGGCCTTCTTTTCTGTCTTTTTCAACTTTCAGGTAATCGTAACCAGAACTCCCCATTGTTATATTGTCATAAATATAATCCAGGACCAGGTTTTCATCATGATCCATAAAGCCGTATTTTCCGTTTTCGTAAACTATAATGCCGTGGTCGTTATAAATTGTCCCTATCCTATCGGGCAGGATGGTGATCAGCTTGCCGTCAGTGTTAAAAACGGCGGTATGCTCGTAATCCAAATAGAGCACCAGGGGACTGGTTTCACCGATCTCCAGGTAAGGTTGCGTGTAGGCGCCTCCACCCCCGCTGAAAGTTGAGTGAAAGTCAATCCACTTGGTTTTTTTAACTGCCATTTCTCCATCCGGAGTGATTAAGCCTGTAGTACGTTCATCTCTGACCGGTAAAAGGTAACCGGTGATGTCGTCTTTCAGGATCATTTCTTTTAATCCTATATCGAGCTCTTTTATGGCCGTTAATTCCCGGTCTTCTTGTTACTTCAAAACGGTAGGTTTTTTTATCGCTTGCTTTTTCCCCGTCTTCCATCCACATGACAAAGGTGAAATTATCTTTTTCCATGGCCCTGACTTCCGCTTCTTTACCGTGCTCGTAGGAACCGGCACCACTTAAGGAAACATCCTCGATATTGCTCGTGAGGCTGACCCGGTATGACTTCCTGGAAAAAACGCCTTTTATCTCCCTGAACCGTTCAATCTTCAGGCTATGCTCGCTGTTGGTGGAAAGAATTTCTCCGTCTTCCAGAGCCCAATGCTCAAATTCGTACCCTTCCTCAGGCTCGGCCAGGATGGTTACTTCTTCACCTTGCCCGTAACTGCCGCTGCCACTAACCGTGCCGCCTTCTTTGGGATCAGGTTCGAGGTTCAGGTCGTGGGTGGGCTCACAGGCGGTTATAAAAAGGGGTAAAATAATGACGGCCATGATCGTGAAGCTGGATAGTTTTCGAAACATAAAAGCACCTCAGGTGCATGGTAGCATGATTTAATAACACTAACAAGGGCTTAACTGCAGAGGCCATTTTCAGTCATTCTTAGTGTCCATCAAATCGGGTTAAGGTCTGGGGCTTAATAATAAGCTGGCGTAAATGTACCAGTCAGCACAGTGTCGTTGTGATCAATGTTAGGTAGACGAAAAATATTACAGAGTATGATTAGCTAAATGTGGTATAATTTTGTGGTAAGGTGATAATATTTAGAGTGTTCTAAACAGAAAGGGCTCTAATGGATATAATATTTTCCAGGCATGCGAAAAGAAGAATGAAGTTATAGAGCCTTTCTGAAGATAGCATTCGTGACTTATTAGCTCAGGAAGATCTGATCCAGGGGAAGAACGAAATTTTAAAAGATCAGAGCAGTGGCAAAAAGGTCATTAAAATAGTTGTTGTGGTAGAGGAAAACAAAAAAGTAGTGATAACTGCGTATCCTTTAAAAGGGGGGCGAGATTTTTGAAAGCTTATTATGATGACGAAGTAGATGCTTTGTATTTACAATTTGGCAATGAGAAACCAGAAGGCGTTATAGAGATAGATGATGGGTTTAACTTGGACACTACTTCTGATAACAAAATAGTTGGACTGGAAATATTGAATGCATCGGATAAGATTGATTTAAAAACGATACTTTCTTACTCACTCGAAATCGAAAAAGAGCTGACTTTATAAAAGACAGGTATCAAAAATTTTCTATGGGTAACATCTAAATATTATTCTACCAGGGCAAGGAGAAGTTTCTCTTTGTCCTTTTTGTTTTAAAGTAGCGGTAAATATATTATGTGTTCCAATAGTGCTATTCTAGCGATTGGTTGAAAAAGTCAGCGAATGGATCACAATTTTCTTGACGATCGCACTCAACAGGGCATTGTACTTTTGCCAGGTATCATAAAAGGATCTGGAGAGCTGGCTGAGAAATATAAAATATAGTTTTAGCGGAAGGTTAAATTCAAGAGGAGCAATGTCTGGTGAGTAAAAAGATCGAAATAAATCCACAGTTTGCTAAAGCCCTTGAGCTAATGGAGAACAGCAGCAAACACCTTTTTATAACCGGCAGGGCCGGAACCGGAAAGTCAACCCTGCTTGATTATTACCGTTCAATCACGGAAAAAGAGCTGGTGGTGCTGGCGCCGACCGGGGTGGCCGCTGTTAATATTGCCGGTCAGACGATTCATTCTTTTTTTGGCTTCAGGCCTGATATAACTGTTGATAAAGCTGTAAAGGCAGCAAAGAAGAGCAGGCTCTCCATTTATAAAAATCTTGAGGCCATTATTATTGACGAGATTTCCATGGTGCGGGCTGACCTGTTGGACTGCATCGATCAGTTTTTAAGAGTCAAAGGCCGCGAACCTGGTCTGCCTTTTGGGGGCATCCAGATGATCTTCATCGGTGATCTTTACCAGATCCCACCGGTAGTTACCGGCCATGATAAGCATATTTTTAAAGGGCATTACGAAAGTGAGTTCTTTTTTGATGCCCGGATCTATAGACAGCTTGAGATTGAGTATGTAGAGCTTGAAAAAATCTATCGCCAGTCTGATCAGGAATTTATCGATATTTTAAACAGGATTCGCAATAAAACAGTAACAGTAGAAGACCTGGCCAGGCTAAATAGCAGGGTGATTAAGAAAGATACCGTGCTGCCTGAAGATACTATTTACCTGACCACTACCAATGATTTGGCTTGTAAGAAGAATGAAGCCGAGCTTGAAATGCTGGCCGGTGAGCCGGTTGTTTTTTATGCTGAAATTAGCGGTGATATAGAACCGAAAAGTTATCCGGCTGAAGAAGAGCTATTTTTAAAAAAAGAAGCCCAGGTGATGTTGCTTAACAATGACCCTGCCGGACGCTGGCTGATGTGGAAGGAGTTCTTACTTTACTTAACTGTAAAAATGGCCTGGATAAAACATACTTTGCGGAAATGATTGAATGACAAAGTCAAAAAAAACATCCTCTTAGCTCGAAAAAGTTAGGGTTATTCGATCGGTTTCGGCACAATGCGAACGATTGAGACGCTGCGGCCTTCAACCGCAGCATAAATGGCTCCATCATGATGGCCGACGGTAACGTCGCGGACGCGCCAGCCTTCATCAGCAAGCAGTGGGTCAAGCTCCTCAAGTCCATCATCGGTAACCCGGAAGTGAGCCAGGTATTGAGCGGCCAGGCCGCCGACAAAGAGGTCACCCTGCCAACCTGTAAAGCCGTCGGCATCATAAAAAGTCATTCCGGCGGGTGGGAATCCTCCGCTGCCGCACTCCCAGTAATGCACCGGATTGATCGTGTCGTCGAGTTCTTCAGGAAGGACCCCGATATCTTGCCCGGCAGCATAAGTACAACCGTAGGTGGCTAGCGGCCAGCCATAGTTGTTGCCACCGTAGATGATATTAATTTCATCACCGTCACGTTCACCATGTTCGCTCTGCCAGATCTCTCCGGTTTCCGG
>SL_8KL_010_SEDDRAFT_10004722_pt1 | contig 10874 bp, 8 predicted proteins | sample SodLakKL_010_SED_4_FD_11160 | JGI IMG/M metagenome (IMG submission 11160) | reverse complement strand
GAGGAAAATGTCTCGTATCCCCGCCCGCATCGATCTCACTGCGGGCCAATCAGGATTCACGGGTGCTGGAGATTAAGATAGATCTCTGTCCGGAATAGAGAGTGAATAGAGCGTGTATTTTGGGGCCGGGTTCTGTGGATCCGGCCCCGGTTATGATCATTAAATATCTAAATTCAAAATTTACTTTAAAATGTGAGGACCTTATCGGCAGAAAGCACCATATCCGTATACTCCCCCATGCCGCTAATCTCCACTCCATCTATGAGATTTTCACTAGAAACCCCACGGGTTTCAGCACAGGACCCTCAGGTTTTAACCCTGCCTTCTTTCCTCATTACCGAGCCCAGCATCCTCTCGATATTGAAAAAGCCCCTGGGTGTTTCCTGCCCTTTTCTGGCACAGCCCACATCATCATCAAGCAGGAATATGTTGATATCCACTGCAGCATCTTTTTTCTGCAGATTCATGGCCGTGCGCAGGGCATTATAGGCTTTTTCCGAACCGTAGGGAGATTCATTGATGACCAGAAGTATTTCCTGCATCTTTAGCCTCCTCAAATTAGCTTCCTCATCAAATAAGTGTGATTAATATTTCTGCAGGGCTTTATTGATGACTTCAGCAGCCCTGTCCAGCTCATCCTCCTCCGTATACCAGCCCAGACTGAATCTCACAGCACCTTTACCTCTCTCCTCTGACATTCCCAGTGCTGAAAGAACCGGAGACAGCTCCACACTGTCCTCATGACAGGCAGCTCCCGTAGAGGCCGCCACATCTCCTGCCAGAGACAGAAGCCTATCTCCTTCAAAGCCTACAAAGCTGACATTGAGTGTGTTGGGCAGTCTTCTTTCTCGGTGTCCATTCAGCTGCAGACTGTCGCCGGCGATCTCTTTAAGCCTATCATAAAAATATTCGGTAAGCTGTCTTAATTTCTCCCCTTCATCATTTTTCTGGCGAGTCTGGAAAAGGCTGGCCGCTTCACCCAGCCCCACCTGCAAAATCACATTTTCTGTGCCGGCCCTCAGCCCAAATTCATGATCTGCCCCATGTATTAAAGGAATGAGTGATTCATGATCCCGGCAGAAAAGTGCCCCCACACCTTTGGGAGCATAGAGTTTGTGTCCGGCAATGGTAAGAAAATCCACTCCCAGCTCCTGCACATCCACGGGTATCTTACCCACAGTCTGAGCTGCATCGGTGTGAAAGAGTATGTCATTTTCTGACGCTATCCTGCCTATATCCTTTAGGGGCTGGATGGTGCCAATTTCATTGTTGGCGTGCATGATGGTGATCAAAATGGTGTCATCTCTGATAGCTTTTTCCACATCCTCTGCCGCTACCATGCCTGTCTCATCAACCTTTAGATAGGTCACATCAAATCCCTTCTCCTCCAGATAACCGCATGGTTTTCTCACAGCCGGATGCTCTATTTCACTTGTGATTATATGGCCGCCTTTTTCCCTGTGCTGTGCGGCCACACCTTTTATGACCATATTATTTGATTCGCTGCCACCGCTGGTGAAGATGATCTCCCGGACAGAGGCATTGATGAGATCTGCAACCTTAAGACGGGCCTCTTCTACAGCCCGTGCTGTATTCTCACCAAATTTGTGACTGCTGGAAGGATTGCCAAAATTGCCGGTCCTCATATTGGCCTCAAGATAGGGATATATGGCTTCCGCAACCTCCTCTGCCACAGGTGTGGTGGCATTGTAGTCGAGGTATATCACGTTATTTCCCCCTCTTAAAATCCTCGGCATACCGGGAAAACCTGCCCAGGGACTCCTCTCTTTTCTGCAGCCTGTCCAGCATAACCTCTTTGACCAGATCACAGGCCTCCACTATTCTGCGATCACAGATGCTGTAAAAAGCATACCTCTTTTCCTGGCGCTTGCAGACCACTCCCACCTCTTTGAGCAGCGAAAGATGCTGGGAAACATTAGGGGCCGTGGTGTCCAGAGCTTCAGCCAGCTCATCGACCCTCATCTCTCCCCGCTTTAAGTTATCGAGTATTTTGATTCTGGTTTTGTTGGCCATTGCCTTACAGGTTTTGGCATGAATATCATAGAGTTCTTCCCGGACTTCGTCGGGTATATTATCTGTCATCTTTATCTACCACCCCTGATATAATTTTATATTTAATTAATTGCTTAATTTTAAGATAACATATGCCGGTGAAAGTGTCAATATTTAAACTTTTTCTCTGATGCCATTTTTCGGTTCTGAGCAAAATTTCTTCTTGACAAAGAGCTTTTTCTCCACTATAATGGATTAAAATCTGGAATTAACCCGCTACCTCATTGAAATATGAATATGATGATAAAAGCTTTGATGAGGACGAGTAATCCGTCTGGCCGCCACAGAGAGGGGAAATCGCCGGCTGAAAGTTTTCCCGGCAGGCCGACAGCTGAAAACCCCCTCTGAGCTGGCTTCTGAAATATTCCTGCGGCAGTAAAATTGTGCCGCACAGGAATACTGTAAGATATGCCCCGGCTGCTATGCCGTTAAAAGCAATTTCTGAGATAATTCGTTTTGTCGGCAAGATGTCAGGCCTGGATGGCCTGAATGAAAATGCGAATTAAATAGAGTGGAACCGCGGTCCTTCCGTCTCTGTTGAGACGGAGGGTTTTTTTAATTTCTGAGGATTTTAGACTGGCAAAAAAACATTTTACCCAAAAAAAGGAGGCAAAATTATGTCCGAAAAAAAATCGATACTGGATTTTCACAGGATGAAGGAAGAAGGAGAAAAGGTGGCCTGGATCACCGCTTATGATTATCCCACCGCATCCTTTGCGGAAAAAGCGGGGATGGATATGATACTGGTCGGCGATTCACTGGGAATGGTGGTAAAAGGCTATGAAGGAACCGAACCCGTTACGATGGAGGACTGCATTTCCCACTCCCAGGACGTAAGACGCGGTGCTCCTGATACATACTGTCTTGGAGATATGCCTTTTATGTCCTATCAGGTTTCCTGTGAAGAAGCTGTGGCCAATGCCGGCCGGTTCATAAAAGAGGCCGATATGGATGCCGTCAAACTGGAGGGAGGCAGACGGGTCTGCAAACAGGTCGAGGAGATAACCGCTGCCGGAATTGTGGTCTTCGGTCATATTGGACTGACACCGCAGAGTTCGGGCCAGCTGGGGGGATTTAAAGCTCAGGGTTTACATACCGACAGCGCCCGGGAGCTGATCAAAGATGCCCTGGCCCTGGAAGAAGCTGGATGTGAAGCACTGCTTATTGAAGCCGTCCCACCCCGGGTCACCGCTTTTATAGCAGAAAAGCTGGAAATACCGGTCTATTCCATCGGGGCGGGCGGAGACTGTGATGGACAGCTTCTCATCTGCGGAGATATGCTGGGTAAATTTGAGGCCTTCACACCCAAATTTGTGAAAAAGTATGCCAGTCTGGCCGAGATTGAGATTAAGGCCTTCGAGGAATACATCTCCGATGTAAAAGAGGGCAGATTTCCGCAGGAAGAACACGTCTACAATATACGGGAGAGCGAGGAAAAATTCAAAGAGATGTTCGACGAATTCAGATGATCATCCTGCCGGACAAATTGCAGGAAAAATTACGGGGAGGCAGTTAGAATGCAGCTGGCATCGAGAGTGAATAATCTGGGCACGGAGCAGGCTTTCAATGTTCTGGAAGAGGTAAATGATCTGCGTGAAATGGGAAAGGATATAATCAGTCTGGCCATAGGTGAACCAGATTTTAATACACCTGATGTCGTAAAAGATGCAGGGATCAGGGCTATAGAAAATAACAAAACAGAATACAGCCCTTCGCCTGGCATACCGGAGCTGAGGGAGGAAGTGTCATACCATCTCAGCAGAAGCAGAGGAGCAGAGTATGATCCGGAGGAGACGGTGATAGCTCCAGGAGCCAAACCGCTGATATTCTATGGTATTATGGCTCTTATGGAGCAGGGCGATAAAGTTATTTATCCCAGCCCGGGCTTTCCGGTCTACAGCTCCATAATTGAAATGATGGGAGGTGAGGCCACTCCCCTTCCCCTGCGGGCGGAAAATGGCTTTAATTTCTCTCCTGAGGAGCTGCGGGATATCATAGATGATGAGACAGCAGGCATCATCGTCAATTCCCCTCACAACCCCACAGGCTCAGTGATTGAGAGGGAAAGGATGGCTCAGATCGCCGGGCTGATCCGGGAAAAAGACCTCTGGGTTATTTCAGATGAGGTGTATTCTGAGATCATCTACGAGGGAAAAGCAGCCAGCATAGTTGACTTTCCCGGCATGAAGGAAAGGACACTGCTGATCGATGGCTTCTCCAAAACCTTTGCCATGACGGGCTGGCGTATCGGATATGCAGGTGGGCCGGATATGCTCATCGATCGGATCGGCAAACTCATCACCAATTCTGTCTCCTGTACCGCCACCTTTACCCAGCATGCTGCCATCGAAGCCCTGAGATCCGGCGGAGAATTTCGTGAAAACATGGTGGCAGAACTGAAAGAAAGGCGCGATCTTTTATACAGGGGATTAAATGAGATCGACGGTATTAGATTACACAAGCCCGGGGGGGCATTTTATGCTTATGCTGATATAACCGAAGCCTGTGAAAGTCTGGGTCTGGAGAATGCCGCCGAATTTCAGGAATATCTGCTCCATGAGGCAGGTGTTGCCGTCCTTTACAGGGAATGCTTCGGCAGCCGCTTCCCCGGGGAGAACCGTGAATATATCAGAATATCATATGCCAGCAGCCAGGAAAATATTTCCCGGGCGCTTGAGAGAATTGAGCAGGCTGTCGCCTGAATATTTCAGGATTCAGCTGCCGCTCTAAAACAGCATCACTACCATAAAAGGGGGGATATTGTGAGAGTTAAAGTAAGGGTGCCCTCAACATCAGCCAATCTGGGACCCGGTTTTGATTCTCTGGGTCTGGCCCTCAATATCGACAATTATGTGCAGATATCGCCCCTGAAAGGGGCTGAATCCGACCGCAATCAGGTGATCTGTGAGGTTTTTGACGGTGATGATAAAAAGCTCAATATCGCTTCGGAGCATAATCTGATCAGGAAAACCCTCCGGCATCTGCGCAGATATACCGGCAGCGAACTGGCCGGTGTCAGAGTAGAACAGAAGCTCTACCGCTCTCCCGCCCGGGGGATGGGCAGCAGTGCGGTGGCCATAGTCGGAACACTTATGGCCGCAGGAAAATATTTTGAGCTGGGGCTCTCAACAGCAGAACTTCTCAGGCTGGCCTGCAGAATCGAATCTCATCCTGATAATGTGGTGCCGGCTCTGCTCGGGGGGCTTACAGTATCCAGCTATTCAGGCGAGGGAAAAGAACTGGTCTGGGACAGGGTCATACCCCATGGATCGATGCGGCTGGTGGCAGTCATCCCCGAACTGACCAGCAATACCGGTGAACAGAGAAAGCTTATCCCTGATAAGTTCAGAATGGAGGATATCTGTCATAATTTGAGCCGGACAGCCCTGCTTCCTCTGGCTTTTGCCTCCGGCGATTACGATAAACTGCGGCAGATAATGAAGGACAGGCTGCATCAGCCTTACCGCTGTGCCGCCATATCCGGCTGGGATAGGGTGGTGGCAGCCGGTTATGATTCAGGAGCTCAGGGCATAGCTCTCAGCGGTGCCGGTCCCACAATTCTGGCCATCGTCAGAGATGAATCAGGTGCGGTGGGCAGGTCTATGGTCAGAGCCTGGCAGCGGGTGGGAGTGGATTCTGAATATATCGTAACCAGGCCCGACGAAAAAGGCAGTTATGTGATGGAGGAGGAATAAATTTTGAATCTATGGCCCGGAGTGGTAAAAAATTATCGGGAATTCATGCCGGTCGAATCCGGCACCGAAATAGTGACATTGCTGGAGGGCAGAACCCCTTTGATACCGGCCCCGAACCTGGCAGAAAAGCTGGGGATCGAAGCAAAACTGTATCTTAAATATGAGGGGACAAACCCCACCGGTTCTTTTAAAGATAGGGGTATGACTCTGGCCGTGACCAGAGCTCTGGAGGAGGGAAGCAGGGCGATCATCTGTGCCTCCACCGGCAATACTTCAGCTGCGGCTGCGGCCTATGGAGCCAGAGCAGGCTTGAAGACTGTGGTGGTCGTGCCCGAGGGAAATATAGCCCTGGGCAAGATGGCTCAGGCTTTAAATCACGGGGCAGAGGTAATCCCGGTCCGGGGTAACTTTGATACAGCCCTGCGGATAGTGAGGAAGATATGCGAAAACTATCCGGTGACACTGGTTAACTCTCTCAACCCCTATAGAATTGAAGGACAGAAGAGTGCTGCTATGGAGATATGCGATCAGCTGGGAGAGGCGCCGGATATTCTGGCCATTCCGGTGGGCAATGCCGGCAATATAACCGCTTACTGGCGGGGTTTTTGTGAATACAGATCGGCTGACATAATTGAGTCCAGACCCGCCATGTGGGGTTTTGAAGCCGCCGGTGCTGCCGCCATTACCCGCGATAAAATCATCGATGATCCGGAGACGGTGGCCACGGCCATCCGCATCGGTGATCCGGTCAGCCGGGAAAAAGCCGTCGCTGCCGCTGAAGATTCAGGCGGTCTGATAGATGAGGTCGACGATGAGGAGCTGCTGGAAGCTTACCGCGCTCTGGCCGGCTGTGCCGGTGTGTTCGCCGAACCAGCTTCAGCTGCCTCGCTGGCCGGCATAAAAAAGATGGCCGAAAAAGCCGGGCTTGCTGCCGGCGCCAGGGTGGTGGCTGTTCTGACCGGACACGGCCTCAAAGATCCGGACACTGCTCTCGATGAAATAGCAGAACCCGAAGCGGTGCCGGCCTCAGCTGATGAGGTTTTGGAGAGGGCCGGAATTGAGTAAATACGACTTTATTAGGAGGAATATAATATGTCTGAAGAAACAGCTGATTTCCAGAGGGTGCTTGTGGCCAATAGAGGCGAGATCGCAATCAGAGTCTTTAGAGCCTGCCGGGAGCTGGGCAAAAGATCGGTGGCAATCTATCATGATGCGGACAAAACATCCCTTTTCCGCACCAAAGCTCATGAATCTTACGAAATAGGCAGAAACCGCACACCTCTAAAGGCATATCTGGCAGCCGATGAGATAATCGACCTCGCTCAGAAAAAAGGAGTGGATGCCATCCACCCCGGTTATGGTTTTCTCTCGGAAAATGCGGAATTTGCCCGACACTGCCAGCAGGCAGGCCTTAAATTTATCGGTCCCGAGCCCGACCTGCTGAAGAAATACGGTAACAAACTGACCTGCAAATCACTTGCCAGAGATCTGGGAATCCCCGTTATCCCGGGCAGTGATGGTCCGGTATCCAGTGAAGATCAGGTGGAAGAATTTGTAGCCGAACACGGCTATCCCCTGTTGATTAAAGCCGCAGCAGGCGGCGGGGGCCGGGGGATGAGAGTGGTGAAAGATGAAAATGAACTGAGCCAGGCCCTCAGCGAGGCCCGCAAAGAAGCCGGCCGGGCTTTCAGTCAGAAGGACGTATTTCTGGAGAAATACCTGCCCAATCCCAGGCACGTAGAAGTGCAGATCCTCGCTGATCAGCACGGCAATATGGTCCATTTATTTGAGCGGGACTGTTCAATACAGAGGCGTCATCAGAAGATGGTGGAATATACACCCGCCTTCTCCGTGCCTCAATCAGTGAGAAATGAAATGTACAGAGATGCGAAAAAACTGCTGGGAGAGGGGGGTTACTGCAGTGCAGGCACAGTCGAATTCATGGTGGGCCAGGACGGCAGCTACTACTTCATTGAAGTTAATCCCAGAATACAGGTAGAGCACCCTGTGACCGAGATGGTTACCGGAGTTGATATTGTGCAGGCCCAGATACATATCGCTGAAGGACACAGGCTATCAGATCCCTGCATAGATATACCCGATCAATCCTCTGTCCAGCACAGAGGATATTCAATCCAGGCCAGAGTGACCACCGAGGATCCCCGCCAGGACTTTAAGCCTGACACCGGCCGTATTGATCTTTACCGCACCAGTTCCGGCAGCGGCATCAGACTGGATGGAGGCAATGGTTTCACCGGTTCAATAATAACCCCCTACTTTGACAGTTTGATCGTCAAGGTCATATCCTGGGACAGGACCTTCCAGGGGGCCATTAACAAAAATGTGCGCTCTCTGGATGAGACCCGCATCCGCGGTGTGGCTACAAACAGGGATTTTCTAATCAACGTTCTCAATCACGAAGAATTTGCCGCCGGAAAGGCCACCACAGGTTTCCTGGAGGAAAATCCCTGGCTTAAAGTTGACAGCGAGGATTTCGATCGTGAGGGAGGAATACTGAATTATATTGGCGACATAATAGTAAATGAGACAAGGGGAAATAAACCTGAATTAGATGCTGTCCAGATTCCCTCTCACAACGGCAAGCCTGAAGCAGGTACCCGTGATAAATTCAAGGAAATGGGCAGTGAAGAATTCTGCCGCTGGATCAAAGAAAAGGATGATCTTCTGATAACCGACACCACCTTCAGAGATGCTCATCAATCCCTGCTGGCCACCAGGCTGAGGACAAAAGATATGCTCAACACAGCCGAGGCAACTGCGGATCAGGCCTCAAATCTCTTCTCGCTGGAGATGTGGGGGGGAGCAACTTTTGATGTGGCCTACCGTTTTCTGCAGGAATCTCCCTGGCAGCGCCTGGAGAAACTAAGAGAAAAAATACCCAACATCCTCTTTCAGATGCTTTTGAGAGGCTCAAATGCCGTGGGTTACAGCAACTATCCCGACAGTGTTATCCGGCGCTTTGTAAGGCAGGCTGCAGAGTCAGGCATCGATCTCTTCCGCATCTTTGATGCCCTCAACTGGTGGCCCGGCCTGGAAGTGGCTCTGGATGAGGTGAAAAAACAGGGATGTCTGGCCGAGTGCACTATATGTTATACTGGTGATATTCTCGATCCACAGAGAAGCAAATATGATCTTGCTTATTATCTGAAGAAAGCCCGGGAACTGGAGAAGATGGGCACAGATATCATCTGTATTAAAGATATGTCCGGCCTGTTAAAGCCCTATGCAGCCCGCAGATTAATATCAGCACTGAAAGATGAAGTGGATGTTCCCCTCCATCTCCATGTTCATGATACAAGCGGCAACGGTCTTGCCACACTGCTGCAGGCGGGTGAAGCTGGCGTGGACATAGTCGACGCAGCTTTTAACAGCATGGCAGGTTTGACCTCCCAGCCCGGTCTTAATTCACTGCTGGCAGCCATGGAAAATACCGGGCGGGAGCCGGAGGGTCTCGATCACCGAAAACTGCAGAGCATCTCTGATTACTGGCAGACAGTGAGGCCGATCTACCAGGAGTTTGAGACGGATCTCAAGTCGGAGACAGCTGAGATATATCGTTACGAAATACCCGGAGGCCAGTATTCCAATCTCAAACCTCAGATTGAAAGTGTTGGTCTGGGCCATAGATTTAAGGAGTTCAAGGAAAAATACCGGGAGGTCAATTTTCTTCTCGGTGACATTATCAAAGTGACGCCAACCTCAAAGGCCGTCTCAGATCTGGCAATATTCATGGTCAGAAATGATCTTTCCGCAGATGATTTAATCGAGCAGGGAGATAATCTGTCATTTCCTGAAACAGCTGTCGATTATATGAGAGGTCTAATGGGCCAGCCTGAAGGAGGATTTCCCCAGGAACTGCAGGAGGTAATACTCAAGGATAAGGAGCCTCTAAAGGGCAGGCCTGGAGCCCGGCTGCCGGAGATAGACTGGAATGATAAACGCCATGAGCTCAAGGACCTCCTGGGGCGATCTCCTTCGGAAAAAGAGCTCATCAGCTCTGCAATATACCCAAAGGTGTTCAGACAATATGTTGAAAATCAACAGAGATTTGGCGATCTAAGCTGTCTGCCCAGCCATGTTTTCTTCTATGGTCTCAAAAAAGGCGAGGAATGTGAGATTGAACTCGAAGAGGGACGCAATATGATAGTTAAATATATCGGCAATCAGCTGACAGAAAATGGCAGGCGGAGCCTCACCTTTGAGGTGAATGGGCAGCGCCGGGAGGTGCTGATCGAAGATAAAAATAGAACAGAGCCCTCTGCCGGCGGAGAATTCAGAATGGCAGGCCCCGAAAAGCCAGGCGAAGTTGGGGCTGCGATGCCGGGAACTGTGGGAGATATTAAAGTGTCGGCCGGTGATTTTGTGGAAAAAGGTGACACAATCATACTGCTGGAAGCCATGAAGATGGAAACGGAGATTTCTGCCCCTGTCTCCGGGGAGATAAAAAATATACTGGTTGCAGAGGGTGAAAATGTGGAAAACAAACAGCTGCTGGCGATCATATCAGAATAGCAGGAAAAATCAGGGGTGATGAATTATGAAATATTCGGAAATAGGAAAGAAAATCGAGGCCTCACCAACTCTGGCTATAAGTGCCAGGGCCAAACAGTTAAAGGAAGCAGGACACGATGTGATCGGGCTGGGTGCAGGTGAACCCGATTTCGATACTCCGGAGCATATAGGAAAAGCAGCTAAAGAAGCTATTGATATGGGATATACCGATTATACACCTGCCTCAGGGACTGATGAACTTAAAAAAGCCGTGCAGAATAAGTTCAAAAGGGATAACGGCCTGAGCTATGATTTGAATCAGATTATAATATCCAATGGAGCCAAACACTGTCTATACAATGCTTTTCAGGCTGTTTTAAATGAAGGAGATGAGGTGATAATTCCCCGGCCTTACTGGGTGTCTTATCCGGAGATGGTGAAAATGGCCGGGGGAGTTCCTGTTTTTGTAGAGACCGGGGAGAAGAATAATTATAAATTGAATATTGATGATCTGCTGAGCTCGATAAGCCAGGATACAAAAGCTCTCATCATCAACAGTCCCAACAATCCCACCGGCTGCGTTTATACCGGAGA
>SL_8KL_010_SEDDRAFT_10004720_pt1 | contig 10878 bp, 7 predicted proteins | sample SodLakKL_010_SED_4_FD_11160 | JGI IMG/M metagenome (IMG submission 11160) | reverse complement strand
ATTGTAGAACTCTTGAACACTTTCTGAAAGTTCATCTATTTCATTTTTATTTATTATTTTTTTACCTTTTTCTAAAGGTAATTTAGGAATCAAATTCAACTGAGTTTTTCTTATTTGTACTATTGCAAAATTTTTTCTATCTCTTAGGGAAACATAATGTTTCTGGGGATTTACTTTTATATCACTTTCGTAATTTTTCATCTCTTCTACAATATATTCAAATATCTTTTTTACATATGGTTCAGATTTATTAATATCATACTTTTCGCTTCTTATTTCTTTATCCTCACCTGGTTTTGTTTTTTCAAATGTAGTGTCTTTTTGAGAAGGAGTTTTTTTTACTAAGCTGTCAAATATATGAAAGTGAGCATGTTCCATTGGACAACCTTCTCTTTTATATGTTCTAAATTCAAAAATCTTACAATCTAAATTAAGTCTTTTTATTGCTCTTTTCAATTCTTTTGTATTTCTATCAATAATTATAGCTATAGAAAAGTTTTGATTATGTACTTTTTCTAAGATATCTAAGAAGTATTGGTAAGTATCTTTTCCTTTAGGTGAAATAATCGATCTAACTTTTGCTAGTAATTGAGCATTCTTCTTTATTTCATCTTTCATTTCTTTAGCAATCTTTTGCCTTGTTTGATAGTTTTCTAAAGCGTCTTGAAATTTACCTATTTGTTTGACGATATGATCATATGTAGAATGTGAAGAAAGTTCTACTTCAATTACATAAATAATATCATTATCAAAATTAACAAGAAAGCCATCAGGTATACTTTTCTTTCCAGTTATAGTTTCAATCTTCTTTTTAATGTCAAAATAATATGAATCCTCTCCAAAAATGTCTTTGTAATGATCTTTTTTAATTATGTCTTCTAGTTCTTTTTCTTGGTTATAATCGTAAACGGTGTAGTCTACACCATCCATTAATATTCTTTTATTCATGAGATTTCAAGTAAGATATAAGTAAAGAATATATAAATTTTTAACTGTTAATCACTCAGTCTTCACTCGTCAACATGTTCTTTTAAATTTTTAAATATAGATTTTACACATCCAATAAAAGGAGCTGGTGAAGAAATAATAAACATAGATATAGGAGCTAATGGAATTGAAATAAAAAGCAGGATAGATGAAATTAATAGTTTCCTAAAAGACTCTTGGATAAAACTAACGTACGCTTCTGTAAGAATCGTAATCCCATTTATGGAAAATAAGAAACCTAACACTGCTACTCCTGAACCCAAACCTACAAAAAGAGCATAAGATATAAACTCTCCAGTAGAGGGATCTTGTGCCCTTTTAGCTTTTTTATTCCATAGTAACTTTATAAAAATCGTTTCTGGAACTGCTAGTCCAAACATATACCAATGATAATTAGCAAAATATCTAGCATTAGAAACTAAAAAATTTTCGATAGTACTTTCAAATAAATGTAGTCCTAGAATTAACAAAAAAATAGCCGATAATAGGCCCAACATCACTTTATAGATTCGATTCATAGTTTAATCCTATTTGTTCTTTAATTATCTGCTTTAAATCCTCATTTCCCTTTAACTCCTCATATTGTTTTAAAAACCCTTCAAAATCAATAATACATTCTTCAGTAATATTACAAATCTTATCAAAGAATATTATTATATCTACTTCTTTTTCCTTATAATCCACAGGGGAAAGGCTTGTCTCATCATCAGGAAGAGATGGATATCGAGAGAACTCCGCGTGAGGAAATGTGAGTAAGGAAAGATATAAAAGAGTAGGAATCATCCTTCCCATCTCTTCTAAAGAAGTTTCTTTTTCCATTTCTTTAAACATTTTGTTTTTAACTTTTTCTACATTTTCTTTAGATATTTCGATAGGCATCATGATTTTTATTAGATCATCAATAAGGTGTGATTCTCTAATTTGATCAAGGATGATCTCTATATTCAATTCTTTTCTCATTTCCTCTAAAGCATCTAATAGTGATTCAATATCATCCAAATTCATTTTACATATTTCTTCTTTATTTTTGTCTGAAATTATTTCGTTTAACTCGTGATAATTCTTTTTGAATTCATCATGAATCTCTTGAAAAATATCCACTTTTTTCAACATAGTCTTCGGAGATTTATGGGTGATTCTATCTTTTGCAACTTTTGGATCTAATCCTAATAAAATAATTGCGTAAGCTTTAGTTATTTTTTCTACTGACTGCTCTAAATAAAAAATGGACTGTGGATAAAGTTCTTGATCATATAATATTCTGCTACTTTTCAAATCGATTTTTGATGTCCAAATTAATACATATACATAATCCTTAACTTCTTCAAAATCAGAAAAATCCTGTTTGATTTCAGGTAATTTTTCTTTTATCTTTTTAGACTGTTTGAATTGAGTTAGAGACTTTTTAGAAGCTTTTTCTAAGATTTGATTTATATTTTTATTGGTCTCCTTCATTTTTATTCCTTTTCCATTGCTTTGAATTTCTCCATTATATCCATCTTCTCCTCCTCATTCGTATCTAGCGAATCCAACACTGTCTCAACCTCCTCCTCTATCAGATCATACAGATCAAAGACTATAGCATCGATAGTATGGTCCGTCTCCCTTATCTCTTCTTCCAACCGCTCGGCTTTCTCCTTCTGCTCAAGATATTTCTCCAAGCCGCTCTCCACATCGCTCAGCTTGGGCAAAGTGAGCTTCTCCAACCGATCCAAGATTGACATCGTCTTGGTCGCACTCTCTCGGAAGTTGGCGAAACCACTGGCTTCATCTACAGCCAACTTGGTGAACTCTTGTATCAGAGCCAATTCCATCTCATCACCAGTGAATTTCATCACTGGGATGAGTTCAGTCTCAGTGTAGCCCCAGCGGTCTAATTCATCCTCTGTGAAATCTTCTTCGTTTTCTGGCTTATAGCGTGCTGAGGCTTTGAGGATGAGCTCATTATCATTTTCTTCAAATCCGATACTTCCGATTTGAAGTTTTTCTAGATCAGCCGCAGTATCTGTCAAAATTGTTTCTGAAACACCTTCAATAGGATTGTAGATACCCTCCAATGATGTTCCATCAGAATAATGTCCTAGATAATCCTTAATATGTAGATTTAAAGACCTCTTTTCTTCTTTCTTTTTAGAGATTTGTTCAACTTTCAAAGATATTTCTTCATTGCCTTCAAGAATAGGAAGTGTCGTAGCCTGATTGATTCTTATCTTAGGAAATAACTGTGTTCTTGTTTTAAAAAGACTCTTATAATAAAATTGGAACAAACTCGAATTTAATTGAGCGACCGCTACTTCTAATTTAGATTCATAACCTGATTTTATGAAATTGTATAAACTCCTAGTGGTGTATCTATTTTTCTTTTCTACTAAGGCCGTTATTCTCTTTCCTGTTTCTCTAACTAATATTTTATCATCTTTGAAATATTTTTCCTTCTTTAAATCGGCTTTATCAGAATTCAACCATTTCTCTGAAGTTACGGCATATCTCTCTACATCCTCGCCGGTAAGTATCCTTTTATCGTGATTATCTGTTTGACTTTCAGACAGTAAATCACTTGATTTGCCTAGTTCTAATCCTCTTATCCACTCAAATTTATCTTCTATTTTTGTTTGTATTTTGTTTAATTTTTGTATTACATTTTCAGATTTAGAGTCAGAAAACACAGCAAATTGAAAACTTGGATTTTGCCTGACGAATTCATAAGACGTTGTCTTCTTAAATTGAAATCTATCAGATGTTCTTACGAAAACATCAAATGAACTAGATTCATCATCAAATTTAATTATTCCAGTGGGCATACCAACACCCTCAAAAACACCATCACCACAGTCTACAATTTTTGATATTCCATATTCAAGCAATTTTCTCCTAAAGTAAGTATATTGATCACCATTATAAAACAAAGTAGGAACGATAAATGATAGGTTATTATGATTTGAAATTTCAATGGATTTCTCTATAAATCCCTGATAAATATCTGGCTGGTCTGTATTAGAAACTATTTCAAATGTTTTATTACTGTAATTTCTGTAAAACTCTGGTAAATTGTGAGTTTTAACATACGGCGGATTCCCCATCACAACATCGAACCCAGCATCTTCTTTTTTCTCACCTTCCTCCTCATAAAAAACCTCTGGAAAAGCCAACTTCCAATGGAAGAATTCTTTATCTCCAGCCATCTCCTGAGCCTCTTCAAACCAGTCCTCCTCTTCGATCTCCTCCCATTTCCCATCATCATCGATAGCTTGTGCCATCTTACCGAATGAACTCTCAGGAACATCCACATCGAACTCCCTAGCGGTATGCACGTTAGCCATCGCCTCTAACCTCTCCCTGATAGGCTCATGCTCGAACTCGTGATACTTCTCTTCCATCTCTTTGATGTCTTCCAGATCCTGATTTTCTATCTTGATGAAGTCCTGGTATATCCTCATCAGGTCCTCCATGGTTCCCTTCTTCGTCATGCCGAAATCCTCTAATGTTGTGGAATTGACCTCACTTTCCTCCTTCTTCCCGCTATCCAACTCTTCGATCTCTTCTATGTCAGAACCGATCAACGAGTTACCAGTTTTAAGATGATGATCCAAAAATGCCAACGGCTTCTGCGCAGCAAGAGTCCTTAACCACAGAGATACCTTAGCCAGTTCCACGGCCATTGAATTCAGATCCACTCCGTAGATACACTTCTGTGCCACCTGTCTCCTCGCCCAGTGTATATCATGACTTTCATCGACCGTCTCAGCACCTTCCTCTTCAGCCTGCTTCTCGTGTGCATTAACGATCTCCCGCGCAAGATGGTCAACCGCATTCGTCAGAAAATGACCGCTGCCCATCGCGGGATCAAGAACCTTCAGTTCGAACACTCTTTCAGCGAACCTATGAGCAAAGTTTCCCATCCCCTTCCTCAACAGATCTTCTCTTATCTCATCCAATATCGGATCTAAAGTATTCTCTACGATATACTGCACGATATACTCAGGAGTATAGTAAGAACCTGTTGCTTTTCTTTCACCTTTATCCGTCGTAAGGTATACCTCTCCTTCCTCCAGCTCCTCAACAACGTTTCCCTCACCTTCGTAATCCTTTTCAGGATACCATTTTTCTTCTTTATCCTCTTTCACAGCGACCATCGACTCAGAAGCAACATTCAGATGATACTCCAACAATCCTTCATATATACTGCCTAGATGCCTGATATCTAAAGAAGAATAATCGACAAAAACCCGTCCTTCTCCGTTCTGACTCTCGTGCCTTGTCAATAGATCTATCACTTCAGCCAGATAAGAATCCGCGACTTTATGCTCCTGTAAAAATTCAGCCTCGTCAGAAGTTTCCTCCGTCACCTCAGTTTTGAACAGACCGCCATTATAGGCGGGGATGAACAAATCATCTTCAGGTATACCTTTACTCTTACTGCCTTTGTCGATCAATTCGAACAGTTCTTCCAGATCATCCCATATCTCTGCCCTCCAACCAGTATATTTATTCTCACCTTTCTCCAAGTTCTCACAGACTTCCTGTTTCAGATTATTCAGGCTGTAATGTTCGTTATACAATCTATTGCTGGTATCTAACAGATCTCTTCCTTCACTTTCAGCGTAAAGGACGAATATCAACCTGTAAAGATATATCAAGGAACTGTCGTGTATCAACTCTAAATCCTCTTCAGGATCGAGTTCGTTCTCAGAAAAGTCCAAAAATCCTTCTGCTAGTAATCTGATAGCCTCATAGATGTTCCCTTTCAGGTCCTCTCCCAATTCCTGTGAGAACAGGTTACTTTTATCGTAGACCTTATCTAGGAAACATTCTCCTCTCTTATCTTCAACAAATGCTTCAGACCTGAATAGCAGATAAAAATACTTGAAAAGCTCAAGATCCTCTTTTTCCAAAACACTAGGAAGATCGATCTCGTAATATGAGTCCAATTTATGACTTGTTTTTGAATAATAGATTCTCCATTTCCTTCCGTTGGTCAATATAGCCCAATCAACCGGAGTCTCTTGAAGGTAAACATAGACTTGATGAGAAGGATTGGTAAAATCTCTGACACCTCCTCTCTTATCTAGATTCCTATCCCATCTTTTAGCCTCTGCTATCGAGATCGCGTTCTTGTAAAAATCCTCCTCTTCCTTCTTATCATAAGCCTTCTTTAACTCTTCATCGCTCTTGAACAGACCATAATCGGGAAAACGCTGTCTTTTCTCCACTGCTTCCCTAGTACCATATTCGAATCCCAGTTCCTTAAAAATAGGTCTGATGAACTTATCCTCCAGGTGGTCTTCTTTGTAGGTCTCGATGTAGTCTTTATGATCGTCATATATCTCCTTTATATCTTCGAATACCTGCCGTATCTTTTCTTCCTCTGCCGACTTCCAGGTATCAGACTCCGGAAGTAGATTTTCAAGATAATAGTTCGAGAACAGATCACGATTCGTCATAGGCTCCAATTTAGTCTGGACAGGCATCTATATGCTCACCAAATATTCGATGGAGCCAAATCTATAAGAGAATACTTAAAGTTTGTGAAACCCGACTTTTTCAACTAAATCTATTCATTTGTATCCCCTGCAACTGTCACAGTACCATCTCTCATACTTATCGATATATCGCAATTCAGTTCTACAATCGGGACACGGATTTTCTTTTTTGGGAGGAGGAGGGGGCTGCCTACTCATAGAAGTTTCAACTTCTTTACCGGAAGTCGATGTAATGCCAGACGGTCTAGTTTCAGCGGTCATATCCTTTGACTGAGTTCGATTCGAAGATTCCCTCCTAAACATCGTTCCACATTTTGGACATTTATTCAAATTCGCATCAATCCATTCTCCACAATTCTTACACTGAAAGATACCTTGTTTGAACTTCACACCACAATTGGAACATGTAGTAGCATTCTCGGACACAACTGCCCCACATCTTCCACACTCTACGGAACTACTTCGATAGCCAGGAGGAGGTTTTCCTTGTTTCGAACCTCTTGATATCGCGATCAAGAGCGATACAAGTAGTACCGCCGCTAAAAAGAATATGAACCAGCAGAAATATCCACCAACGATATCTAAAATATTATCGAATGTAGATTCACTTCCGACTTCGAATTCTACGGTTTCATTCGCAGTATTATCAGATCTATCTACCGCTTGAACAGCAACGGTATATTGACCACTATCAAGATCTTCAAAAATATACTCAGTTATCTGACCGAGATATATCCATTCCCCATCATCCATACGTATCTTGTAATGATCGATGCCCGAATAATCGTCATTCCCTTCCCATCTTAATGTGACATTCTCATCGCTCTCAAATTCCTGATTATTTTCAGGCTCAAGTATCTCGATATCTGGAGAAAAATTGTCTTCAAGTATTTCTATCTGACCACTAGTGTCGGAACGACTGTATCCTGCTTCGTCGGTGGCCTTCACTACTAACTGATAATTTGAATCAGAGTCTTCAGGAACTGTCCAAACATAACTGCCAGTGTCTTCTATCCCCTCAGCGATTATCTCCTCTTCAATATATATCTCACCATTTTCCTGGTACTCTTTGATAAGACCGATATCTATACTCTCTACGCCATTATCACCGCTGGTAGTTTCCCATTCTATCTCTTTTTCCGTACCTTCATACAACTCTTCTCCACCAGAAGGGTATAACAGATCCACCTGAGGAGTTGGCTCTTGATAATCGGAGATGATATCCTTAGTTTCTCGGATAGTTCTTGCGTTGTCGCCGTCTTCAGGGTCGCCGGTAGGGTCGCCTTCATGATAGACGTCTGGATTCGAAAAGTATAGAACTCTCTCATCATTTAACCCCTCTCTATATGTCATTACCGAAACGTAATCGTAGATCAATTTATCGCCACGCCATCTCCAGCCAGCTGAATAATCATATAGCTGAGGACCGGGATTTTGATCTTGATCTTTTGCATGACCCGCACCGAAGTTATGACCTATTTCATGCGTGAATACATATCTAGACGAGATATCTTGTACACTCACGACTGAAAAAGCATAATCAGGTGTCAGTTGAGATTCAAAGTGTGGTGCTCTCGCAACTCCAGCAATATTGCTATCTTCGTCCTTTCTTACTAATAGCGAGACAAGATCTGCCCCATAATAATCCCGAAGATCATGTATCCCTTCCATGTAACCGTCGTATTCTCTTTCTAAACGCTGTAAATCAGTGCTAAAATCATCGCCAGTCTCTGTGTAATCTACTTCACTTGAGTGCGCTAGATTTATATCTAAATCAATATCACTATTTTCCATCGCAGTATTCGCATTTCCAATAGCTTCATCTATCGTATTTTGTATACCTCCATCGTTGCTAGAAGCCCAACTCTCAGCCTCCGAAGTATAGGCTATCATGATGTCCACATCTTCACCCGATGTGGTTTGTTTAGCATCATTATCTGAAAACTCTATACCTGAATCATTAGATATACTCTCAAAAGTATTATCTGAAGATAGTTCATATTGTCTCTCAGGAGAATCTCGAGTTGGGTTTTGATCAGATGGAACTATAGGTAGGAAAAACATGGATGTAAAGAGAAATAACACTACCCACAAAGAGAGCAGATAATCTAACGAGTCACCTTCCTTCTCCATCGATGGTCACTAGTTTTATGAAAATGAATTAGATATAAAAAACTATCTAATATATTACAACATTTGAACGAACTAAATATAACAAAAAGTAAACCTTCTTTTTCGAGCGCGAAGAGGCCGCTGAGGGATGGCAGCGGCCAGCGCTCGATAGGGCGGGGAAGTGGGTGTAAGATCAAAAAAAAAAAATAAAGAAAATGATTTCTATTCTTCGCTTCACCGTCTCTTAGTATAGTAGACTACAAAAACCATAACCGTTATCATCAGCCCGACTACTGCCGCCAATACGAATGTTAACGTTGATCCAGGTATACCATCGTCTGAATCGCTAGTCTCCCTTTCTTCCCAAGTCAAGAAAGGATAGCCTTCGTTGGCTCCGTCCATATCCCATATATCCTCATCATCATCGTCATCGTTTGGATCTCCAACAAAGTCCCAAGGCTCGTCTAATCCTTCCGTATCTGTATCGGTGTATGTTTCTACATTCTTCATCTCTTCCGTGGTCTTTCCTCTCCCACCGTCACTTTCGTCTTGACCCGTGACACCGAGATCCCAAAAGGAATTGTCCACAGTGCCTTCATCGTTCTCACCAACTAGCCCGCCTACGTCCAGGCTCCCGCTCACGCTTCCGGCCGCATACGAACTATTCACCGTACCTCTGAACGTCTCTCCAACTAGACCGCCTACTGTTGAAGAGCCGCTGACATCTCCTCTCGTATACGAATTTTCCACTAAGCCATTGAAGTTTTTACCCAAAAGTCCGCCCACGTTCCCATCACCAGTCACCTCGCCCGTCGAATAAGTGCCGATCACGTCGCCATAGTAGCTATAACCAACAAGTCCCCCTAATTGATACTCTCCAGTGACATCGCCCGTGGCATAGGAGTTCTTTACCATACCATCATGATTTTGTCCTACAAGGCCACCTATGTAACGCTCACCGCTGACGTCAGCCGTTGCATGTGAATTATCTATCACCGAGTTGAAACCATTATTTCCGACTAGTCCACCTACATAGTAAGCTCCGCTCACCTCACCCTTTGCATGTGAGTTCCGCAGCGAGCCAGCGTTCCTTCCCAAAAGCCCGCCGACATCATCGTCTATCCCGCTCACGCTACCTTCTACGGATGAATTTGATATATCACCCGAGGTCCTTCCCACAATTCCACCAACTTTTTCGTATCCGATTATCTCAACATCGACGAGATTTACTTTCTCGATAAAAGTATCGCTGTCCGCACGTCCGAAGAGACCTACTTCCTCCTCATCGTCACGGTCGATATATAGACCAGATATGGTATGGTTCTGACCGTTAAAAGTGCCTTCAAATTCGTCCGGAAACTCCCCTATAGGCTCCCAACCATCTTCCGTATCGACCAGATCGTCGTAACCATCGGTATCTTCGTCTAGATCATTCATGAGGACGTAATCACCGTCTAAATCATCTCTGATCCCGTCCAATTCGTACCAATCGTTGATCTCTGTAGGATTTTCCTGTATTGCCGTTTCATCTTTCAGGGATGATGATCCAGCTTCAAAATATTCTTCATCTGTCCTGGTTACAAAACCGATCCTAAAAGCACCTACCATCAACAATATTATTATACCCAAAACGATAACACTTTTCCTTTTTCCTTTCATATTTTTCCTCCTTCCAGCAAATATATTCGCCATATAAAATAACTTCGTCATCTTTCTTTATCTCCTCTTTTTAACTCTCTTTTTCTTTCTGCTCTAGATACTTAGCAAACCCACTCTCCACATCACTCAGTTCAGGCAAAGTCAGCTTCTCCAAGCGATCAAGGACAGAGAGGGTCTTGGTCGCACTCTCTCGGAAGTTGGCAAAACCACCGGCTTCATCCACAGCCAACTTGGTGAACTCTCGTATCAGGACCAGTTCCATCTCATCTCCTGTGAATTTCATCGCGGGAATGAGTTCAGTCTCGTGTTTTTGCCCTATCCTGTTCACTATAGGTCAACATGAAGCCAACATCAACGCCTCGCTCTCCCCACTTCCAAATCTGGATTTGATCTCTTCCGCTCGCTTGGAGTGCTCCTTATCTAATTCTTTTACACGGATGAATTCTTGTATGTTCCTTTCAACCTCGTATGCGTCGAAATATCCTTCGCTCTGACCTTTCACCACTACTTCCTCATAAACATCATAAAATCGATATCCATATACAGAAGTATCTACTAGTACTTCCTGTAACCCTTTCCACGTTTTAGTCCCTCTATCACTTTAACCGCTTTATCGGATTCATCTACAGTGTAGATCACC
>SL_8KL_010_SEDDRAFT_10004717_pt1 | contig 10882 bp, 11 predicted proteins | sample SodLakKL_010_SED_4_FD_11160 | JGI IMG/M metagenome (IMG submission 11160) | reverse complement strand
TCTGCTCAAAAAAAAAAACAGATTAGCGAAGATGAGCAGGAACAATATCAAGCATTTATCGGATTTTATGAACAACTATTTCTCAGACAAGCTCTTAGAATGTTCGTATGCCAGACCAATAATAAGCTAAATATGATCCCCAGGCTGATACTTGATATTATAGGGCTCGCGATATCAGTTACAATTTCAAGCGATCTCAAAAGAGATTCGCTTAGAGTTAAGATTAGAAGGCCCAATTCCACGCCTACGATGCCGATCATCCCGAGAAAAATTATACTACCCCCTCCTATACCGACCTGTTGATATTTATATAAGAAGAGACCCGATATCAAACCAGTGATAAGCATGAGAAAGTGAGCTAGGAGGCCGATACGGAGATAGAATCCACTTATAAAGATTCCCCCCAAGAGGACCCCGCCAAATACAACGATCTCTCTCTCGTACCACCCTATATCCTTTACTAGATAAAAGCCCATAAAGAACCCGAGTACCAGAAAGGTGAACAACCATACTCCTAGTTCACCGACAATATCGGTCAAAAATAAAATCATAAAAAGTACTAAAACCAGCATAGATATCCCTATTTTCCACATCTTGTTATACTCCATCTAGGACCTCCATTAGATTGATCTTCTTATATGGTGAAAGATGAAGGTACTCACGTTTTTTAAAATCATCGCTTAAGTCGATATATTTCTAATCGTGGTTTTTTTCTATCAGATCCCATCTTTTGATTAGTGCTCTGGTCCAGGCGAAGTAAAGCAGTAGAATAGCGCCAACACCGTACAACGAGAAGAAATAATATCCAATAGCGGTCCCAACAACCCAAACGTAAAATACTTTCCTATCCAACGGCTTTGTTTTAACATCATAGTTGACCCCGATCAGAGCTATGAACAAAACGATCAATTCGATAATCAGTATAACATCCATAGTTAATATAATATCAGTATCTCCATTTGCAATTAAACTTTCGGGGACCTGCTTTGATTTATTATCCTAGTAATAGAGGCGTATTTTTTCTGANTATCNAGAAGGACCCTATCCCTGTTTTTCCCGAACGATCTTGTCAACCTTTTTAATATTCTTCAACACAGGCATCTTTTCCAGATCGTCTTCATCCAAAAGTTCCCAATCGATACTCGAGGGTTTTTCCAAAGAAGTATTAGTTTCCACAATTTTCTCAGGAGTCAATATCCAATCAAGAGGTACGTCATGTTTCTCGTACGGCAACTCATCGACCATTTGAAGAGGATGTACTGTTGTAAGTACCGGAGGCTCTCCAAGATGCAGTTCTCTGAGGATCGCGTATTCAAGGTCGCTGTAGCCTCCCCCTTTCCCTACTCTTCTTCCGTTTTCTGTGACTGCGACGGAACCGGCCACGACTAGATCTATATCTTTCATATCCTCCGGTTCCACATGATCTCCATACACGTTGGAATGTTTGATAGTCGTGGCTTTCTTCTCTTTCCCTTCAGGCACGTTTTCAGGCTTTATCCTGAGAAAACCTTTTCTCAACCGTGGAGTGGGCATGAAGAGTATCTTTTCCTTCTTTACAACTTCAGCTCTTACCGCATTCTGGGGCGAGTCAGGATTCACCTTGATCCTCTCCGCGTTCCTAAAAGCAGGAATTTCGTTCAACTTTTCTGCGGCTTTCTCAGCTCCGACAAAATTGGGTATCCTCCCTTCTACAGGGGTTGGAAATCTCGCCACACCTTCTTCTTCCATCTTGTTCCAGATATCTTTTCTCACATCTGACTTTTTCTTCATACTTATCCTTCCCCCTGCGTAGAAAGCCTCTTCAATTTCTCTTCACATTTTTTACAGAATTTCGCCTTTTTCCTATCCGTATGTTCTATCCTGTTTGAGAAGGTCATCACGCATCTCACGTCTTCGCAGTGGTCTAACCCGAAACAATGACCGAGTTCGTGAATCGATTCCTTGACCGCTCTACTCAAAAATAGAGTCGGATCTTTTTCATTTCCCCAGAACTCCGGTCTCAATCTATGGAGAGATATAAGAGCGAACTTTCCCGGTTTCTGTGCCTGGCCAAAGATGAAATTGAGTCCCTTGCTGTATAGGTCTTTAGAAGTTATCGCCAAGATCTTACCGTCTTTCGATGCAAATTTAGAAGATAAATGCTGAAGGATGATCTCAGCTCTGTATTGGTCTCTGTCAGGATTATAAGCTTTTGAACGCAGTTCAAACTTTGACTCTACTTCTACTCCATCTAACGAGGAAGAATAGACTTCTCTGAGCTCTTCATATATAGCCTTGAGCACGTTTTGAGATATATCTCCGATAGGTACGATAAGGATTTTCAATGTCTCGGACAAAACAGTGATTAGATTGTTAATTTCTTTTTTGGTTTTGATCGGAAAGAGCTTATTTTGAAACTAGAGCTAAAAATCGAACGGTAGATAAAAGAGAATCGCAAAGAGTATATACCTACTTCTTAATGGATTTTGGAGTTGAAAAAATGTTGAAAGTATTCAGATGTTGGATCTGTGGTGAGACTTATCTTGGTGAAGAGGAACCGACCGACTGTCCATACTGCGGGGCTGATAGAGAATTTTTGAAGCCGGGAGAGGAGTATGAGCTCCCTGATGTTGAATTGACAGAAAAGTCGAGAAAGAACCTAGAAGAGGCTTTAGAATTGGAAGTTGATAACGCTACTTTCTATTACTGTGCCTATAACAAAGCAGAAGGTCCTAAGACGGAAGGGATGTTCAAAAGACTTGCAAAAGTGGAATCTGAACATGCTGAAGCTATCTGTTTATTTCTCGATGTAGAGGAACCAGAAATTGACAAACACATAGAGAAATGTGCAGAGGAACTTCCCGAAAATATAAAGGACGCACATTCTAGGGAATCGAGAGCGATAGATCACTATAGAAAATTTGCTAAAGAAGCTGAAGAACCTCGAGTAAAAGAATTCTTTGAAGCTCTTGTTGAAATAGAAACGGACCATCTTGAGCTGCATGAAAGTGAACTCGAAGAATTGAGATGAAAGAGCAAAAAACCTTTCATCTACTTTTTTAATTTTCTTTATCGGTGAACAATGCCCCCGATTTATTCCATAGGGCATTCAAATCTTAAGATAAAGGATTTCATCTCTCTCCTTAGGGAAAATGATATCGGACTTTTGGTAGATATCAGGAGGTATCCCAGATCCGAGTTTTACTCAGATTTTAAGAGAGATAACCTTGAAGAACTTCTCGAGGATGAGGGGCTCGATTATATATGGAAGGGAGAGATATTCGGAGGTTTTAGGGATGAAGTTTTAAAAGAGGATTCTCCCAACAGAGCATGGGACGCAACGGGTTTTCGTACCTACGCGGACCACGCCCTTTCCGACGAATTCCAGGAAGAATTAGAAGAACTGATTAGCACTTCAGAATCGAAAAACGTCGCTATCATGTGCGCAGAAAGTATCTACTGGAAATGTTATCGAAGGATACTGTGTGATTGGCTCGTAGCTAACGGGAAAACCGTGATCCACCTGAGGAAAGGCCAGACAAAAAAACATGAGATCAGCGCTCGCGCAGTTGTAAAAGAAGGAAAAGTCACCTATCCTGGAGATTGATTGTTAGATAGGAAATCAAATAGCCTTTTTCTTCTCCTCTATCCTCTCGGCTAAGTCCTCCGCAAGATTTTCAAGGATTTTTTCGCCCGCTTCCTTTGAGGCTTTTGTAGCATCGCCCAATACGCCGTTATCGGTGAAATGTCTCAAACCTTTCGTGAATAGAGACGAAGTGTGAACTTCCCCTTCGTATCCTCTCTCCATTCTATCTTTATCTACAAGATCCTCTCGTACGGCCATCATAATGGATGTCTCAGTCGCTCCCGCGTGAACTCCTTTTTCCTCATAATCTACACCCGCTTCTTTGAACGAATCCATCATGATCTTCAGGTTCCTGTTGAGGTCCGCTACTAGTACTATACTGGCGTTATTCATCTTCTCAGTTATCTCAGAAGCGGCTGCTTTTGTAGGAGCAAAATTTCCACCGTGGAACGGGACTAGTGCAATAAAATCGAAACCGTGTCTATCGAAGGCTCTACAATGTTCCACTAAAATATCCATGAATAGATCACTAGGTAATGAAACGGTTCCGGGGAAATCCATATGATGGCTGGAAACGCCGACTGATAGAGTCGGTCCTAAAAGTACATAATCCAACTTTCTAGCGATCCTTTCGCCCAGCTCATCAGAGATGTACGTGTCCGTTCTCATCGGCATATGAGGCCCGTGCTGCTCGAAAGAACCCATCATCAGGACCACAGTGTCCTTTCCTTTTTCCATCGCCTCTTCGATCTCTTTCCAACTCATATCTTCCATCTTCAACTTCTTATCTTTAACCATCCGCGATCAAGATGGTTTAAAAGCTTATAGAAAATATACTTTTTCTGCATTCGCTAATCTCTACCTAAATCTATCATGCTGAGCGGTACATACATCTCTTTCTCAGAGACTCCACCGTGATTCCCTATCTCGAAATGCTCATCCTTATTGATAAGGGCATCATGAAATACGTAGTTATCCTTCATGATCAAAGTGTAATCTCCGACCCTGTGGTATAAACGGGGATCGGGCTCAAAAAGACCGAAGTAGTTTTCTTCAATCAGTTCTTCGCTCCTGTACATATAACAGAAATCGCTCAGGTTCATTTCCCAGTACTCTTCGAACACATCTGTTTTTGATGGGTGAACATAGCAAAAAACACTCCTGCAATCTCCGCAGAGCGGAAGTGTCAAGCAGTCCTGAAATATAGGATGTTCTTTTAACCTAACTGATTTTTCCTCTTCACTGTCTATGAAACCGTGATCGGACGTGATTATCAGAGATGTATTCGTATCTTTTATCTCCTCCACAAAATCTCTCAATCGAATGCTAATATCCAAGAATTCTCTTGAGGACGAGATACTGTTTACTCCTTCTTCATGCGCTACCTTATCAAAGCCGTTCCAGTAGACCTTGATGTATCTCTTTTGATCCTCTGATCTTATCAACCGTTCTAACAGAGAAAATAGCTCATCTAATGAGGAATATCCTCTCTTTTCGTTCCCATCGTTATACAACGAATTGAAAGCTGAATCTTTCAACTTTTCTAGAGTAACGTCTGTAGTTTTCCTCTCGATACCGTCCATCAAAGATCGGGAAGACAAGATCGACGAGATGTCCACATCCGATCGCAAAGATTTATCTCCAAATCTGGGCTTGAAGGGTAGGATTGTAGTCACCACACCTATTTCCTTCAAAAACGTGTACCAACCCGTGACGGCGTGCTGCTGCGGCGCTAGACCGGTAAAAAAAGTCGGTACCGCTGAGGCTGTAGAGGATGGAAAGACTGAGGTCATCTTTCCCTTTAAATCGTCATGAATAACGGTATCTTTGCCTTTCTCCTTTAAGTATTCGTAGCCTAGCCCGTCCAAGATGAGGAGGATGACGTTCTCTGAATGTCTTAATCCACTCTCATCTATCATATCGATCTTATTGTAAGGACTATCCGAACCCATCCCTTCCGCCAAGGAACTCATTAGATTGACTATGCTCCTCTTTTCGTAATCCGGTGATACTACATAACTCTCATCAAAGCTCGACATCCGATCACATGTACTGCTCCAATTTATCCATCATCACTTCGACTCCTATACCTGGTTCGTTCAAAGTCCATAGTCTCCCGTTTTCAAAAGTCAAACCTCTGCTTAGACCATCGGGGAGCAGGAGATGGCCGTCAAGATCCGCATACCTGATATTTTCACTTGATTCGAAAAGGTGTACCGCTGCTCCTAAAGACGGTTCCATCTCCAGCATGCATCCCACCATCGCGTTCACACCGTAATCCTCTATCACTTCGACGATCTTCCTTCCACCGGTCAATCCGCCGCATTTCATCAATTTTATGTTGACCATATCCGCCATCTCGTTGGAACATATCTTTTCAGCGCTCTCGTGGTCTTTCATCGCTTCGTCAGCCACTATAGGCAGCTCGGTATCTCCGGTTACTTCTTTCAGCCCTTCTAGATCTTTCTCATCGACTGGCTGCTCCACGAACTCTATATCGTATTCTTTTATACTTTCGCAGAACTCTTTCGCCTCTTCGACTGAATAACCCTGATTCGCGTCGACCCAGATCTTAACATCGCTTCCAACGATCTCTCTAACCGCTCTTATCCGGTCTATGTCGCTTTCCATGTCCAACCCGACCTTTATCTTAATCGCTTTGAATCCCTGTTTTATGTAATCTTCCGCATGCTCTACGGTTTCCTTTTTATCCATGATCCCTATGGTCCTGTCTGTCATGACTCCCGATTCTTTACCACCGCCGAACAATTCGAAGACCCTTTTCCCTTTGATCTTACCGTATAGATCATGAAATGCTGTGTCCAAACCTGCCAAGGCGGCAGGATCACCTGGATTTTCACTCCTAAAATCGCACCAAACATCTTCTATCCGTATTTTCTGACCGATCAGTTTCTCTTCCCAGGGTTTCAAGCACCTCATTATAGATTCGTTAGTTTCTTCAGTTACACCGTTGGCGGCTCCGTTTCCCCAACCGGTCCTTCCTTCGGCTTCGACCTTGATGACCACGTTCTCAGTTGTAAAGGAAGTGCCTGTAGCTATCTTGAATTCTTCCTCATTCTCAATCTCGACCGGAAAAAGTTCTATATTTTCTATTTTCATTTTAAACACTCCTCTAAGATTCAGACCTCTATTATGCTCTCTTCTAGGCTCCTAGGATAATAAGTCAGTATCTCAACACCGTTTTTCTTCACCACAACTGTATCGGAATGTCGGAAACCCGCATAGTCCTTGATATATATCCCAGGTTCTACACTTAAAACCATGTTCTCCTTCAATTCCCACTCCTCTCCAACGTCCAAGAACGGAGGTTCGTGTATTCTAGTTCCTAATCCATGGCCTGTATGATGTCTCCACGTATCCTGGATATCCTCTTCTTCGTACAATCTATATACCTCTCTGTCCACTTCAGACAGTTTTTTACCTGCTTCGATAGCATCGAAGGCGATATCTTGAGCTTTAACCGCCATTTCAAAATACTCCTCCTGCTCCTCCGTCGGTTCCCCCACTATCCAAGTCCTTTCCAATTCGCTACTGTAGCCGCCGATCTCAACACCTGCTCCGTTCACCAGCACGTCTCCCTTTTTTATCGTTTTATTGCTTGCTATCGCATGGGGCAAAGAAGAACCTTCGCCGACCTGTCCTCTATAACCCACAGTTATAGGAAAGCCGCCGCCGGTCTGCTCATATTTGGGACCGAATGCTCTGATGATAGCCTGCGAAGCTTTCATGGATGCCTTCATCGAGGCCTCTATCTCGGATAATCCCGCTTCGGTTTCTTCCTGAAGATACTTCAAACCGAGATTATCCCACTTAGCACTTTCCTTCATCAGCTCTATCTCTTCGTCTTCTTTAACGCTGAAAAATTTTTCCAGGTCCAGCCGAATATCTTCCACTTCGATATCTATCAAATCGCTCAAACTCGGACCGAAGTAGCCATAACCGCTCCCGTAACCGTCCTGATCGACAGCTATTTTATCTTTGTCTTTCTCCTCGATCATCTCCTCGACAAATTTCATCGGATGTTTTTCTCCCGGATAATCTGGATAAGTTATGATCTCATCGAATCCCAAGTCTCTATTCTCGAGATGTTCCTTTTCCAGTCTAGGAACGACCATCTTTTCGCTCTCTTTATCTAAAACATAAGCGATCGGTCTTTCTGTCGGCAAAAATGCAAAACCAGTCAGATTGAAAATGAACGTTGGTGAGAATAAGCATAGAGCATTCATCTCTTTTCTCTTTAACTCATCTAAAAGTTTTTCTTTTTTCCTTTCATACACCTTTCTATCCAACATGAAGTTCATTTTCACACCTTGGAAGTTATAGAGGGGAATCAGTTATAAATTTTTGTTCGAAAACGAAAAGAGGATAATAAATATACCCTTCTGCATCTCGATGCTGAACCATACTCCCACCGAACTATTCAAGACCAAAGCCGATTTTGAACAAAATTTAAATATATTATACTTCTCTAAACAAGAAAAAGGATGACTTACCGGGGCGAGAATAATTTATGACTGGGAATATAAAGAGGAAAGTAAACCTCATAGGAGAATGTGCCGTAGGCAAGACTTCTTTGGTCCTCCAGTTCGTTAAGAACGTTTTTGGAGAGGAGTATTTGAAGACCGTCGGTACGAACGTATACACAAAGAAAGTTCCGGTAACAGGCTCAGAAGTTAAGCTGGTCATGTATGATATAATGGGCGAATCTGATTTCGAAAGTGTTCAGAACCTGGCTTTTGGAAGATCGACGGGAGCTATTGCAGTTGCGGATATCACGAGAGAGGAGACATTGTACAAACTCATAGATGATTGGCTGCCTAAATATAGAAGATCGGCAGTACATAATGCACCGATCATCTTGGCTGTCAACAAGATGGATATTGAAGATCAGGAGATCACTAAAGAGGAAGTCGTAGATAATGCGATCCATTATTTCGACTCTATCTTTTTCACCTCTGCCAAGACAGGTGAAAACGTTGAGGATCTGTTCAATGAACTCGGATTCAGAACCATGTATCGTCACCCTTTGCCTATCAGGGATGCAGAGGATATTGTATCGAAGGACAAGCTGATAGACGAACCAAAAAAACTGCTCTCTGGTCTTCTCGCCTATGCATCACAGCTTGGGAATATGTCCAACTCGACTGTTGAAGAACTCTTTGAACAGAGCGGTATAGATAAATTTTCACTCGATGAAGATATCACGGAGGACAAGGTCTTGAAGTTCGGCGATAAGCTGAAAAAATGGTACGAAGATAACGATGACGTTGAATCCGCTTCTACCATCAGAAGACTGATCGAAAAGTACAGGGAAGACTCATAAGACAGCCTAGGAAAAAAGCTCTTCAATTATGTTATCTATACCTTGTATTTCTTTTCTGTCACCATCCCACTCCTCGAGTTGTTCTCCAAACTCTTCCTCGATCTTTGCTATAACATCTCTTATCTCCTGTACTTTCTCCTCACTGAACTCACCTTTATAGACTACAGCCATATACACATGTTCCCCTCTTTCCACAAGGACCTTGTTATCACCGAATTCCATCTTATTCAATGTCCAATCCTCCGCATCCTGGAAAGAATCCTCTATAAACTTCTGCACACTCTCGAACATGCCAGCGATGATGTCGCTATCCCTGTCTGGTTTGAGTCGCCGTGTATTGTGCAATATAAGCATTGAGTTCCTCTTACTTATCAAAAATATCTCTTCGATGACTGGTTCCTCCGTAGACGAGCGTTTTTTGTATAGAATGCCTCCAGCCATCGCGACAAAAGCCGCTGAGACAAGTATTAAAAATGGCCACCAGATAGAAAGCCATCCATCTTCCGGCTGTGGCTCTGTCGGGGCTAATGGCTCTGGTTCGCGAGCAGGTCCTGCTCCTTCGCATACCTGTTCATAGTCATCCTCTGAATGTACTATGTACCACCATAGAGTGTCGTCAGCAGTACCTTTATCTTCGTCAACATACTCGTAATCTGCAGCACCTTCTGCATCAACCGAACCCACAAATTCGTAATCACCGTCTTCCTCCTCCGCCCTGTAAACATTGTATTGCGATACTTTTTCGAGGTCGTCGGGACTCGCATCCCAAGTTACTAGGTTGTCTTCAGTGCCATTTTCTTCGTCAGTACCATAATGCTCAACATCCAAGTTCTCTGGTGGTGCTGGAGGTCTTCCCATGATTGTGAACAGGTCAGTTTCATTCTGATGACTTAAATCATTATCGTCAGTCACTCGACCTCTTATCATAGCTTCTTCCGTCGTTTCGTCTGGTACCACCCATATATAAACTCCATCATCTGTTGTATCCGTAACAATATTCGTCCATGAAGCCCCTCCATCTGTACTGTAATAAAGATCTACACCAGTTATATCTCCATCTCCATCATCGGAATCCCATTCTATATTTTCTTCATCACCTGCGTTCCATTCCTCTCCACCTGCCGGTCTAGTGATCGTGATCTCCGGCGGCTCCTCCTGAGTGGTGAATTCCCATTTCTCACTCGCGACGGNCCCTCCAACACCTTCCGCTTCAACGTACCATNCATAGGTTTGGTNTTCTTCTAGATCGTCCAAAGTGATTTCCGCTGTTCTTGTTCCATGTTCCACATCATCAACTGAGCCAATCACGGTATCGTCTGAAGCATCGTAAAAAGTGACAGTATCTGTTATCTCTTCTTCGGAATGCTCTACATACACGCTCAAGTCTACTTCTTCTGGTCCAACTCCAGTAGCTCCATCTTCGGGCTGTGGATTCCTCGGCGCCCAAGGTCCAGGTTCGCGAGTAGGTCCTGCATCTTCGGATTCCTGCGCCTCGTCATCTTCTGCACGTACTGTGTACCACCAAAGGATATCGTCTGCAGTTCCTCTGTCCTCGTCTATGTAATCGTAATCTGCCAAGTCGTCCGCTTGGACTTCAACTATTGGCTCACCCCAAGGACCGTCTTCTTGCTCTGACCTGTAAACATTGTAGTGTGTTACACTACCTGGATCTTCCTCACTAGCATCCCACGTTATCCGATTGTTTCTTCCGCCTAAGGTGGTGACTTCCCATTCAACGGCTCCGTACTCGACGGTGTTTCTATCACCAGGTGAACCTACCGAAGCAGCCCCACTAAACCTAAATTCTACGCCCTCACCAGAAGGATCGACCAGATCATCGACTTCAAAATCTAGATGGTGTATCTCTTCAACAGGATCTTCTATCGGTTCCTCTTCGAGCAGTATATCTATCTCTTCATCCTGCTGCCACAATTCTACGGAAAGCTCGGGTTCTCGATCACTATTGTCAGTTC
>SL_8KL_010_SEDDRAFT_10004715_pt1 | contig 10887 bp, 8 predicted proteins | sample SodLakKL_010_SED_4_FD_11160 | JGI IMG/M metagenome (IMG submission 11160) | reverse complement strand
ATATCCGAGCTTGGCTCTTGTGATTTCATCAGCAAGAGACAAAATGTGGTAATGATTGGAAATCCAGGTTCTGGGAAAACTCACATAAGCATCGCACTTGGGATGAAGGCCTGCTATGCCGGCTTTAACGTCAGGTTCTACACAGCGGTTAACTTGGCCAACGAGCTGGCGGAAGCCTTCCAGTTTCACCGACTCTCTAAGCTGGAAAATAGTCTTTCCAAGGTTGATTTGCTCATAATTGACGAGCTCAGTTACCTTACCTTTAACCGGCACCAGTCCGAGATGCTCTTTCAGGTAATCTCGGAACGCTCCGAAAGGGCCAGTATCATCATAACCACCAACTTAGAATTCTCATCCTGGACAGACCTATTTGAAAACGAAATCATGGTTGCAGCTTTAATTGACCGGGTAACCTTCCGCTCACACATTCTGAATATGAATGTCAAAGAATCCTATCGTCTAGAGCAGGCATTGTCAGCAAAAAAATCGACAATTAATGATGAGAAGAATTCGGAGTTAAGTAAAAAGGAGGAACAAGATGATCCTGAATAAATAATCCTTAAGAATTCTGTTAGAACGAATGTGGGCCTCAATCCCAGAAAGCCTCGAAAAAGAGTTTTAAGAGATTACAGCCATCCTATTATGGATGATGAAAGGGCATATGCGCGAGTATACAGAGAAAGATATATATGAGCAGCTAAGGAAAAGATTTATTCAAGCAGGATATTTCAGATGAAATCAAGATGAGGTAGAAGATTAAATGGTATATTTTGGTAATACCCTACCCCCTCGGGGGTAGGGTATTACCACCCTGCCCGCACCGGAGGTGGATCACATTTTATCCAGCGTTTACCCTATAGTGGATCACTTTTTTTCTGGCGTTAGTGGATCACTTTTTTTCTGGCGAGTGGATCACTTTTTTCTTGACAATCGCATCTCTGCCTTGCCTTGACGACCGGGTCTTCAGGTTAAGCACAAATGGGATGAAGAAAGAGTGCCGATCAAGCAGGCCCCTAAAAATTAAGGAGGTTACAGTGATGTCGATATCCATTAAAAATTTTAAAACTCAGGTAGAGATTAAGGATCCGCAAACCAACGGCAGATTGACAATTTTTCCCCTTTTTGATGCCAGGAATTTTGAAAAGAAGTCCTTATTCGACGAAGAACCATGTGAGTGCCAACAGTTGCACTACCTGCTTCTCGAAGAAGCTTTAGACCATAATAGTTTCGAGATTGGTGAAGTAAGCACATCAGGCGAAGTCAATACCGTACTTATTACCAATATGGTTGGAACACCGGTTTTGCTCCTCGATGGTGAAGAAATTTTTGGTGCCAAGCAAAACCGCATAGTCAACGCCACCATCCTTGTTGCCACTGGAAAGAAAACCATGGTTCCGGTTAGCTGCGTTGAGCGTGGACGCTGGCGCTACAGCACAGATAAGTTTAGTAAATCCGACGTCTTTGGTTATAGCACTTTGCGTCGTCAGAAAGCTAAACAGGTTAGTGTCAGTCTTTGCACCGATCAAAGTTTTAACGCTGATCAAGAGGCTATTTGGGAAGAAATTGACCGCAATCACGATCGTATGGGTACTCATTCATCCACCGGCGCTCTTCATGAAACCTACCGGCGCCATGAAGTGGAGTTAGAAAAAATGGTTGCTGCTTTTGAGCCTCTACCAGAACAGCTCGGGTTGGCAGTTTATATAAACGGGCGCTTTGTTTGCTTAGACTTATTTGATCAGTCTTGCACCTTGAAGAAGCTTTGGCCCCGTCTGCTGAAGAGCTACGCTGCTGAAGCTCTCAACACTCGAGCCCGGCCTGCAAACAACCTCCGTTTCGAACCAGAAGATGTGGTTGAAGCGATTGCGAAGAGCGAGCACCTGACTTACCCCTCGATCGGCCTCGGGCAGGATTTGCGTCTGATCGGCCAGGGAATTATCGGAGCCGGATTGATCATTGATGAACAGATTGTACATTTAAGCGTGTTTGGTGAAGAATATAGTGCCCGGCAGGATAATATTGGCAGGCCATACCGCAGAAGGCGCAATCTGAGTTAAATCAAAGAGGCCCCCTCATCAAGGGGGCCTGAACTCTTTATAAATTCACCGATCTGCGTGAGAAAGATTTTTTGTTGCAAAAGGTAAGTCATTGCCGGCTATGTTTTTCCCATAAATTAATAAAGCATACACTGGTGAAGTAAAAGTTATCAAAGGTAATTTGGCTTTGATTTGCTTGACAATCCTTATTTACTTGAATATTATTGTTACATTAAATGTAACTAAATAAGGGTGACAACCATGAACGGTCCTAATAAATTTACTGCAGAAGATGTGGCCAGGATAATGCAATCGGCAGGTTATAATGTTACCAAAAGGACGATTAACTATTATGCCTTCGATAAAAAGATGTTTAAACCGACGGGATCTGGTAAAAAAGCTTTTACAGCAAATGATATGGATAAAATCCAGGCAATACTTTTGTTACGGGAGAAGGAAAATTTAAATCTTAAAGAAATATCCAGGATAGTAAATAGAGAGGACTTTTCTTTTGATGATTTGAAGCTGCGTTTTCCTAAAATCGATAAAGGCTACTACAGCTTTGCCACCTATGGTCTAAAAGAAAGCTATGCTTTGGAATTATATGATGGCCACATCATTTTATTGATGGATAGCAAGAAAGTTCTTTTTGGTACCGGTGCTACTACCAGTATTGGAGAAAAAAGTTTAAATTTGCTTGGCCGGGAATACGGGGTAGCCAAGACATTTCTTGAAACAGACATTAAAGAACTGAGTAGTTTGCTCGGTTATGAACTTGACGCCATGATGGGGGGAGATATTTTAAAAGAAGTACACCTTACTGTTGACATTGACGCCAGGAAGGCTTATTTTTCTAAAGCCCCCCAGGACCAAAAAGATTGGCCCATGCCTGTTGAACTGGTAATGAATGTTCCTATCGTAACAGTAATGCTTGGTAATCGGAAACTAAGAATGTTTATTGATACCGGGGCAAAAGTCTCATACTTACGGGATAATATCATAAAGCCTTACTATGAGCTTGCTCCTGATCTGGACACGGATTATTATCCAGGTTTTAGAAGGTATGAAGTTGAAACCAGGAAAATACAAGTAAAGGTAGCCGGCCATAATTTAGAACTAAGATTTGCCAGTATTGATCATATCCAACACTTAGATACAGTTCTTTTAATGGCTGGTTGCGACGGGATAATAGGCCAGGAAATATTTAAGCATTTCAATCCGATCTACTTTAACCTTCCCGGACAGTTGATCAGCTTTAACAAGCGAGCCTTGCCGCTTTACTGAAGAAGACTGCCTATCCTCCGCTAAAAAAAATAATACACCTCTATGTAAAAATTAAAGCTCTTGACATATTACGCTCCAATACTGTAATATATTTATTACACTAAGTGTTATTAATATGGAGGTGGTTTTGATGGACCCGGAAAAACCTTATAGGCATAAGGGAAAGTGTGCTTGTTATGGAAATGGCGATTTTAATCGTTACAATGATGACAGGGTGGAGCATTATAGGTTCGAGTCCTATGACAATCACATCATTATGAATCTGGAAGGTAAAAGAGTGCTTATTGACAGTGGTTCCAGTGTAAGCATTGGTAACAATCCCATAACTTTGATGGGACAGATATTTCACGGTAAAAGGTCTCTAATGGGAGTAACCTTGGAGAAGATAAACGATCTAATTGGAGTTGAGTTGGATTATATTTTAGGTAGTGAAATTTTTAAGAAATTCCACATTTTGATTAACTATGATACGAGAGAAGTTGTGTTTGCCAATAGGAGCCTTGCTTCTATGGGAGATTTCCATGATGTTTTACAGGTAAAGTCATTACTTAATGTGCCAACGGTTAACATTAGTGTTGCTGATAAACCGCTACAAGTTTTCTTCGATACCGGGGCTAATCTTTCTTATTGCCGTAGTAGTTATCTGCAAGACTTTCCTGTAGTTGGAGAAGCAAGAGATTTTTATCCGGGTTTCGGTTTTTTTGAAACCAATATTTATCAGGTTCCGATTGAAATAAGCGGGAAAAAATTTGAAATGCTTTTTGGTGTATTGCCGCAGTTGCTCGAATTCACACTGCTATTTTCCGGTTGTGGAGGTATTTTAGGGAATGACCTTTTCAGTTTTTTTAATCCCATATATTTTAATCTTTCAGACAAAATGATTTGCCTTCAGGGAAAAGATGGCAATGTGCATATAGGGGCGTATTAACATCAAGCAGTATTAAAAAGGAGATGAAAGAGCATGATGTATGTTAATGAGTGTATTCAGCAGAAACTAAAGGCGGAGGGGTTGGAATTCGTGACCGCGGTAGAAGCTAACAAGTGGACTGCTGAAGCAGGTGTATTAAAAGATAGCAACCTTAGACCAGGGAAACCTTTGAGGAAAAAATGCAGGGACGGGCTTATCCATGGTGCCAGGAAAGAAGGGGCTCGGTGGTATATCTATAAAATATAACTTATATAAAGGTTTCGGTATAATCGCAAAGTAATAGGTAATTTCGGGGCACTATAAAAATTATTATGGTGTCCCGAAATTTAATTATATAGGGCTGGCTGTTACGAGCGATTCTGTTGTGTTAATGCAATTAATTCAGCTGGAGAAGGGTTTTTGACTTTTTTATAGAAGGTTTAGAAAAATTCACAATCAAGTTTTTAAGCAGTGTCTTGGTTCATTTTAGTTTAGAGGTGCTTTGGGGTTGTTATTGATTTTAGTTGGTGAAGTATAGTTAAACGGAGATGCTGGGGGCTTATGAAGATGAGTATGGCGCTTAACCTTGAAGATAGAGAAAAGTTAAAGTCTAAAATAATAGCTTCTTTAAGGCAGCAAGGTTATGCTGTCAAGGATGATTGTATATATTTACCTGAAGATATAAGTAAAAACGAACTTAGACTTTTACATGAACATTCAGTTGCATCTAAAATAAAATATGCCGAAAAAAAACTATCTCAATATGAAGATAAGCTATTGGAAAATATAGCCTATGGTTATGAAGTGTTTCCTGAAAAAATAAGCCCGCAATTGAAAGTAGTTCAACCAAAGTCCAAAGATGAACTTTTATTCCGCTATGCTACTCTTCACTGGAGTATTCCAGTTTCCTCCGGCTACGGGCGCCGGTTGCGATATTTGGTTTTTGATGGACAGAACGGGAAATTAATCGGGTTGTTTGGTTTGGGAGACCCGGTATTTAGTATGCGGGCCAGAGATGATTGGATCGGTTGGACAAAAGAAGATAGAAAAAGACGTTTAAAAAATGTTGCAGATGCTTTTGTTTTAGGTGCTGTTCCACCTTATAACTATTTGCTGGGCGGTAAACTTATAGCAATGTTGGCTGCAAGCAATGAGGTTCAGAGTGCTTTTTTTGACAAATATAATAATCGCGAATCAATGATAAGTTGTACCAGGCATGATGGTAAGCTGGCTTTACTGACCACAACTTCTGCCCTGGGGCGATCCTCGATATATAACCGGTTGAAATATAAAGATGGGTTGATGTTTCATAGTGTAGGTTTTACTGCAGGTTCTGGCGATTTCCATTTTGCCAATGGCATTTATGAGGATTTAGTCGATTTTGCCAGGCAGTATTGCAGCCCTACGGCTAAAAATGAATTATGGGGCAATGGTTTCAGAAACCGGCGTGAAATCATTCGAAAGGTTCTTAAGGAGTTGGGGCTTTCATCAAAATATGCCTTTCACCAGATTCAAAGAGAAATATACTTGGCACCTTTAGCTGAGAATACTCAGGCCTTTTTGCAAGGATATGATCACGAGCTAAATAAATTTAATTATTCAGCCAGTGATTTATTCAGCTGGTTCAGGGAGCGCTGGTTGTTGCCACGTGCCGAAAGGGATAAAAGATATTTATTTTTCGATCCAGAAAATTGGCGGATTTGGTAGGAGGTGAAGAGTATTTCTGATAAGCATGAGCCGTTTGCTGATTTGCCTGCAGTCTTAGTGGAAGAATTGATAGAGCATACTACCAGTGTTGGTGATTTGCTGGTTGATAGTTTTAGAGAGTTGGAAGAAAATAAGAAGGTTAATCGCGAGTTGTTGGAAAAAAGCAATTTATTAAGGCACGAATCGCAACTCGGTTATCCACCGCTTCCAACCACATGCGGGACCGATGGTTCCTATGCTATTGATAGATTACTTACGGTTGATCTTGTGGCTGCAGCTTCAGTTTCAGTAGAAGGATTGATACCTCCTTCTGAACAGAGGCACTGGGAGCAACCACACCATCAAGTGTTTGTAGCTTCAGAAGTTCATCATCCCGATACAGCCACTGTATTAAGGGCTGTAATGCTTGGTGGTGAGCTTGATTTATGTGTCAAAGCCCCTCATGATTTGATTATGTTCGATGGGACCTTAACGCTTCCAACAATCTACTTTAACCAGGCCTTGAACAAAGCACCGGAAATGAAAGATCTGAAGTGCTCACAAGAGTTTTTGCATAAAGCGCCATATTTTTTAAAAGCATACAGTGAGATGTTAAAAGCACCACGTTCAGATAAAATATTTGTTGGCATACCTAAATATTCTTCGCGAAAAGAAATTGGGAAAAAATTAAACTGGGATTTCAAGCAGGATGATCGAGGAATGCTCACATATTTATTAAAAGCCGGGGAGCTGACCAGGCCTGTGCCTCTTGAGCAACCGGACCAGGAATGGCATTTAAATGTAAGCTCATTAACCGGGAAGAATCCAAATGTTCAACAATATGCCGATTCAATCATCCAGGCGTTAGAGCAGTTATATGTTTTTTATTACAAGCCTCACGAATATATTCCTGCGCTTCGTGTAGAAATAGCAAAGTCAATCGCAACTAACAAGCACAGGATGGCTGTTTTATTGCAGGGGCTCAAGCATCAGTGTGCTACGGCAGCAATGATGGAACCGTATCCTTTATACTTTGCTGATCGAACAGTAAAAGCACTATCAAAATCATTACCCAGTTTTAGGCAGGTTGCAACTCAAAGAGTAGCTGAAAAATATTACGGTAACATTGATGATGTTTTTTTCTCGTTACATGGATATCGAAGTGAATCAGGAGGTTGATATGTTTGACCGAGGATAAAATGCGTTCATTACTTGATGGGGCGGAAAGGTTGGGGGTGATTGGGTCTCCTTCTGCTACCACCCAACTTGCCTTAGATATTTTAGGTACCGCAGTAACCAGAAAACTGGTCGGTGAACTGGCCCTTTTTGAATTTACCCAGGATGATGCTTCTCACTATGCCTTGGGACAGATAACAGAAATAGAGTTAAAAAATATCTGGCATGAGGATCCTACTATGCGGAGCCTTGTCAGGCAAAGAGGAAAAGTTGATGCTGTAAGTGAAAGACAAGACACTCATTTGGGCAAAATGATTATTAGCGCTGTTTTTAAGCAAGGAAACTCATACAGTTATGAACCAAGTATTTTAGGGACAGTTCCTTCGACAGGTACACCTGTGAATTTGGTTACTGATGATATTTTAAATGAAGTTTTAAGCCCGTACCAGGAACAAATCTTTTATCTTGGCCATGTATATGGTTCCAAGCCAAAGTTGCCTCTATGGTTTAAACACTTTGATCGGGGTCCGCAAGGAGCAGGGGAAGCCTATCACATCGGGATTTTTGGTAAAACGGGTTCCGGTAAATCCGTGTTAGCAAAAAAGATTCTTTTAGCTTATGCCCGTTATCCCCAAATGGCTTTGTTGGTCATTGATCCCCAGGGTGAATTTGCCAGGGATGTTAAACCTGGTAGTGGAACAGGTGAATTTCCCCTGCCGGTGGGATCAGTTGCGAAAAAGTTAGGCAAGAAATATCATGTGCTCACAGTTAGTAACCTGGTCTTAGATCGCTGGGAACTATTTGAGGAAATCTTGTATGAATCAGGCTTTTTTGAAGGCCTGACTATTCCTAAAGGTGAAAACAGAGATCTTGCCTGTAGAGAGTTATCGAAAAGGCTAAGAAAGGCTAAAGTTACATTAGAGAATCTATATAAGCGAGAATCATTTGACAGAGCATGGAACATTTTGTCTGATGAGAAAATGCAAAAAATATTTTATCGCTCTGATAACGCAAGGAAGCGATTTGCTGACACTTTAGAAGAGTCAGTTCCGGGAGAGTTCTACGAAGAGCACTGGAAACCGGTTTGTGAACTGTTTCGTTCAGATAGAGAAAATGCTTATACGGTAAATCAGGTGCTGGGAAAGTTATTGAATCCTGAAAGAGAAAGTAGACCAATGCTTATTGTTGATTTATCCAGAGAACAAGCCGAGGGGATTTTTTGGAATGATAATATACAGGCGTTGGTTATCAAACGATTGCTGGATGGGTTGAATAGAACTGCTGAAGATTTTTTTAAAAAAGAACAAAACCTTAATGCTTTAGTTGTAATAGATGAAGCGCACAGGTTGGCTCCTCGTTATGTGCCACCTGAAGATGAAGCAGCAAAAGGGGTGCGAAACAACCTTATAGATGCAGCGAGGACTACCAGGAAATATGGGCTGGGCTGGCTTTTTATCAGTCAGACGCTTTCTAGTTTGCATACAGAAATATTACAGCAACTGCGGATCTTCTTCTTTGGATTTGGTCTTGGGCTGGGGCAGGAGTACGAGTCCCTACGGCAACTTGTGGGGTCTACTGGACCAGCTCTGGATCTTTACCAGCTATTTAGAGACCCCCATTCTGCTTTTGATACAGCCAGCAGGCAGTATTCGTTTATGACTATCGGGCCGGTTAGTCCTTTATCTTTTTCAGGAACTCCGTTATTTTTCAATGCGTTCAATACGGTGGAAGAATTCCTTGAGGCGAATAAGTTGCAAGTGTAACTTGTTTTGGGTAGAGGACTCCCGAATTCCTTTGCAGTTGTACCCAGGCGATAGATTTGTATACAACCTCTGTTAGATGAATTGGTCTTTGCTCCTTATTAATGATTACCTTTTTAAGCCAAAAGGTACAGGATGTGAGTCTTAGATGAGCGAGTACTGCGTTATAAGTCTAGAAGAGTATACCAAACCGGTTCATGAAGAAAAAATAGAAACAGCGATCAACGAGATGGCTGACCGTGGCTGGACTTTATACCAGATTACTACCGGCGGGGAGTCGAGTTTTTATGTGCTGGGTTACCTGGTTTTTGAGCGAACTGGGTAATATAATTTTAAGGGGTGTTTGCCGTGGAGAAAGATAGCAGCCTTAAGGATATCCTTCCCTGTCATTTAACTGAAAACCAAAAGAAAGCAATCACCCATGAAGGCGGTCACCTCCTTATAACCGCCGGCCCCGGGGCGGGTAAAACAGATACCATCGTGCGCCGGGTCGTTTACCAGGTTAGGCAGGAAAACATCAGTCCGGAAAGAATAGTGGTTATAACCTTCACCAATAAAGCTGCCGAAGAGTTGTACAACCGGTTACGGGGGCTTTTAGGCAACCGGGCTGGCGCTTTGCATATTTCCACGATCCATTCTTTCTGCAACCACTTGCTGCGAAGATACCCGGGATATCATCCATGGGGTGCGGGATTTGATATTTTGGATGCAAGAGAGCAGTTCCTCTTTGTGTATGCAAGGTTAAAAGATCTCGGCCTGGGCCGGTTTCCCAAAAAGCAACTGGGCGACTTTATCTTTGATGTAATTGCTTTTTTCAACCTGTGCACAGAAGAGCAGGTTGACTCTGAAAAGCTCCGGCAGGCCGTGGCAGAGGAAGGGGCCAGTCTGCTTAACTTGAAAAAAGAAAGTCCGGAAGCAGTGGAAGAATACACCTCTGTAATTGAGGCTTACCGCCGCTACCGGGAACTCCTGGAAAAAGAAGGTTTAATCGATTATTCTACTCTTCAGGAAGCCCTTTACCGGATGCTTTTAGATTACCCGGAGATTAAAGAAGAAATCAGTAGCGGCTGCAGCCATTTCCTGGTGGATGAATACCAGGACACCAACCGGCTACAGGTAGAGATTTTGCGGTTGTTATCCGGTGCAGGCAGCCAGGTGGTGGCTGTTGGTGATGAAGACCAGAGTATTTACCGTTTCAGGGGCGCGACGGTAAAAAGTTTCTTGCGGTTCAAGGAAGATTTCCCGGGGGCTGAGCAGGTGGACTTAGATAAAAATTTCCGCGCTACCGGTGAGTTGGTCAAGGCTTCTTCAAAACTGATTGCCAAGAATGAAAAAGTGCGCACTGCAAAGCAGCTTGTGTCCGACAGAAGTGATGATGTTTCTGTGAAGCCATTGGTAGTCGATACAAAAACTTGCCCGGAAGAAGCCACCAGGGTAGCAAATTTGCTGCGCCAGTGGAAAGAATCAGGAGTGATCAAAAGCTATAACCAGGTAGCGCTGCTTTTTAGAAGCGTTAAATACCATGCCGGGGAATACTTGAGCGCCCTTGAAAGTGAAGGCATTCCATTTTATGTGCGCTCAGACGGTGGTTTTTTTGACAGAGAAGATATTATCCAGTTAAAAGAGTTAATAAAGTTCTGTGGCTGGAAGCAGAAATGGGACATTAAATGCCTCCAGGGGAAAATGGTTGAACTCTCCCCGCAAACCGTAAAAGCGGTAGTCAAACATAAGCTAGATCCCCAAAGGTGGACTGAGGATGAAATCCTTGATGAATTAGGCATTGCCGATGAAAAGGACCGGCAGGTGATGAAGGGAATAGCTGATTTAAGGGAGCGGACCACCGGTGGGGAGCTAAATAATTTGATGGATCTATTCTACGAGCTGTTACAAAAAAGCGGTTATTTTACCCACTGTTGCTCTTCCTGTCAAAGAAGTGCGCCGGAAGAGGAAGAGGCCGCCTTGCTTAATCTGGCCCAGTTCTCGCAGCTGCTGGAAGCTTTCCAGCGCCATGTGCGCACAAAAAACACCTACCGCTTCG
>SL_8KL_010_SEDDRAFT_10004712_pt1 | contig 10894 bp, 8 predicted proteins | sample SodLakKL_010_SED_4_FD_11160 | JGI IMG/M metagenome (IMG submission 11160) | reverse complement strand
GGCATGACGGATTGGTTGAATCTGCATACATCCCGGAGGGGAAGCGCCATACTCTTTGTATTTCCTCACAAGTGGGCTGCCGGATGGGCTGCAGTTTTTGCATGACCGCACGTCAGGGGCTTCAGGGCCAGCTTACAGCAGGAGAAATCCTCAACCAGATCCACAGCCTGCCTGAAACAGACTTGCTGACCAACATTGTTTACATGGGAATGGGTGAACCATTTGACAACATGGACGCTGTCATGAAAAGCCTTGAAATACTTACCTCCCCTTATGGCTACGCAATGAGTCCGCGACGCATCACAGTGTCCACCATCGGGCTGATCCCTGAAATGCAACACTTCCTGGAAAACAGTCGCTGTAATCTGGCGGTCAGTCTGCACTCCCCTTTTGATGACGAACGCAGGAAGCTGATACCCATGCAAAAGATTCACCCGGTGGAAGAGGTCATTCGTACCATTGAACGCTATTCATCGGAAAAACAAAGAAGGGTATCTTTTGAATATATCGTATTTAAAAATTTGAACCACAGCCCGAAACACATCAAGGCACTGGCCCGTCTGTTACATCGCATTCGTTGCAGGGTTAACCTGATGCGGTTCCATCCCGTACCGGGTAGTGAGCTGCAATCGCCAGATGACGAAGTGATGCAGTCCTTCAAAACTGCCCTGGAAGAAAAGGGAATTACCACCACCATCCGGAAGTCACGTGGAACGGATATACAGGCTGCCTGCGGTCAGTTATCCACCGATAAAAAGAAGGCCACCGGGCAGTGAAGCAACAAATATTAAATTATTATAAACAACAATATTGATAGAATTTTCGTCGTATCTTTATCTGTACATAACAATAAAACAGCTGATTAACAGATATAACACACATTAACAAGATACATAGATGGTCGTACTCGGAAATATCATAAAAGCTGCCCTGGGTATTACGGATTTCGTGCTTCCGGATCATGATCCGGTGGAATCTCAAAAGGAAATACTCAAAGAATTGCTGGAAAAAGGAGCTTCCACAGAATTCGGGCAGGCATATGGATTTAATCATATTCTGAAGAAAAAAAAACTTGCTGCTGCTTTTGCTGAAGCGGTCCCTTATCATGATTACGACGCCATGAACTCGCGCTGGTGGAGCAGGCAGAAAGAAAACGGCACCGCCAACGTTACCTGGCCCGGCAGGGCTGAGTATTATGCCCTGAGTGCCGGCACCACGGGAAAGGAAAGCAAAAGAATTCCAATCACTGAAGAGATGCTGGAAGCCATTCGCAAAACCAGTATCTACCAGATACTTGCCACATCAAACTTTGATTTCCCGGCTGAATTCTTTGAAAAAGAGATCATGATGCTTGGCAGCACCACGGATCTGAAAAAATCGGGGCATTACCTGGAGGGAGAGATCAGCGGAATTGCTGCAGGGAATATCCCCTCCTGGTTTGAACGTTTCTACCGCCCCGGGAAAAAAATTGCCTCCATTCAGGATTGGGATGAACGGGTTGAGGCCATTGCCAAAGAAGCGCCCAAATGGGATATCGGCGCCATGGCCGGAATCCCTTCATGGAACGAGCTGATGCTGAAAAGGGTCATTGAATATAACAAGGTCAGAAACATTCATGAGATATGGCCCAACCTGAAAGTTTTTGTCTCAGGAGGAGTGGCTTTCGGGCCTTATAAAAAATCTTTTGATTCATTGATGGGGCAACCACTTACCTACCTTGACACATATCTGGCCTCAGAAGGCTTCCTTGCTTTCCAGTCGAGACCCAACAATGATATGGCCATGACACTGGCCACCAACAGCGGAATTTATTTTGAGTTTGTTCCCTTCACAGACAACAATATTGATGAAAACGGCAGCATAGTTCAGGGCGCCAGGGCCCTGTCACTTGATGAGGCAGAACAGGATACGGACTATGTGCTGGTTATTTCCTCGGTTGCAGGCACATGGCGCTACATAATCGGAGATACAATCCGTTTCACAGACAAAGAACAGGCAGAAATTGTTATTACCGGACGAACCAAACATTTTCTCAATGTGGTGGGATCTCAGTTATCTGTAATTCAGATGAATCAAGCCATGCGGCAGATGGAAGACACATTCGGATTAAAAATTCCTGAATTTACGGTTGCAGCCATTCGGCCGGAGCAGGATTACATACACCACTGGTATATCGGAGCTGAAGGTCATGCCAGTGAAAAAGATCTGGCCAGAGAGCTTGACAATGCTTTAAAAGAGACCAACAAAGCCTATGCAATGGCTCGCACAAAAGCCCTCCGGGATGTCAGAGTCACACTCACCAGCCCTGATACCTTTTACGCATGGGTCGAACAAAATAAAGCCAAAGGCGGTCAGGTTAAAGTTCCCCGTGTAATGAAAGCCGAAGAATTTTCTGAATGGCAAAAGTTTGCGGAAAGATACAAACACTGACCGATATGCTGGTTACCACTTAGACCGGCCGGGGAACCCCTTGAACTTTGTTTCTGTTTTTTGTTTTGTTTTTTATATTAAACGTTATATTTTTATGACGTATTAATATAAACCAAACAAAACTGATATGAAAACAAAGTCCATCGGAGACGGAATATGGGTCAGGGAAACCCGTCGCCTGCGGCTGATCCCTTACGGCAGCATCACCCATGTACATTACAGCAATGGCTTATCTGTTGTCTGTATGGGGAAAGAGATCCTGAAAAAACTAACCACCCCCCTGAATGGTCTGGAGAAAAAAATGCCGGAAAACCTTTTCTTCAGAACCCATCGAAACTACATTATCAATAAAACCTACGTCAGCAATTATGCCCCGGAAGGCACGGTCAGCCTCAAGTCAGGGGAAAAGATTGTCCCGGTTGCCAGGAGAAGGAGAAGGTCTTTGGAAAACTTTCTTTCATCCTGAACAATACAAATCCAAAACTGATCACCTCTCCCCGTATTAATTAAAAAATCTGAAATCATGGATACACATGAAGAATTAAAAGAACTGATCACCGCCAAGCAGGACATTGATTATGCTTTTTTGTTTCATGGTTACACCATTCTTGTAATGAAGAACGGAGCGAACGAGGTGGTTGATTTACCTCTTTCTGCAATAGAAACAGCCCTGACAGACCGTTTCTTTTTCCGAATACACCGTTCATTCCTGGTAAATCTCAGACGGGTCCGGGAAATGGAGATCAAAAACAACCGCCTGCTGATTCGCATCCGCGGGCATGAACTGCCGGTTGCCCGGCGTCGCAAAAGGCAACTCCTCGATTTGCTGGGTGCGGTAAATTAAAACTATACAAAGCATCTTTTCAGCACTCCGGATTCATTTCTTTTTAGCTTTAACTTGTATATTCTCCAATTTATCAATAAATTTAGGGTGGGAATTAAGTTACACCCGCCCGCGGAGGCCTGATTTTTCAGGTATTTTTAAATTGGGAAAGAAGGCGGATTCCCCCTGTACGGCCACATTTTTTATCTACATAAAAACAGGAGGGTATCACCATGAAAAACTCACCAGAACAACACACAAAAGTCCCGGAGAAAAAATATCTGTACACAGGGGTTCTTCTGCTAATTTTTTTCTTGCTGCAATGGATCCCCATTTCCCAGGCGGGTGTTACCTCCAGGGATAACAACTCAGCAAACACTGAAATTATTGCCGGGTTATCTGCCTCCGGAAAGCTGGTTGACACCACTGCACTAAATGAGCAGTGGCCTGAAGATGATCCAATGACCTATGATGTCGACGCCAGGGCAGCATTGGGAACTGCCTCTGTGCTGATTGACCGTTATCTGCAGCATGCATTGACTTCTTTACGGCTTATTGCCGGAAGTCCGGCCACAAGAAGCGGGATATGGCCGGAGATCAGGCCCGGACTGATCACACTCCGCGATGCCATTCCGGGAGCAGCCCTTTACATTGAACCTGACGGGGGTTATTACAGTGTTGATGAAGGCTATACAGGGCTAAACCTGTCAGACCGTGAATACTTTAATGCACTTTTCAACGGAGAGGAAATTCACGGTTCACTGATCTACAGCCGCTCAACCGGGAAACAATCTGTCCTGATGGCAGTCCCTGTCTTTGAAGGAGACGAGGTTACCGGTGCTGTTGCCATTTCCATTTTTCTTGATGAGTTTCAGCAATTGATCAGTGATGCATTGAACCTGGATGAAGATTATCTATGGTATGTACTTGATGAAGAAGGCACAACAGTACTGCATCCACGAACCGATTTCGTATTCATGAATCCCACTGCAGAAGGGAGCCCTTCCCTGCGTCACGCCGTAGAAACAATCCTTGACCGTTCCCATGGATACACATCCTATATTTTCGCGGGCAGAAACACCCATATTCTCTTCACCCGGGTACCCTTCAATGACTGGCGGGTAATCCTTGGAAAAATCGGTGAAAGATCGGATGATCATTACATGCCTGAAGCCAGCGAAATACTGGTAAACCTTCGGGAGACCCTTTCAGAAGAACTGACCAGAATGGATCAGCAGCTTGACGAGGCAGTCGCTTCTTTCAACGGACAAATTCCACAGGAACATGTGGTCAGGGATACCTTCAGAAGGCTTTACCAGGATAACCCCTATATCGTAAAATGCGCCCTCATAGATGCAGAAGGAGTAATGATGTATGTGGAGCCATCCGAATTTCACCCCTCGGAAGGCTCACACACCCGGAATCAGGAGGATTATTTCCTCATGCAAAAGAACAGGGCCCCCATGCTCAGCAGTTCCTTCCTGTCAGCAGAAGGTTTTGACGCAGTCAGTCTGCAACACCCGATCATTGACGGGGATGGTGAGTTTCATGGTTCCGTAAGCCTGCTGATCAGGCCGGACGTAATGGTTGAAGAACTTGCTACACCATACATCGCCGAAACAATGTATGAGCCGTGGATCATGGAGCCGGAAGGCCGTATTATCTTTGACAAGGCCCTTGAAGGGACCGGCAGGATGCTTTTCCTGGACTACAGGTATGAGGGGCCGCAGAGCCTGCTGGAACTGGGTGATGCCATTGCAGAGAAACCACATGGGACCGGAGATTACATTTACCAGCGTCCCGAGGATGATCACCGAATGGTACGGATGGCTGTCTGGGACACCATCCGCCTCCATGATGCAAGATGGAGGGTAATTATTTCATATGCTCCCTACTAAATTGTTACTTAAAGAACAGGATTCTCCAAAACTTAAAATGAAAGCCCTGCCAAGAAAAATTAAAACACAAACCATTAAAAACAGGTCTGTTAACCGGGCAATCTATTGGGTATTGCCGGGGTTGTTTCTGCTGGCTTCCTGCATGCGTTTTCTGCTTTCAGTTGACTATTCTGAAACAAGCACCCAGAAGGTGGCAGACAGGCATCTGAGTAATGAAGAATATGCCGCCAGACTCGAGGCCGACGGTTGGCCGGTTAAAGAATTGAATACCGCTGTTGATCATCAATACCTGGATGACGAAGAAAAGAATCTGGTGCTCGCCCACAACCTGGTAAGGTATGACCCCGAAAAATTTGCCCGGTTGTATGTAACAGAATATATTACATATTTTGAAGGCAGGGAATTTCATTACCCGGGCGGAGATGTCATTATGAAGACCGAAGAGGGGGCTGAACCTGCAAAAGAACTTTACTGGGAGTTAATGAACGCAGAACCCCTGGGGATTTTGTTTCCCTCGGAGGGGCTGCATAAATCGGCAGTATCTCACGCCGACTATCTTGTGCGGAATGAGACCAGGGGCCATGCCGGTCAGGGTGGCCTGAGGGCAAGGATTGAAAGAGAGGGTGAATGGGAACAACAGATCGGAGAGAACATCGCCTATGGCAGTTTCTCGCCCCATGACGCCCTGATGTACATGCTGATCAACGACAAAGTTGAGGACAGGACACACAGACAAAACATCCTGAGTCCCGGATTCCGCTTTATCGGGGTGGCCATGGATTATCATCCCCTGTTCCCGGATGGAGAGATCTATGTCATCAACTACGCTTTCTATTTCAGGGAATCCCAGTCAGGTAACCGCAGGAACCAGCAGATAAGAAGCCGAACCCGGCCGATCCATGTATGGGATTAATATTCCAGCAAATCCCTGGCCGCAGTTTTAATCTTTTCCATAGACGGCAGAATGGCTGCTTCGAGATTCTTATGAAAACCCACCGGTGTGAATGCAGAACCTACACGTTTAACCGGTGCATCCAGGTATTCAAAAACTTCACTGGTGATCTGGGCGGCAAGTTCTCCGCCAAAACCGGCAAAAACTTTGTCCTCATGGACGATCAGGGCGCGGCTGGTCTTCTTTACCGATGCCAGAACGGCTTCCGAATCCAGCGGTATGAGTGACCTTAAGTCAATTACTTCGATCTCTTTTCCGGTCTCCTCAGCAATTTTATCGGCCGCCTGCAAACTCAGGTGGGTTGTATTGCCATAGGTGACAATGGTGAGATCGCTGCCCTCTCTTCTGACCCTGGCTTTACCGAAAGGAACCTCAAAATCATCCGGAACAACAGTTTCAGCCACCTTTGCATTGTAGAGGGCTTTGGGCTCAAGAAACAAAGTGGGGCCTTTGGAGCGCATGGATGTTCTTAATAAACCCGCGGCATCATCCGCAAAAGAGGGGTACACAACCCTGATACCCGGGAAGGTTGTAAGTGCTCCCTCAGTGGTCTGGGAGTGGTACAAACCCCCTCCGATGTAGCCTCCGGAGGCAAGCCTGATGGTCACATTGGGCGAAAACTGTCCATTGCTTCGCCAGTAATCATGGGTCATTTCCACGTATTGTTCCATGGCCGGCCAGAAGTAATCGGCAAATTCAGCCCCTTCAATCACCACGCGGATCTTCTCATTAAAGCGGGTCATTCCGTTGGCGGTTCCCACAATAAAATCTTCGGCAATGGGCGCATTGAACACCCGCTCAATGCCAAATTCCTGTTGCATGCCTTTGGTTACATTGAAAATGCCACCCTTTTCTTTGTATGCCACATCCTGACCCCATATATAGGTATCCGGATTATGACGGAATTCCGCTTTCAGGGTTTCATTCAGTGCTGTGATCAGCTTTTTCTTCTCCCCTTCCGCGTTATGAATTCCTTCCGGGTATTTCTCCGGTTTATAAGGTTCAGGAAGCACATGGTCATAAATCGATCCGGGATCCGGGTCAGGCTCTTTCATGATTTTCTTATGGGCATCGGTAATCAGCTTCCCCACCTCCTTGTCAATTTCCTTCTGCTCCTCCTTCGACATGATGTTATTATCCTCAAGCAACTTCTGGATCTTACCGACAGGATCATTGGCCCTTACACAGTGCAACTCGGCTTCATCCCTGTAAAGGTCGTGCCTGTCGCTGTTCGAGTGAGATCCGATACGAACCACACTGGCATGAACGATAACCGGCTCTCCCACTTCAAGCACATGCTTCCGTGCTTCCCACATCGCATTCATTGAACTGAGTACATCCTTGCCATCGCAGTGAATGATCCGGAGGTTCTTGAATCCGGAAAAATTGTCGGCAGCTTTTCTGTTGGCTGTCTGATCCTTTTTTGGTACGGAAATTCCATATCCGTTATCCTGAAACACAAAGATCACCGGTAGTTTTTCATTGCTGGCTCCATTGACAGCTTCGTAAACATACCCCTCCGAAACGGAAGATTCACCCTGGGAACTGATGGCCACCCCTTTGTGTCCGTACTTTTTCATGGCCCTGGCCACTCCCACCGCATGCAGGGTGTGGTTGCCCGTAGACGAAGACACATTGTGAATATTCCATTCCGGTTTGGCAAAGTGGTTTGACATATGTCGTCCGCCACTGGCTGCATCAGTTGCTTTGGAAATACCGTTCCGCAGAATTTCTTCGGTGGAAATACCTGCGGAAATGACTGTGAGCATATCGCGGTAATAGGGAAAAAGGTGATCGGTCTTCCGGTCAAAAACCTGTCCGATGGCCAGCTGAATGGCATCATGGCCTGCATAGGGTGCATGGTAGGACCATCCAAGTGCCTGCTTCAGATAATTGGGAGCTTTTTCGTCAAGTTTACGCCCCAATGCCATCAACCGGTACCACTCCCTGAATTTATCGGGCTTCACATTTTCGAGTGAGAATTTGTTATCGGATTTTTTCGCGGTTGCTTTATCTTTCCTGGTTTTTTTTGTTTTAACTGCCATTTCTTCCTCGTATTTATATTCTGTTAATGACCATTCGTTTGTCGGGAAGTAAACAGCAGGAGCAATGCTTTTGTTTATTGCCTCATGGTAGTTTTGATGGCAGATGGCAGATGCGTGATGATATCCGTGGCAACAAGTCCCTCATCTCCGCTGCGAACCCGTGCAAGGTCTCCGGCTCTTCCATGCAGGTAAACAGCCATCAGACAGCTGTGCAGTGTGGAATAATTCTGGGCAAGCCAGCCCAACACCATCCCGGTCAGCACATCCCCGCTTCCCCCCGTGGCCATGCCGGGGTTGCCTGTTGAGTTGAAAAAGCACCTGCCATCAGGCGAAACAACAACAGTATGAGCCCCTTTCAGGATAATGTGAACCTGGAAACGATGGGCAAGTTCAATGGCCTTTTCAAGCCTGTCATGGTCCTCCGTGGTTTTCCCGGCCAGGCGATCGAATTCGCCCGGGTGAGGGGTGAACACAGAGCCTTTGGGGAGAAACCCACACCATGTAAGGTTGTCGGCCAGAATGTTCAGCGCATCGGCATCCAGCACCATGGGAACTGTGGTGTTCTGAATGAGTACCTTAAGGGCACGTGCCGTCTGATCATGGGTGCCGATTCCGGGCCCGACACCCACAGCATTGAAGCCCTCGATGTTCCCCACCCCGGATAAAATATGGGGATGTTCATCCGGAACACACATGGCCTCAGGCACACCTGATTGCAATACCTCATAAGCACACCCGGGAATATGCACAGTAAGCAAGCCAGCCCCGCTCCGTATGGCCGACCCCGCTGCCAGAACGGCTGCCCCGGCCTTGCCATAACTTCCCGCCATCAGGTAGGCATGCCCGAAATGCCCTTTGTGTGCGAACTTACGGCGGGGGCGATACAATGACCTGATGTCAGAGGCCTGTAAATAATGATACTTTGTTTCAGCTTTTTTGATGGCATCAGGGTGAAGTCCGATGTCAATCAAATACCACGACCCCAGATATTTTTCATTGGATGAAAACATAAAAGCCAGTTTCGGAAGCTGGAAGCTAAGGGTATAATCAGCCTGAACAATCCTTTTGGGGTCATTGCTCCTGTTATCCTCACAAAACAGGCCTGTCGGAAAGTCTATGGCCACAACAACTGCCCCGGAACCATTGATATGCTGTACTGCTTTGGCCAGCATTCCTTCCAGCGGCCGGGTCAGACCGCTCCCAAGAATGGCATCCACCACCAGGTCATCCGCTGATAAAGCAGGCAGGTCATCTGCTTCATGTATTTCTGTCAGCGTGGCATTGACCATTCCTTCCAGCTTTTTTTCATTGGCCGCAAAATCTTCGGATGGTTGATCCGAGTGCCGGAGTTTGAAAATGCTCACATGGTATCCCGCCCCTGCAAGCAATCTGCCGATAACGAGTCCGTCGCCCCCGTTATTTCCCATTCCGCAGAAGATCTTCACCTCTTGCTTTTTCTTCATATGGCGCCGGATCCAGTCATAACATTTTCTGGCTGCCCTTTCCATCAGGTCAATGGATGAAACCGGCTCATTGCGGATGGTAAAGGCATCCAGTTCTCTGATTTGTGCTGCATTGAGTATCTTCATGGGATGGGTGTTTGCTGAAAAGAAGCGAATGAGTAATTTTGACGATCTGTTACTTACAAAAATAAAGGTATATTACATAAAACACAATGGGTGCAACAAATCCCGGCCAAAAACAGAAAACCAGGAAGGTCCTTCTTCCGGTCGCTTACCTGCCACCACTGGAATACATGGTTTGTGTGATTTCAGCCGGGGAAACATTGCTGGAACTGCACGAAACCTATCAGCGGCAAAGCTGGCGGAATCGATGCAGCATTTACACAGCCAACGGAACCCGCAACCTGATCATTCCGGTGGAACGTCCTTCAGGAAACCACTCGCGGATCAGTGAGGTTCTGATCTCCGATCACGAGAACTGGAGAAAGAAGCACTGGCGAAGTATCACCAGTGCCTACCGCAATTCACCTTACTTCATTTACTACCAGGATCTATTGGCCCCGTTTTTTCTCCGGATCACCTCAAATACAGAATTGTTGTGGGAATTTAACCTGAAGGTTTTACAATCGGTTACCGATGAACTCTCAATCCCGGCCACTTTCGGCTTTACGGAAAATTACAGGAAAACCCCGGAAGGAATCATTGACCTCCGGAATCAGCTTACACCCAAAACACACCGCAGGGAGCATCAGATTGTCAGCCACTGGCCGGTCTATCAGCAAACATTTAGCGAAAAACACGGATTTAAACCCAACCTGAGCATTGCAGACCTCATGTTCAATCTGGGGCCGGGCAGCAATGATTACCTCGCTGAGGCGGCAAACCATCTGGTCATTTAACCAAGCGAGGGGTAGGCAACCCTCACATGATAGATGTTCAGCAGCATTCGCTTGAATATCCCTTTCACCGTGGTAATATCCCTCAGGGTAATATCCGCATTGTCGAACTGCTTCTCTTTTACCTGGGTGTCAACGATGTTGTCGACAAGTTCGTTGATCTGCTTCTCATCCGGCTTTCCCAGGCTTCTTGAAGCTGCCTCAACAGAGTCAGCCATCATCACCACAGCAGTCTCTTTGCTGAAAGGACGGGGCCCCGGGTAGGTAAAATGGGCCTTGTCAATTTCATCATCCGGGCGCTCTTTCATTTCCATGGTATAAAAATACCTTGCAGTGGTTGTACCGTGATGGGTTCTGATAAAATCGATGACATATTCCGGGAGGTTG
>SL_8KL_010_SEDDRAFT_10004707_pt1 | contig 10897 bp, 10 predicted proteins | sample SodLakKL_010_SED_4_FD_11160 | JGI IMG/M metagenome (IMG submission 11160) | reverse complement strand
TACGGGGCCGTGGACGGGGCCGCGGACGGGGCCGCGGACGGGGCCGTGGACGGGGCCGTGGACGGGGCCGTGGACGGGGCGAGCGTCGGCGTCAGAGGAGTCCGAGCTTGCCCGCCTCTGCGACGGCGCCGGCCCGGTTGCGCACCCCGAGCTTGTCGTAGAGCTCCTGGGCGTAGGCCTTGACCGTGCGCTCCGTGACCCCGAGCTGGTCTCCGATCTCGGAGTTCGTCATGCCCTCGGCCATCAGCTCGAGCACCTGCTGCTGCCGCGGCGACAGGTGGGGTCCGGTCTCCACCTTGGGGACGTCGAACACCACCGTCTCGTCCTCACGCTGCGAGGCGGCGGCCGGGTCCTCGAAGGTGGCGGTCACGGGCCCGAAGCTGACCTTGTCGCCATGCTGGAGCACTCTGGGCCCCTCGAGGGTGTCACCGTTGACCGTGGTGCCGGCCGCGGACCCCAGATCGGTGACGATCACCGCCGAGGCCTCCCGGCGGATCTCCGCGTGGACGCGGGAGACCCGAGGGTCTGGGATCACGTAGGGGTTGTCCTCACGCCGACCGAGGGTGCCGAGGTCACGGTCGAGGCGGACCACACGACCCGCCAGGGAGCCCTCGCTGAAGTGGAGGGTGGGGACAGGGACGATCTTCTGGGCCTTCTGGACGGTTCCCTCGGGCACGGTTCCTCCTCCGCGTGAGCGCGCGTCCACTGGCGGCGCGGGTCGACGTATCGGGTTGACGGATCAGCACGGTGGGGCGGTCACCTGCGCCACCGGTGGCCGTCGGTCATGAGCGGCCGGTGGGCCGGACGTGGATCCCATCGTCATCATGGCACAGGTTGGCACGCTGGAGCGCTGCAGGGAAGCACGGCCATGGTCGGTGCGCGACCCGGGGGTCACGCCGCCCGCCAGCGCCGGAGCCGTTCGACCACCTCGCGGGGCGTCGTCGCGCGCCCGAGCCGGTCCTCGGCACCCTTGCCGTGATGGTCGGACCCGGCCGTCACGGCGAGGTCCAGCGCCACCGCCAGATCACGATAGTGGGCCCGGTGCTCGGCGGTGTGGTCGGGGTGCTCCGCCTCGATCCCGGCCAGCCCGGCGGCGCACATGCGCTCGATCACCGTCGTCGGCAGGCCCTGTCGGCCGGTGCGGTCACCGTAGAGCCCGGGGTGGGCCAGCACGGCGACACCCCCGGCGGCCACGAGGAGCTCGACCGCACGGTCGGGTGTCACGGCGTGCTTGGGGACGTAGGCCGGTCCCCCGTCGGCGAGGTAGCGGTCGAACACCTCCCTGGTCGACGCCGCCGCACCCAGCTCGACCACGGCGGCCGCCAGGTGGGGCCGACCGATCGGCGCGTCGCCCGCGAGCTGCCGCACACGTGTGAAGCTGACCGGGATGCCGAGCTCGTGGAAGCGACCGACGATCCTGCGGGCCCGGTCGGTGCGCTCGTCGTGCAGCCGGTCCAGCTCGGCCGCCAGCGGCTGGTACCCGGGGTCGATCCAGTACCCGAGGACATGGACGCTCAGCCCGTCCTCCTCGGCGGAGAACTCAACCCCGAGGATCACCTCGATCCCGGCATCGTAGGCGGCGGCGCGGGCATCCGCGAAGGGTGCCGTGGTGTCGTGGTCGGTGACCGCGATGCCCTCCAGANCCAGGGCCGCGGCCGCCGCGACGTTGTCCTCGATCGAGGTGGCACCGTCGGAGTAGGTCGAGTGCGTATGCAGGTCGTAGCCGCCCACCAGCGTCCTTCCTCGCGCAGCGTCCACGGTAGTCGCCGAGGCACCTGGGCCCGGATCCGACACACCCGCCCGGCAGCGGGCACCGTCAGAAGGCGCTCACGCCGGTCAGCAGCCGGCCGATGATCAGGTGCTGGACCTGGCTGGTGCCCTCGTACAACGTCGTCACCCGGGCATCGCGCAGCAGGCGCTGGACGGGGTACTCGTCCACGTAGCCGTAGCCGCCGTGCACCTGCACCGCCCGGTCGGCGCAGCGCACCGATGCCTCGGTGGCGAACAGTTTGGCGGTGGACACCTCCAGGGTGCACCGGACCCCGGCGAGCTTGCGCTCCACCACCGCGTCGACGAGGCCGCTGGCGGCCTGGATGTCGACGTGCATCGCCGCCAACAACTCCTGGACCAGCTGCTTGCCGGCGATGGGGCCACCCCACTGCTCGCGCTCCGAGGCGTAGCGCAGCGACACCTCCAGGGCCTCACGGGCCAGACCGACCGCCCCCGCAGCCAAGGAGAACCGGCCGTCGTCCAGGGCCGACAACGCCACCTTCATCCCGCCGCCCACCTCGCCGAGCACGTCGTCGTCACCGACGCGGACGCCGTCCAGCGCCAGCTCGGCGGTGTCACCGGAGCGCAGCCCGAGCTTGCCGTGGATCTGGGTCCCCACGTAACCGGGCGCGTCCTGGGGCACGAGGAAGCAGGTGATGCCACGGTCCTGCCCGTCCACCACGGCGCGGGCGAACACCATCGTGACCGCACCCAGCGAGCCGTTGGTGATGAAGATCTTGGCGCCGTCGATGGTCCAGCCGTCCGGCCCACGCACCGCGCGGCTGGTCATCTGGGAGGGGTTCGAGCCCGCCCCCGGTTCGGTGAGCCCGAAGGCCCCGAGTTCCCCTCGCGCCAGGCCGGGCAGCCAGCGTGCCTGCTGCTCCTCGGTCCCCCAGCGCAGGATGGATCTGGCGACCAGCCCGAGGTTGACCGATACCAGGGAACGCAGCGACGAGTCGGCCGCCCCGAGCTCCTCGATCACGACCCGGTAGCCGGCCGCATCCAGGCCGGCACCACCGTGCTCCTCCGGGATCACCGCTCCCAGCACGCCGACCTCGGCCAGACCCGGCAGCAGCTCCGCCGGGTAGGCCTCGGCGCGGTCCCGCTCACGGGCGGTGGGCCGGACGTGCTCGTCGCAGAAGGCCCGCACGCTGTCACGCAGCGCCGCCAGCTCGCTCGCATCCACCTCGTCGCCTCCCTGCCGGACGGTGGCCGACGGCCACCGCAGCACCTCGCTCCAACGTAGCGCTCGGAGACCGGACGCCACCGCTCCCACGGCTAGGCTCCCACCACGTACATCCGGATCGCCATCGTCGGACGAAGGGCAGGCTGCATGTCCCGGGTCAAGCTGTTGTCGGGGATGGCCTACGACCTCGACACCTACGCCAGCACCGGGGTCGCCGACCCGGTCATCCGTGTCAAGGGCGAGCTGCCTGCGGGTTCCCAGCCCGCCGCCGTCCACCGGGTCTACAAGGGCCCCCAGGGGATGTACGAGGAGGTGTTCGTCATCGCCGATCCCGACGGCGAGGTGATCTGGGAGTCGCAGCCCCGGGTGGTGGAGCTGCGCGGGGAGATGTTCGAGGACCTGTTCCGGCAGGAGCTCCGCGATCGGGTGGAGATCTCGAGCCTCGCCGAGCACACGCTCGCCTTCTACCTCGACGGACAGCTGATCGGCCGCGTCCCGGTGTTCATCGACGCCCCCGAATCGGTCCAGGCGGCGGGGGTGCTGATGGCGGCGTCCGAGACCGCGCTGAAGAAGGGGGCGATCTGCTGGCTCGGTATCCCGCAGCCCGACGGCTCCGAGCTGACCCGACCGGCCTGGTACGTCCAGCAGGGCCAGCAGTTGTTCGTCCTCAAGGGCCCCAAGGAGCAGGAGCTGCCCGGTCTCGAGCACGCCCGGGAGGTCAGGGTCACCGTCAAGTCGAAGGACGTCAAGGCCACCATCGGCTCGATGCCGGCGGCGGTCCGCGTCGTCACCGACGAGCAGGAGTTCGAGCGCGTGGCCAGTATGGGCTTGGGGACGCGACTGAACCTGCAGGACGGCGAGGCGGCCCTGCAGCGCTGGAAGGACACCTGCACGCTGGTCGAGCTCACCCCTCGGGACTGACCGACCGGCGCCGACGGGTGAGCAGCAGCAGGACTCCACCGGCCACCACCGCCAGCAGGGCGGCACCGACCAGCAGCGTCGAGGTGTCGACGGGCAGCGATGACCACCACGCCGGCGGCTGGGAAATCACCGAGAACCGCCGCTGTTCCCCGGGCTCGAGCACGATCCTGCTCGTGGACCGGTCCACGGCCACGCCGTCGTGGCTCACCAGGCGGCCGGGCATCCGCACCTCGACGGCCGCGGTGACCGCCTCCTCCACCAGCTCGGCCAGAGCGGCCGCGTCCTCGCCAACGGCGACGCCGTCCACCGCCAGGCCGACCGTGACCGGGGGCCGGAAGGCGGCCGTGCCCGACACGGTCACCCCGCCGCCCTCCTCCCGGTCGACCTGCAGCGCCACCTCCAGCGACGGGTCGTCGGCAGCCAGGCCGGCGGTCAGCTCGTCGTAGACCCTGACCAGTTCCTCGTCACCGGCCACCTCCCGGCTGACCACGACCCGCAGCCCTCCATCGTCCTCCCTGAGGCGCGTGAGTTCCCAGGCCGGATCGGCCGCGACCGCTGCACTCAGTTCCGCCGTGGGGTCGACCCCCAGCGCGTCCAGCTCGGCCAGGAGACGCGGATCGAACCGCACCGACAGACCCGCGGTCGCCGAGCCGTCGGCGTGCAGGGTGATCGGGGCGACCACCTCCATGCGGCAGCCGGTCAGCAGCAGCGCGAGGGTCAGCAGCAGCACCGGCGCGGAGCGCAACGTGGCGCGTAGCATGCGGGCGATGTGGGACCCCACAGGAGTCGAGGACGCTCGAGGCTACCCCTCGCGGGCCGCCGCACGACCATGGAGCCGGAGCTTGAACCACGACGATCCCGGGGACAACTTCGTGTCCCCGCCACCACCGCCACCCAAGGCTCGTCGCCGGCTGCTCGGGGAGCTGCTGCTGGACGCCGGCGTGCTCCAGGAGGCGCAGCTACGCGAGGCCCTGGCCACCTCACCGCCGGGGGAACGGATCGGGCAGACCCTGATCCGCCTCGGCATGGTCGACGAGCTGGAGGTCGCCCACGCCCTCGCCGACCAGCTCGGACTGGAGTTCATCGACCTGACGGGCATCACCCCCCAGCCCTTGGCGGTGGAGCGCGTGCCGGCACGGCTGGCCGAGCGGCACCAGCTCGTCCCCCTCAGCCTCGAGAGCGGGCTGCTCACGATCGCCATGGCCGACCCGGCCGACGTGGTCGCGCTCGACGACATCCGGGTCGTCGCCGGGGTGCGGGGGATCCGGCGGCTGGCGGCCGCAGCCTCGGACGTCGACCGGCTACGGCGACGCGCCTACCGGGCCGACGCCCAGCAGGACACGATCGAGGAGGCAGCCGAACCCGAGGAGCAGGACCCCGACGAGCAGCTGGAGGAGCAGCCGGTCGTCAGGCTGGTGACCTCTGTGCTCGACGATGCGCTGACCTCCCGGGCCAGCGACATCCACCTCGAACCCCACGCAGGCGGGGTGAGGATCCGGCTCAGGATCGACGGCGTGCTACGCGAGGCGATGGACCTCCCCCGCTCCCTCGGCCGCCAGGTCACCTCGCGCCTGAAGATCATGGCTTCGATGGACATCGCCGAGCGCCGGCTCCCCCAGGACGGGCGCGCCGCGGCCAAGGTGGAGGGCCAGACGGTCGACCTGCGCGTCTCCACCATGCCGACCCTCTACGGCGAGACGGTGGTGCTGCGGGTCCTTCCCCGCGGCGCGGACCTGGTCTCGCTGGAGGAGCTCGGACTCTCGCCGGGCTCACGGGATCAGCTGACCGATGCGTTGCAACGCCCCCAGGGCCTGGTGCTGGTGACCGGACCGACGGGGTCGGGCAAGACCACCACGCTCTACGCGGGGCTGGCCGAGGTCTCCGACGTCACCCGCAACGTGTTGACCCTGGAGGACCCCGTCGAGGTCCAGTTGCCGGGGGTGAACCAGACCCAGATCGAGTCACGGATCGGCCTGACCTTCGCCCGTGGCCTGCGCCACGTGCTGCGTCAGGACCCCGATGTCGTGCTCGTGGGTGAGATCCGCGACCAGGAGACCGCGCAGCTGGCCGTCGAGGCCTCCTTCACCGGGCACCTGGTGCTGGCCACCCTGCACACCAACAACGCCCCGTCAGCGATCGCTCGGCTGGTCGACCTCGGCGCCGACCCCTTCCTCATCTCCTCCTCCGTCCTGCTGGTGCTCGCCCAGCGGCTGGCCCGCAGGATCTGCGACGGGTGCGCGGTCCAGGACCACCCCGACCCGAGGATCCTGGAGCGTCTCGGGCCGCCCCCCGGCGGGTACGACGCCCAGGGACCACCGCGGTACCGCGTCGGGGCCGGGTGCCGGCTCTGCGAGGGCAGCGGCGAGGTCGGCCGGGTAGCCATCACCGAGCTGCTGGCGGTGTCACCAGCGCTGCGGGAGCTGGTGATGGAGCGGGCCACGGAGCGCCAGCTCAGCGACCAGGCCCGACGCGACGGGTTGATCTCGCTGCGCGAGGATGCCGCGGCGCGGGTGTGGAAGGGCGAGGTCACCGCGAAGGAGGCTCTGCGGGTCACCCCGGACGCCGTCTGAGGTCACCCTCGCTACCCTCGGCCAGGCCGCACCAGACCACGTCGACGGAGCCCCACGTGCCCACCACCGACCAGATCATGGAGGTCCTCGCCCAGGTCGAGGACCCGGAGATCAACAAGCCCATCACCGAGCTGGGGATGGTCGAGGACATCGCCGTCGAGGGGTCGCGCGTCGGCGTCAAGATCAAGCTGACGATCCCGGGCTGTCCGCTCAAGGACCGCATCACCAACGACGTGACCGCGGCGGTGCTGCAGTTGGAGGATGTGGACGACGTCCAGGTCGTGTTCGGTTCCATGACCGACGAGGAGCGCCAGCAGCTCTCCGCCGATCTGCGTGCCGAGCGCGGGGCGGCGAACCCGGAGATGGAGATCCCCTTCGCCCAGGCCGACTCGCCCACCAAGGTCATCGCCATCGCCTCCGGCAAGGGCGGCGTCGGCAAGTCCACCGTGACCGTGAACCTGGCGGCTTCGCTGGCCAAGCAGGGACTTCGGGTCGGGGTCCTGGACGCCGACATCTGGGGCTACTCGGTCCCGCGCATGTTCGGGGTCGCGGGCAAGCCGGTCGCCTTCGACGGGATGGTGATGCCGCTGCAGGCCCACGGCTGCAAGGTCATCTCGATCGGGTTCTTCACCGACCCCGACCGGTCCGTCATCTGGCGAGGCCCGATGCTCCACCGCGCCATCCAGCAGTTCCTCTCCGACGTCCACTGGGGCGACCTCGACGTGCTGCTGTGCGACCTCCCGCCGGGCACCGGTGACATCGCCATCTCCCTGGCCCAGATGCTCCCCAACGCCGACATGGTGGTCGTCACCACCCCGCAGCAGGCCGCCCAGAAGGTCGCGCTCAGGGCCGGCAAGGCCACCGAGCAGACCGGCATGTCGGTGATCGGCGTGATCGAGAACATGGCGGGTTTCACCGACCCGGTCAGCGGAGAGACCCACGACATCTTCGGCGCCGGCGGCGGGCAGGAACTCGCCGACGCGCTCGGGACCGAACTGTTGGGGCGTATCCCGATCGATCCACGGCTGACCGAGGGCGGTGACGCGGGTGTCCCGATGGTCGTCTCCGATCCGGAGCTACCCGCGGCCCAGGCCCTGACCTCCGTGGCGGAGCAGCTCGCCGCAAGGTCGCGGTCGCTGGTCGGTCGGAGCCTGCCGCTCAGCGTCTCCTGAGCCGCAGCCGACGGGTCACCGCGCTGGCGCCCGCAGCCGCGAGCACCCCGACCCCGAACCCTGCGACGACGTCGCTGAGGTGATGGACCCCCACGGCGACGCGTGAGGCGCCGATCGCCGCGGCCCCCGCGGCCCCCGCGGCCGCTACCGCCGCGACGTCACGGTCGGCGACCGTGGTGATCGCGGTGGCCATCGCCGCCCCGACGGCGGCGTGCCCCGACGGCCACGACGAGCCCGCCGGTGGTGACACCAGCCGGCTCGCCGTGCCGAGCTCGTAGGGCCGCGCACGACCGAGCGCGGGCTTCACCCCCTGTGCGAGCAGCCAGGCCGCCCCGCCCGCGGCGCCCACCTCCACCGCCGCGGTCCGGCGCCCGAGCAGCGCCAGCGCGGCGGTCACCCCCGCCAGGCCGAAGCTGGAGCCGAGGTCGGTGGCCACGACCAGGACCCGGTCACCGCGCCGATGCCGCGGGGAGGTCAGCCAGCGTTCCAGGCCACGGTCCGCGCCATCGAGCATGCCGGCGCGGACGGCGAGGTAGGAGCCGACGACCGTGGCGGCAGCGACCACCGGCACCGCTGACCCGAGAGGTCGGGGTGTGACCGCCTTCGTCACGTGGCTTCCGGGTCGAAGGGCGGCGCGTCATCCTCGCCCCGCGGGGATACCCCGGCCGCGGTAGCCCGACGAGCGCTGGCAGCGCCGCTCTCGGCCGATCCCCGCTCCGCGCCCTGCGCCGTGCTCGTCCCATCGCTGAGTCCGGACAGCTCCTTGACTCCCTGGGTCACATCGTGACGGGTGTCATCGAGCTCCCGCTTGAGTCCCTTGAGCTCGGCCTGCAGCTGCTGGATCTCGCTGAGCCGCTTCAGCTCCGTGACGTTGCGCTGGGTCTCGCTACGCAGCTTGCCGAGCCACTTGCCGGCCGTGCGGGCGAGCTCCGGCAGGCGTTCCGGCCCGAAGACGATCAGCGCGATCACGGCGATCACGAGGAGTTCCTGGGGGCCTGGCACGTGCGGGTCCTCGTCGTCGCGGGCCGACGCCTTCATCGACCGGATGCTCCAGCGTAGCTGTGGAGGGTCAGCGGGGCCGCTCGCCGAGCTCCACCTCGACGTCCCGCAGCTCACCGTCGCGGAAGATCTCGAGCTCGACCACGTCACCCGGGGCGCGCCGCCGGACCTCGGCGACCAGTTGGGACATCGTGGCCAGCGGCTCGCCGTCCAGGCTGACGATCACGTCACCGGGTCGCAGGTCGGCGGCGGCAGCACCCGTGTCCGGCTGCACCGACTCGATGATGGCGCCGCGCCGGGCGGGCAGGTCGAGCTCGTCGGCCACCTCGGCGGAGACGTCCTGGCCGGCGATGCCGAGCAGCGGGTGGCGGACGAAGCCCTGCTCGATCAGTTGGTCGGCGGAGTCGACCGCCTGGTCGGCGGGGACCGCGAAGCCGACCCCCTGGCTCGCACCGGACCGGGTCAGGATGGCGGTGTTGATGCCCACCAGCCGACCCTGCGCATCGACCAGGGCACCCCCCGAGTTGCCGGGGTTGATGGCCGCGTCGGTCTGCACGATCGAGGGGATGGTCTGCAGGCCCTGCCCCGGGACCTGCTCATCGAGGCGGATCTCACGGTTCAGCGCTGAGATGACCCCGGCCGTGACCGAGGCGTCGAGGCCGAAGGGCGAGCCGATCGCGATCACCGTCTCCCCGACGAGCAGCGGCTCGTCCTCGGGCCGGAGGTTGATCGCCGGGAGGTCGTCCGCGTCGACCTTGACCACCGCGATGTCGTTGAGCTCGTCGGATCCGATGATCTCGGCCTCCAGGACGTCACCAGTGGCGAGCCTGACCTCGACCGACCCCGCGTTCTCGATCACGTGATGGTTGGTGATGACGTAGCCGTCGGAGCGGTAGACCACCCCGGAACCCAGCCCGGACTGACCCCCGGGACCGGGACCGTCACCCTCCCCGGTGCGCACGTCGATGCGCACGACCGTGGGGGTGACCGCCTCTGCGACGGCCGGGACGATCGATGATTCGCTGAGCGGCTCGATGGTGGGCGCGGACACCGTCGACGGCGCATCTGGATCGGCGGCGGCCTGGTTGGTCGGTTCCGCGTCGGACGTCCCCGGTAGCGCGTCGGCCACCAGCAACGTGCCACCGGTGCCGATCACGGCGCCGAGCACGGCACCGAGGATGACCCCGGTCGGCCGCCGGCGCGGTGAGGCGGGCGCTTCCACGGTGCCGACGGTGTCGGGAGGTCGGACCGACCCGACCGGTGACCCCGGTCCCCCGGCCGCGGCGGACCAACCGGTCGGAGGTGGCTGCGGATAGCGGGCGATGGCGCGATCGACGTCGTCGCCCGCTCCGGTCCCACCGCCAGAAGCAGCCTGCGGCGCCGACGGGCCTCGAGCGACCTCGGCGCTGCGCCATGGGCGGCGCCATTCGTCTCTGTCGTAGCCCACTGGTGCCTCCGGTGTCAGCGCCCCTCCAGGGTGCCCTATCCGCCCCCGAGGTTCGGCGCCGGGAACCGTTCAGGTGGGCGGGATCATCCCCGGTACCCGGGAGACGGGCGGTGGCCGCCCGTCACGAGGACACCGGCGTCGGGGCCCCTGGGCTAGGTTGAGCCCGCGACATCCATCCCGCCGACGGGGTGGCCCGGGTACACCGTAGCGACGACGCGGGGATCCATCGTGGACGAGACCGTGCTGGCCGAGGTCCGACGTGTCATGGCACCGGAGACGGAGACCACGGTGACCGCGCGGCGACGCGCCGCCTCGGTGTCCCCACCCGCACCCGAGGTCGGCGCGCTGCTGCGGTGGGCGGCACGGACGATCCAGGCCCACGCGGTGGTCGAGGTCGGGGCCGCGGGCGGGGTCTCCGGGGCCTGGTTGCTGCCTGAGCTCCCGCCCCGTGGGGTGCTCACCTCCATCGAGCCCGACACGCACGCCCACGGGCTCGCGACCGACGCCTACGAGGCCATCGGTGCCGGCTCACGGGTCCGCGCCATCCTCGGGGAGCCCGCCATGGTGCTGGGTCGGCTCTCCGACCACGCCTACGACCTCGTCCTGCTGCAGTCCCGTCCCGCGGCCACCGCGGAGCTGCTCGACCATGCCCGGCGCCTCCTGCGTCCGGGCGGGATGCTCCTGATCCGTGGAGCGCTGCGCGGCGGTGAGGACGCCGACGCGCTGGCCACCGCCCTGCAGATCCTGGCCGAGGACGAGGCCTTCACCGCCACCATCCTGCCGGTCGATGGCGGCCTCGTACTCGCCACCCGCCTGGCCGATCCCACCACGG
>SL_8KL_010_SEDDRAFT_10004704_pt1 | contig 10899 bp, 14 predicted proteins | sample SodLakKL_010_SED_4_FD_11160 | JGI IMG/M metagenome (IMG submission 11160) | reverse complement strand
TGGGTAGCTACGTTCGGCAGGGATAAGCGCTGAAAGCATCTAAGCGCGAAGCCCACCTCAAGATAAGGTTTCCCACCCCGTAAAGGGGTTAAGACCCCAGAAAGAAGATCTGGTAGATAGGCCGGGAGTGCAAGGGCAGTAATGTCTTCAGCTAACCGGTACTAATAGGTCGAGGACTTAATCATGTAAACGAGCCACTATGCAGTTCTGAGAGAACAAGAAGTCAGTCGTCGGAAGTCAGACAAGAAATGTTTTTATCATTTATTCTGACCTCAGAAGTTTCCGGCGGGAATAGCGGAGGGGCCACACCCGTTCCCATCCCGAACACGGCAGTTAAGCCCTCCAGCGCCGATGGTACTCGGGGCGAAAGCCCCCGGAAGAGTAGGTCCCCGCCGGATCCCTTTTCATAAAAAAAGGAGTTCCACCTAAAACAAATAGGTGCGAAACTCCTTTTTTATTTGGAATAGTAATATTAAAGTTTCCTTAAAGAGGCGATTTCAGACAAAGCATTAATGACATAATCTACTTCTTCGAGAGTATTAAAATAACCGGGACTAAACCGGACAGTTCCTTCCGGATAAGTTCCCAGGGCTTGATGGGCCAAAGGGGCGCAGTGCAAACCGGTACGGCATATTATGCCAAAAGTATTTTCCAAAATATCTCCTAATTCACCGGCATCAACACTCTCCAGAAGTAAAGATATGACAGCTACGTTTTGATAATAATCAGGGGGGGTAAATATGTTAATTCCGGTGATATCCTTTAGGCCGTCGAGAAAATGGGAAGTAAGGTTTATTTCATGATCCCGGATGTTGTTTATGCCTATATCCTCAATAAAATTAATTCCTTCCAAGAGACCGGCAATACCGGGAGTATTTAAAGTTCCGGCTTCGAGGCGTTCGGGCATATTTTCGGGTTGCTGGTCCCGGTCAGAATGACTGCCGGTTCCTCCTTCACGGAACGGTTTCAAAGAAACTCCTTCCCGAACATAAAGGCCACCGATGCCGGGTGGCCCCAGCAGCCCTTTGTGTCCGCTAAAAGCCATCAAGTCGACGTTTGTGGCGTCAATGGGTATTAAGCCTGCGGTTTGAGCGGCATCTACCAGAATAAAAGCATTGTTTTTACGGGTGATTTCAATTATTTCCGGAAGGGGCATTATTTTACCGCAAACATTGGAGGCGTGGTTACATATTACCAGGCGGGTATTATCTTGAAATGAATCATCCAAAAAATCGAGATCCGGTTCGCCTTTATGGCTGCAGGGTATCATGGTGGTGGTGACCCCGTAGTTACGTTGCATGTTTCCCAGCGGACGCAAAACAGAATTATGTTCCATGGCAGTGTATATAACATGGTCTCCCGGTTCAATTATACCTTTAATAGCGATGTTTAAGGCGTCGGTAGCATTTAAAGTAAATATAATGCGGGCGGGATCGGAAATATTAAAGAAGGAAGCTACTTTTTCCCGGGCATTATAAATAAAGCGTTCTCCTTCTAATGACAGGGCTTGCCCTGAGCGTCCCGGATTTCCGCTCGGGTGACGTAAATATTTTTCCGCCGCTTCGTATACTTTTTCAGGCTTGGGCCAGGAAGTAGCAGCGTTATCAAAATAAATGTGATTTTGATTATTGTTCATCCGGCTTCTTCCTTTTCTTCTTCAAAAAATTTGGGAGGGAGAAACTTTTATTTTCTTCTTTAACCTCATGTATATGTTCGTACTCTATTTGGTGAAAGATCAATAGGTTTTTTATTATTTCAATGTCATCACACGAACAGCGCAGTGCGGTTCCACAGCTGGAACTTATAGTTCGGGGTACCGGTACCATGCGATAATGACAGCTGCTGCTATTTTGCAGTATTTTTTCTGCGCGTATAGCATTATATGTGGTTGGAAATGTAAAATAACACGAACTACCCATTAATACCCCTTCTATATATATGCTGGCAAGTTGTCTTAGATGAGATTATTTTTTGGTTAACATTAATTTATACTCATCTCCATCAACTTCTACGTCAACATCCCAACCCATTTTTTGCACCATGCGCATTACATTATCTTTCGCAACACTGCTGCTGACCAAAACGGTAGCCTTGTCTTCCTTTAGGTTTTGCAGCGCATTTTTGGTAACCATCACGGGTTCGGGACACGATAAACCTCTGGCATCAATTATTTCAAACATTAAATAACCTCCTTTTAATTTTAACTTATTGCAGAGTTAAAGTCGATAACCTCTCCTGCTAGAAAAAGCCCATAAAATTCATTTAGAGCAAAAGCGCTCATCATTAGCCCCTTTGACTTTGTTTGTTTGAGCTTACAATTACCCCTGAACCAATGGCCAGAAGAACTGCCCATACTACAAAAACTGAAATAATACCATTTGTGCCGACTCCTTCAGGAGACCCGGCCAGGCCGAAATTATGCATGAACGCAGCTCCGGCAATCATACCCAAAACGGTAAGAAGGGCATCACTGTCGCCTTCACCGGTTAGTATGAGTTGACGCATAGGGCAGCCGCCTGCCATTACTGCTCCTAATCCAAGCGCTCCCATACTAAGGAAATTCCAAATCCCATCAGTGTGAGCTACCGGCTGATCAATAAAACCGGGGTCAAATAACCCGAATGCCAAGCTGCCGGCAAAAGCTAAAACAAAAAGAGCTAATATGCCGTAGAAAAGGTGAAAGTCTCTGAACAGGATGATGTCGCGAAACGCTCCCATGGTACATAAACGTGAACGTTGAGCCAATACTCCCACCAGCAAACCTGCGCCCAAGGCCAGCCAAATAGGAGCAGTGCCCGCGCCGGGGCCCTCGGAGCTGAAAAAAATATAGGCAGGCGCTGCGACCAAAAGGATAATCAAGAACACGGAAAAAGCAGGCCCCAAAAAGGCGCCGGTAATATTTTGTTCCCGGCTTTTACCCAGGGAATAACCATTCCTTAAAAATAGCGTTCCCACCCAGATACCGGCAATATAGCCGGGTATTGCTATAAGAGCGTTCCAATCGCCACCGGCTAAACGCAATAACATTCTTAGAGGACATCCCAGGAAAATTAACGCGGCGCACATCATTAGCGCGCCCAGCAGAAAACGAATTCCCGGGCTTGAGCCGCCGGTTGATTTAAATTCTTTGAAAAATAACGAGATAATAAATGCTCCCAGCACCAAACCCATGATTTCCGGGCGCAAGTACTGGACTACATCTGCCCTATGCAGGCCTAACCCACCGGCAATGTCTCTTAAAAAACAGGCGATACAAAAGCCCATATTCGCGGGGTTGCCCTGCAAAACTAAAATAACTGCCAAAATGCCAACTACTGCCCCTGCTGAAATAATTAAGCCTTTACCTTTCATTCACTCGACCCCCTTGTATGTATTTTTCTGTGATCAGCTGTATTATACTTAAAATCAATTTAATAAGTGAAATTGAAATATTATATGGTAAGTATCTACGGTTATTAAAAAACATAATAGATAATAGATATATATTTACTTCGAAAAGTTTTAAGGGTGTGTTTAGTTTTATATGACTACTCAGGCCGGGATAAAATTGGGTGGAAGTAAGCTGTGTGAAGGGGACGGTTATTCATTGTCCCCTAAGCGCAGCGAAGGGCCGAGGGAAGCGAAGCGACTGAGGGGAGACAATGGAACCGTCCCCTGAAACATAGCGAAATAAACCTCAGTAGTTAAGATTTTAATAGGTAAACGGGGGGCAATAAATAGTTTCGCTGGAATTTTTGGTACTCTTTGGCAGTTATGGTAAAATAGATACAAAAATAAAGGTGAGAAATATCATGGAAACAACAAATTATAATTCCCAACAAATGCCCGCCGAGGATATAACAGCGCGTACTGCTGTAATCATCGGGGTTATTAGCTTGATAGCCTGGATCATCCCCATAATTGGCATCCCTCTCAGTTTGTTTAGCCTGATTGTAGGAATTATTAGTTTAAATTCTTCTCGGCGGAGGGACATGGCAAGAGCCAGTATAACCTTAGGTGTCATAGGTTTATTTCTCAGTATAATCTATATTATTTTCATCATTTATATAATATCGACGGGATTCTTTTTTGATTTTACGGATTTGCCTTTCGAATAAAGAGAGCAACTTTTTGAAGTAGGAATATAAGAGGAAGGATGTAGTTTTAGTGGACTTAGAACAATTAAACATATTTATAAAAGTAGCTACTTTAAAAAATTTTACCCGGGCTGCAGAATCCTTATACTTAAGCCAACCTACCATAAGTTCCCGGGTAAAAGCTCTTGAAGAAGAAATAGGGGTCCTTCTTTTTGACCGTTCCCGTTCTCGGGAATTAAGCTTGACGGAACAGGGTATATTATTTTGGGATTATGCGCAGCAAATGCTTAATCTCTATAATGAATTTCTGCAAAATATTAATTTGGAACAAAATAGCGTAAGCGGTTACCTGCGTATTGGAGCAAGTTCAGTGCCGGGTATATTTATTTTGCCTATTTTGTTAAACGGATTTAAAAAACAATATAACCGGGTAAAAACCAGTGTTCTCATCAAAGATTCAGCCGAAGTCATTGATGGGGTGCTTGACTATATATTTGATATAGGCATCGTGGGCTACCGGGAGAGTGATCCCCGTTTAATATATTTGGACATTGCTGAAGATGAACTTTGTTTAATTACTCCGGCAGGATTATTGGATGAAAAGGGTTTTTCTTCCGGAGATACTGTTCCTCTGGAAACTTTCTTCAATTTAGACCTTATTTTGCGGGAACCGGGATCAGCGACAAGGAGGGTTTTGGAGCAACAACTAAACGAAATCGGGTTCACAACTAATGACTTCAAGTCTATCATGTACATGGATGATTTGGAAGGCATTAAACAATCCGTCCGGCAGGGACTTGGCTCATCAGTGGTATCCAGGTACTCTGTGGAAGATTACCTTACCGCGGGGTTCGTAGATGTCTATAACATCGAATCTTTAATTTTAAAGCGTCGTTTCTATTTAGTTTATCATCAAAACCGGGTTTTAAACATTGCCTCCATGTCATTTATACAGCATATTCAAGATAATATTGCCAACCAGACAATGAAGAAATAACCCGGTGAAGGATCAGGCAAAAGAACCGTCCCCTTGCCTGTGGGTCCCCTTGCCTGGTATGCAGGTCGCAGTTACCCTGCTAAAAAAAACAAGGAGTTGATATTCTTTTGGAAAGAAAGCTATTGTACCTGGCATGCTTATTTGTAACCAGTCTGTTGGCGGCAAATATTATTGCCAGCAAAGTGGTGGGTATAGGGGATATTACATTTCCTGCTGCCGTTATTGTTTTTCCCCTGACGTTTTTAGTTACAGATACCATAAACGAAGTTTGGGGTAAGAAAACTGCCCGCGAAATTGTAATCGTTGGCTTCCTTATGAACATTGTGCTCATTATATTTATCTATTTAGGCCAGATACTTCCGCCGGCGGAAATATTTGAGCACCAGGAAGCATATGAAGTAATACTCGGAGCGGTCCCGAGAATTACCGCAGCAAGCCTGTTAGCTTATCTTCTGTCTCAAATGCATGATATATGGGCTTTTAACCTGTGGCGCAAGATCACCGGGGGAAAACACCTTTGGCTGCGCAATAACCTGTCAACAATGACCAGTCAGTTGATTGATTCTGTTGTGTTTATTTCTGTTGCTTTTTGGGGTATATTTGCTCTTGAGGAATTAGGAATGCTCATTTTAAATCAATTTCTGATTAAAATAATCATAGCTGCCCTCGATACTCCATTTTGTTATCTATTGGTCAATTGGATTCGCGGGAAAAAGGAGGTAAAAGCTCTTGAGTAGAGAGGAACAAGAAAAGCGCTTTGATCAAAATCATTCTGAAGAAATAGATGTAGAGGTTCTGGAAGCTGTTGATTATATTTATCAGGGGAGGGAAACTGAAATAGAAATTATTTTTCCGGAATTTACTTCAGTTTGTCCCTGGACCGGCCTGCCTGATTTTGGCACTTTAAGCATATCCTACATTCCGGCTCAGAAGTGTGTTGAGTTTAAATCCTTAAAGTTCTATTTGCATTCGTATCGAAATGTGGGAATTTTGCAAGAGCATGCTGTGAACAGAGTTCTTGATGACTTGACAAAGCTCTTAAATCCTATTTCAATGATTGTTACGGGTGAGTTTAACCCCAGGGGTGGCATGAAGACTGTTATCAAAGCCTCTTACCCCCAAAACTCTGAGTGAGCTGGTGAATATATTATATTTAGTAGGATTACTTTGAGCTTAATTAATCTTTTTAAAATAGACAAATAAGGAGGGATACCCATGGCCGGTCACTCTAAGTGGGCAAATATTAAACATAAAAAGTCCAGGATGGATGCCCAAAAAGGAAAAATATTTACCAAGCTGGCCAGAGAAATTTCTGTGGCTGCAAAAGAAGGCGGTGGTGATGTAAATGCAAATACCCGCCTGCGTATGGCAGTTCAAAAAGCCAAAGAAGCAAACATGCCCAATGATAATATACAAAAAAATATTCAAAAAGGCCTGGGTAAATTAGAAGGTGAAAGCTATGAATTTGTAACCTGCGAAGGTTACGGACCGGGAGGAGCAGCTATCTTGGTAGAGTCTTTAACTGATAATCGAAACCGGGCCATACAGGATATTCGTAGCCTTTTTACAAAATACGGGGGCAATTTAGGTGAAGCCGGCTGCGTGAAATGGATGTTTGAACGTAAAGGTTATATTACCATAAATAAAGAGGCCTGCGAGTGGGATGAGGAAGAACTTTTGCTGGAAGCTATTGAAGCCGGAGCCGAAGATCTACGTCCGGAGGACGATTCTTACGAGATCATAACCAAGCCCGAGGATTTGGAAGAAGTTAAAGAAAGCTTAAAAAACAAAGAAATTATCCCGGAAACAGCCGAAGTTACCATGCTGCCTCATACAAATATGACTATTAATGATAATGAAGTAGCAATACAGCTCCTGAAATTAATGGAAGCCCTTGAAGACCTGGACGACGTCCAAAATGTGCATGCAAATTTTGTTATACCTGATAATTTGCAAATAAAACTTGACTGATGCGGCAAATCTTATATTTTTTTTGAACTCGCGCCAATCCAATATTAATCCCCGGCTTTTTATACACCGGGGCAGGATTTAGGAGGTATCTTAAAGAATAAAGTAATCAATTAAATGCGAAAGGGAAAGGATAAATTATAATATGCGAGTATTGGGAATTGATCCCGGTTTAACATTAATTGGTTACGGAGTTGTCGCTGCAGAAAAAGGAAAACAAAAAAGTTTGACTTCCGGCTGCATTTCCATAGATAAGCAAAAAGATGATCCCGCGAAATTAAAAGTTATTTATAATTCTTTAAATGAGATTATTCAGGAATATCTGCCCGAAGTAGTAGCTATTGAAAAAATTTTTTTTAATAAAAATGTAACCACAGCCATACGCATCGGTGAGGCCAGAGGGGTTATTTTGCTGGCATCTTCCATGAATGAACTCCCCGTTTATGAATATACCCCTTTACAAATAAAGCAAGTAGTCGCGGGTTATGGGAAAGCGCCCAAAAAACAGGTAGAAAAAATGGTCCAATTACAATTGGGCTTGCATAAAGATTTTGTCCATGATGATGAAGCCGACGCTTTGGCCGTTTCTCTTTGTCATTTGTTCCATAATAAATGGAGAGAAACTGTAGAAGGGAGATAGCAATAACTTTGATTGATTATATAACTGGTAAATTGATAGAAAAAGGGCCGGGTTGGATCGTAGTAGAAAATAACGGAAAGGGTTTTCATGTCGAAGTTCCCCTCTCACGAGATATTGAAAAATGGGAAGAAGGACAGGAAATTAAGGTATTTACCCGTTTAACTTTAAGAGAAGACGGCCTTAATTTATATGGTTTTGCCGGGGCGGAAGAACGAAATCTTTTTAATTTAATTACGGGTGTATCAGGCTTTGGCCCCCGCCTTGCCCTCTCCGTATTGGGGTTAACATCTGCCTCTCAGTTTTATATCGCGGTTTTAGAAGAAGATGTTAAAACACTATGCAACATACCCGGAGTGGGACGAAAATCTGCCCAGAGGCTTATTCTTGAACTGAAAGAAAAGCTGCCCAAGTTTTTCCCCTCTTTCCCGGGAGAGGAAGTTACCAAAGGAGATTCTACAACGGAACATTTCGGCACTTCCGCGGATGAAGCCCTTAACGCCCTGCAGGGCTTGGGATATACATATGCGGAAGCTATATCTGTATTGGACAAAATCCCGGCAGAAGAAAAAAATACTTCTACCGAAAATATTATAAAAATAGCATTAAAAAAAATGTCCACTCGCTAATAACATAGATAACATGATATATTAATAATATGAGAGATGATAGGGGTAAATTATTATGAGTGACCGCATAATATCGGCTAAAAAACAAGAAGAAGATCACTTTCAATCCTCCATAAGGCCTTTAACTTTAGATGAATATATAGGACAAACAAAAGTTAAGGAAAAATTGGCCATTTACATAGAAGCTGCCCGTAAAAGAGAGGAAACACTGGATCATGTACTTTTTTACGGTCCACCCGGACTTGGTAAAACTACCCTTTCTCACATAATTGCCCGCGAAATGGGCGTAAACATAAAAACTACTTCCGGGCCGGCATTAGAACGTCCCGGAGATCTCGCCTCCATTCTCACCAACCTGGAAAGAGGCGACATTCTTTTTATTGATGAAATTCATCGTTTAAGCCGGTACATTGAAGAAATTCTTTATCCGGCCATGGAAGATTTTGCCCTTGACATAGTCATAGGAAAGGGCCCGGGGGCTCGTTCTTTAAGGCTTGATCTCCCTGCATTCACCCTTATAGGGGCTACGGTCCGTGCCGGCATGCTTTCTTCTCCTCTTCGAGATCGATTTGGAGTAGTAGACCGGCTTGATTTTTATGAAACGGAAGATATCGTGAAAATATTAAAGCGTTCCGCTCAGATACTGGGGCTAAGCATCACTGACGAGGGAGCACATGAATTGGCTCTTTGTTCCCGGGGCACACCGCGTATTGCCAACCGCCTGCTGCGAAGGACACGCGACTATGCCCAGGTTAAAGCAGATGGCAACATCACTGCCGAATGCGCTCAACAAGCCCTACAAATGCTGGAGCTAGACAATTATGGCTTAGACGAAATTGACAGGCGTCTATTAAAGGTCATCATAGAAAAATTTGCAGGGGGCCCGGTGGGCGTGGATACTATAGCTGCCGCTATCAGCGAAGAGTCTGAAACCATAGAAGATGTCTACGAGCCCTACCTGATGAAATTAGGTTTGATCAAAAGGACTAACCGCGGCAGGTTTGCCACTAAAGAAGCGTATCGTTATCTGCAATATCCAGAAACTGATGATAATCGCCTTTTTTAAATTTTTCAATTAAGGGTTGTGAAGCATAAATGACTGGGCCGGAAATGCTGGGTAAGATACTCCTGGCTTTGGGAGGCTTAATAATTTTAGTGGGGTTACTGGTGCTTTTGCTGGACAAAATAGGTCTGGGAAGGCTGCCGGGAGATATATTTATCCAGAGAGAAAATTTCACTTTCTATTTCCCTGTGATGACATGTATTATCATAAGTGTGATTTTAACCATCATATTAAGTCTATTATTTAAACGGTAATGAGCAATTTTCGCAATCGGCTGCCTGGACAAAATGAAAGGAAGTGCTTTAGCTCAATTGACTTCAAACTCAGAATATAATCTGGAAGAATTTGATTACGAACTCCCAACGGAATTAATTGCCCAGGAACCACTTCATAAACGGGATCAATCTCGATTACTGGTATACCACCGGGAAAGCGGCATAAGTGAACATCGTTTTTTTTATGAATTACCGGAAATATTAAAACAAGATGATTTTTTAGTGTTTAATAACACCAGGGTTATCCCGGCCAGGCTGGAAGGCAAACGAAAAAATACCGGTGGAAAGATGGAAGTGCTTCTCTTAAGGCGGGCAGATGGCCCCAACACCTGGGAGGCCATGGTAAAACCTGCCCGTAAAGCTCCCCCCGGGGAAGTGATTGTCTTTGACAGGGAAATCACAGGAAAAGTAGAATCATCTTCCGAGCATTCGGGACATAAAATTATCTCCTTCGACACATCATCTTCANTGGAAGAAGTGCTCCCTGACATNGGGAAAACTCCCCTGCCTCCGTATATAAAAAAGGAAATAGACCATCCGGAAAAATANCAAACGGTATATTCGCAAGTAGAGGGCTCGGTTGCCGCGCCCACTGCCGGCTTTCATTTCACCTTTGAATTAATGGAACAGTTAAAGGAAAAAGGCATAGACTGGACGTTTATAACACTACATGTAGGCCCGGGCACATTTCAACAGGTGAACACTACTGATATCCGGGAACATGTGATGCATAGTGAATATTACAATATCACAGCAGAATCGGCTCAAAAGATTAATCAAGCCTTAAATAACCGTCGGCGGGTAATAGCTGTAGGGACAACATCTTGCCGGGTTTTAGAGTCAACCGTTGATGCAGAAGGACTTGTAAGTGCCGGTAAAGGCTGGACCGATCTCTTCATTTATCCCGGCTTTCCTTTTCGAGCAATAGATGGACTGCTAACTAATTTTCACCTGCCCCGCACCAGCCTATTTATGCTGGTTTGCGCCCTTGCCGGTAAAGATGAAACCATGGGGCTATATAATGAAGCAATCCAAAAACGTTATCGCTTCTACAGCTTCGGAGACGCCATGCTCATTCTCTAAAAATTTTTCTGATTACTCTGCCCAGAATAAGGCTGGATTAAGATAAGCTGTGTCAAGGATAAGGTTAGACAAGCTGTGTCAACGGGGACGGTTATTCATTGTCCCCGAAGCGCAGCGAAGGGCCGAAGGAAGCGAAGCGACTGAGGGGGAGACAATGGAACCGTCCCCAGC
>SL_8KL_010_SEDDRAFT_10004702_pt1 | contig 10904 bp, 16 predicted proteins | sample SodLakKL_010_SED_4_FD_11160 | JGI IMG/M metagenome (IMG submission 11160) | reverse complement strand
TCGCCATCTCCGTATATACTTGAGGTCTTTTGATTGTAGTCTATGGGTCGGCCGGGAAATGGGTCGTCCACGGTCCGGGGATACAGATGAAGGTGTAGGTGGGGGATAGTGTTTCCATGTATCTCATAGTTTATCTTCACGCAGCCAGTTACATTCTTTAAAGCTTCCGCGTAGAACTGTACGTCCTTCATGAAACCCAATAATTCGCGGTCTGTAAGATGGTAGAGTTCGACACCATGATATTTAGCAGTGGCATGACAGGTCCACTTGATACACTCTTCGGGCTCGGAATTGAGCCATGAGTGCTCTAATTCGTAGAGGTCTATCATACCTTCGGGCATCGGGTCCGCTCGGCAGACCGGGCAGTTTTCCGGATCCGTCATCTCTTTCCATTTTTCGTGATCGTTATGAAAGCTCATGTTGGGTCTTAATCACTTGGGATGTAAAAAGAATTTATGCTGAATATGATACACGGAAACGTTGGTTACATCAGTTTAGTATTGGGTTGATACGGTCTAGTTCACAACAATCTGGAGAAGTTATCATAAACCTCTCTTCTATGTCCGATAAACAGTACGATTATACGTTCGTTTTTACTTTCTATTTCATATATGGCGCGGCAGTCATCGATTCTCAATCGCCAAAAATCAGAGTGCCTTAGTTTCTCTCCGCTTTCCGGTTCACCATTCAAAATACGAAATTTGTTTTTTATCCTTTTTTCAATTTCATCTTCCAATTTCTCTAAAAAGCTGTGCGCTTTAGGATGAAGAAGTACTTCATACCCCATGGAAACTACTCCAACGGAATGAGATCTTCGGAATGCTAAAAGAGAGGAGGGAAGAAGGTGATTTCGTCGATTTCGATGAGGCTTTTTAATGAGTTATAGACTACTCATAGAAGAGAAAGCTGTAGCTGAAATTAATACTTTGAATAAAAAGACTAGAGAACGAATAAAGAAGAAGATCAGGGAGATACTAACAGATGATCCACTTCCAGGAGGTAAAGGGGGACATAAAGAAAATAATAGACATTGATTTTTGGAGACTGAGGATCGGTGATTACAGAGTTTTTTATGATGTTGATACTAACGATAACAAGGTCTATATCCTTTCCGTGAGACACAGGTCCAAAGCATATCGGAATCTATAGAAAGGTCAACCTGACCCGAAAAAGCAAAGGGCGTTTAGAAATAGTTGGCAATTTCAGATAACGAGCAGGGGCATGATGCGAAGTCATGAACGGAGCGAGCGATTTGAGTGAGCCTTGGCAAATCCCAAAGCTCATATTCCTGTTAAAGATCGACCGAAAGGAGGCGCAGTGGAGTGAGTTTTTAAATTTCACGTACTGTATTTATACCCAATCCTTCACTGAATTGCACATGATTTTGAAATAATCCTATATATTCAAACTTTCATTTTGTCATTAACAATACAGGTGAAATGAAATGGATATAATTATAGCGGATGAGAATAGAACCTCTAGGACTATCTTGGAGAATCAGATGGATGTTCTAGGGCACGAAGTGGAAATGATCGAAGATGAAAATGAGCTCATAGATGCGTTGAAAAAAGAATCGTTTGACATACTTTTTCTGAGCTGGACGTTACCCGGAAAGAGCGGACTTGATTTAACGCAAAGAATCAGAAAAGGCATTGAAGGTAAAAAACCGTATATAATATTGATGTCCCCTGCAGAAGAGGAGGATCTGGATCTGATCGAGGCGCTCAAAGCCGGCGCCGATGATTTTCTCTTGAAGCCGCTGAACAAAGATGTGATAAGATCGCGTATGAAGAAGGCGTGGATAACCCTTAGTATCGAGGAACGTGGACTGACCATAAAGCCCCTTGATACACTGAAAAATGAGCACGGGTTACTGAGGCGGATGGCCGACATAGTGGAAGTGGTCCACTTCAGTATCAAAAAGGATGTCCCCATAGATCTGCTCGATTGGATCGTTTCAGCTAGCAAAACTTTAGAGCAGGACGTCCATCATAAGAAGGAGAAATTTTACTTGATCAAGTTCATCGAGAACGCTATGGAAGAGCAGGGCGAGGCACCGAGTTCCAGGTTGTTTTCTCGCACATCCATAAAACAAATCGAAGAAGAACACGAGGAACTGGAAAAGATGGTGAATCGTTTACATCACTACGTGAATGGCTACAAAAAGGGTGAGATCGCCCCAATACAAGGAACTGCTGAGATCCCACCTTGAGCGTGAAGAGAAATACCTGTTCCCACTCACCGAGAAGTATATGGATAAAGAGACATCCATGGAACTCATGCAGAGGTTTGACAGTATAGACTACGAGGTAGGAAAAGATAAATTGGATAAGATCGAAAGAGAGATGCTCGAAAGGAAAGAGATGCTGCAAAAGAAAGTGTAGAAGAACGCTTTGATCATACTGGGAGATGATGTTGAAATAAAGGGATATAGTGTCCAATGTGTATGTTAGATAATGCAAAAGCATTCTGAAAAGTGTGATAATAACTTGTCAAGGATGATAAGAAAGGGAGATAAGATAAAATGAAAGTAAAAAATAGATATGGGACAGAATGTGTGAAAGTTATGCATGAAGAGGTAGATGGTAACGACGAAAAACGTTCGACCGCCATTCGTGTAAGATCATCATCCAATGACGGATCAAGGTTTGGAAAAGAAGCAGGTCGCACTCGATACTTGTCTGCGGTTCTCATCTCGATGATGTTTGTTTTTGTGGCTTTTGCAGTTATTCCCACTAAAGCAGACGGTCCGGCTGTTGTGAGTGTTGGAACTGCCGGGGATTTTGTGGTTCTGGCAAAAACGGGGATCTCGACCACCGGTACCACCGAGATCACTGGTGATATCGGAGTCAGTCCGGCATCAGCATCGTATATAACTGGTTTTGATTTAATAATGGATTCAACAGGTACATTTTCAACATCATCCGTAGTCACGGGAAAAATTTACGCTTCGGATTATGCTTCTCCGACACCATCTAAAATGACCACCGCTGTAAGCGATATGGAAACGGCATATACAGGTGCTGCCGGGCGTACAAACCCCGATTATACAGAGTTGTATGCCGGCGATGTCACCGGAGAAACTCTTACCCCCGGTCTTTACAAGTGGGATACCGGGGTCCTGATATCTGAAGGGGGCGTCACAATATCGGGAACCTCAAGCGATGTTTGGATTTTCCAGATTGCAGAAGATTTAACGGTTGCGGACGGCGCTATTGTCTCCTTAAGTGGCGGTGCCAAAGCAGCAAACATATTCTGGCAAGTGGCCGGACAAGTCACAATTGGTACAACAGCAGAGATGAAGGGTAATATATTATGCCAATCACAGATCGCTTTTAACACCGGTGCAAGCCTTGTAGGTAGAGCCCTGTCACAAACTGCAGTTACGTTAGATGCTAATGCTATAACCGCTCCTACTGATACAGATACAGTTCCACCCACAGTGAGTTCTACCGTGCCATCTGATTCGGCAACTGGTGTAGCGATCAACATTGCGATAACCGCAACATTCAGTGAGGAAATGGACCCCAATACAATCAGTTCAAACACATTCATCTTGAAACAAGGCACCGCAGAGGTTTCAGGTACGGTTACATATTCGGGAGTTACAGCGGTTTTTAAACCACAGAACGATCTGGATCCCGACACTATCTATACCGTCACCGTCAAAGGTGGGGGAAACGGTGTGAAGGACCTTGCCGGTAATCCGATGGGATCTGATCATGTATGGAGCTTTGACACGGGCCTGGAGACTCTTGATCCTCCTTTTGATCCTCCAGTAGATGGTGGTGAGGCATATGAGAGCAGAGCGGAGAATGCAGCGTCAAATGGAGCAGCCACCTTCTTATGGGTTGAAGGTTATCAGCCTTGGGCCGCATTGGTTATAAATGCAGGAGATCCCGCAGGGATTGATGCAATCACAGTTAGCTTTGAAGATGAGACTCTTACGATAGAAGCTACAGATTCCAATAGCACCAATCATGTTACCATCCTGATAAACAAGGCTTTCGCAGATGAACATCTAGCTGATTCAGAAGGAGATCTAAATATAGAGACGAGCGATGCTGTGAACTACGACGGTATGGATGAATCGAACGCCAGTGTAGGTGGAGGAGGCGTGTATGTCTTCCAAGTGGAGGAATTCAGTACACAGACGATAAAAATGTCAGCCGAGGATACAGAAGATACACCTTTCCTTGGCACGCTTATGTTACTGATAGCGATGGCGATATCAGTAGCCTATTACACAATGAAAAGGGGAAAACAAAAATGAGTGACTCATTGATATCCACAATCATCTACTTCCTTATCGCCCTAGCCGTATCGTCCGTAATCATCTGGGTGATAACGAAACTATTCGGAGAAAAGGAAGGCTTAGGAACGGCGATAATGGCGGCCCTGACAGGTGCGATAGTGTATGCCTTGGTATACTTTTTTCTGGGCAGCGGGTTGATAGCAGCTCTACTGGCCGGCATCGTATGGACGCTTGCTCTTGCAAGCCTATACAAGATGGGCTGGCTGAAGGCAATAGTAACGGCAGTTGTCGTCTGGATCGTGGCCTTAGTGATCGGAATATTCCTTCCTACTCTCGGGGGGCCTTTCTAATCGCTAAAAATGGAGGTGAAAAAAATGGCAATATCTATGGACTGGGGAAGAATATCGCTGCTATCTGTAGTAGCATTTATAGTTGGCTGGTTGATATTTGGNCTCCTATGGGCNGTGGTCATNGCGATCNTAGTGCTGATATTAACCGGAGCACTCAAGATTGGAAAGTGAAGATTCTAGAATAAAAGGAAACCCTTAAATGATTTGAGATGACTATACAAATATATGCGTGGTGAAAGAAATGACCAAGATTAGGGATATAAAGGCTAAAGATGTGATGAGTGGAAAGTTACGTTATACCACACCTGATGAGACGATTTCAGACGTTATAGGCATGATGAGAGAACATGGTCTGGAGGAGCTACCGGTGGTAGAGGATGAAAAGGTGGTAGGATTCGTTAGTGATAACACCTTCATAGATAGAAGGAACCTTTCCTTTTCGACGAAGATAAGACACGTGATGAATCCACCTCCGGAGGTGAATCTGGAAGATTCACTGGTGAGGGTATGTGATATGCTCCTTTCGTCCGGCTACCGAGGAGTACCGGTAATCTCAGAAAACGGAGAATACGCGGGTTTCATAAGTAGAAAGGATATAAGCGGGATAATCCCATCCATAGATGAACTGAAGAATACCATGGTAAAGGACCATATGACGCCGGATCCGGAGACCATACGTGGTGACGAGCATGTCGGTAAAGCCAAAGCGATGATGGATAGATACGATGTCAGAGTACTTCCTGTCGTGGATAAAGATGGAATACTTATGGGTATGGTGGGCATCCAGGATATCTTAGATAAGGTGATCAGACCCATCGATAGAGAAGAGAAAGGTAACATGTCCGGTGAAATAAATTCACCTCAAAGGGATATAGAGGTAAACAGTGTGATGGCCATGCCGGCGATCACTACAACACCGAACTCGATGATCTATGATGCAACTGAGAAGATGAACGAAGAGGATATCTCGACACTCGTAGCCATGGATGATGACGAGATAAAAGGTGTTCTTACCCAATTCGACCTGATAGAGATGATCACGAGCTTCCGTGAAACCGATCAGGTCTTTGTACAGATATCCGGTCTCAAGGATCGTCACGAAGTTTACGACCAGATGTATGATGTTATCCAGAGTTCCTTGAGTAAGATGAATCAGGTCCTCGATCCCCTGGTACTGAATGTTCATGTCGTGTCACATCAGGAAGGGGGAACTCAGACCAAGTACAGTTTGAGACTACGGCTGTCAACTGACTACGGTATGTACTACGCCAAAGAAGTAGATTGGAACATGATGAAGTCCCTGGATAAAGCTCTCGATAATCTAGAGAAGAGGATCTTTGAGGATAAAGAGAAAAAACTGCAGAGGGATAGAGACCCGAAACATCAGGCGTTCATGTCCAGGCAGAATGGATACGATTCGGAATCGGAAAAAGATTAATAATATGGTACAACTATATGAATCAAAGGTGATAAGATGGATGAAGAAATTATATGCTCAATTGAGATAAAAGATAATGGAAAAACCTATACCGCTAAACTTCAAGCCTCCAGCAGTGGTGTATACAAAGAGTACGAGAACAAAGACCTCGAAGAACTGCTAGAAGAACTATTACATGATATTCCTGGGGAATTATTGGAAAGAGAACGTTGAGTCATACGTTTTCTCCATACTTGAGGGTCTCTAACTTTAAGGTATGCACGATGTCCGATCTTGTTATTACCCCCTCCAGGTCGCCTTCGTGTAAGATAGGGAAATGACCTATCCCTTTTTGTGTCATAATTTTCCATGCTTTATCCGCGTCGTCATCCGGGCTTAAGCACTTTTTTTGCTTTGTGTACGATGATGACCAGCTCATCGTCATCATTTTCTTCATTTTTCACTCGGGACATATAATAATTTACACACAATTTTCAAATAAGGTTTTATACTCCCCTTTAGCTAGTGGTATAAAGGTGAAATTAATATGACCACAGGTTTGAAGACTAATGGAGAGAAGGTCGCGTTGATAGGGGCAATACTGATAATCATTGGCTCGACGTTGCCATGGGGAACAGCTTTTGGATTAGAAGTTTCCGGATTAGAAGGAGATGGGGTATACACCTTGTTTCTAGGGATTGCATCTATCATCTTACTAGCACTTGTCTCATGGGAGCGTGGAAACAAGATAGGACAACCGATCCTTGGCATACTTGTTATCGTAATAGCTGGAAATGTTTTCCTTGATGTGAGGGATATACACTTTGTCTCCGTTGGTTTAGGACTCTACCTCACGATACTGGGTGGTATCATACTACTATTGGTTCCCCTGATCGGGAAGATGTCAAACGAAAGTTAGGATATCGTAGTGGAAGTCTTTCCCCTTTGTGGGATGGAAGAGGTATAAGTTAGTGTTCCTTGGTCGGTATATACAAAAAGGAACTAACATACTCTTTTAGTAGGAATTCCAAGTGTGTTTAGTTGGCGGATTTAATCACGAACAGTGTCATCCGGGTATTTAAAAGGATAATCAAGAATCCTTGCATCTTGTTTTATTCGAATTCGTAATAACCGTACTCGTTGAATGATGGATGTTTATCCATGAAGATATTCCATGGCCATCTTCATATCTATATCATCCTCTAAGTGTTCGGGGGTCCAGGGCACGTATGTGTCCGGAGTTATACCTCCTTTGGTGAACTCTCCTCTAAGCACGTTTTCTGTCTTCGAGGTTGGATACCATAACTCGAATCGTTCTTTGAATGAGATCCTGGCAAGGTTGCTGTAGTCAAGAACACCCAGGGTTGGCCTGCCCATGACGTGGACTTTATCGGCTTGTTTAACCTCGTGAACAAACTGGTCGCCGGAGCTCGAACAATAAACATCCGTTAGGACTACGATCTTTTTGGGATTTTCAAGAGTTTCTTCGAACACGATCTCCATAGGCTCTTCACTTTTTACAAATCCCTTACCCCGATTCCGTTCTATATCATCTATGTAATCCTGTATCAATTTCCTGGTTTCTGGCTTTTGACTTCCGTGTTCCATAAATTCGTTGAGTATCTCGATCCTGAGATCACAGTTTCTTTCACTCATAAGGAAGTACACTGGTTCATTGATTATCTTCTCGTCTTTACTGAAGATATATGGTAATATGGGTCCGTATGCGCTGTCCGAACCTCCGTTGTTATTTCTTACGTCTATTATCCAATATGGTGTATCATCCAGCAACTCTCTATTTTCGTGAATCAACTCCAATATATCGTCGGGTCTGTTGAAATCGTCTAGCCGGAATAACAATGTATTTTGGTCCAAGGGTTTTATCTCGTAGGGTGATCTTTCTGCTGGTTTTGGTTCCTGTTTAGTCAGTTTTTTACTTACTGTATCTCCGTTTTTATACTCGACGGTGACATTGGACGCTCTGTCCAATATGGGACGCCAATTTTGCCTTTCATCGGGGATGTTTTTTAGCTTTTTGGCGTGTATCTCCTGGTGATACGGTATACTTGAATCGTCTATCTCTACTATCTTGGTTCCCAGTTCAAGTTCTACGTGTGGCCCTGCCACTTTATTTACGTATAACGAATCCCTGTATCGACGGACGGTGAATCCCAAGGTTTTGAGATAAGACTTTTTAAGTCTCCACAATATGTGCCGGTCATCGAAGTCATCGAGATATTCGTCGACCAGGTCGAAAAATGAAGTTTCATCCAATGTTTTACTTAGCTTGAACAATTTTGAACGGATCTCTTGGGGTCTGTCCCACCCGACTTTTTCGTCCTTACCGGCATAGTCGTTGTGCATGATAGTTACTATCTCATCAAAAATTTCAGTGTATTCATCCGGATCGTTTTGACACATATTATCACCTCACAGTATATCCATGATATCTATCAACTCGATATGTTCGTGTTGTATTAATTCTTTAGTGAATCCGGATCTGGAAAATAGGATGTATTTTTCCTTTCTGGAATTGTTTTTCCATCTTACGTCTTTGCTTTTTTCTTTTAGATCTTCCAGAACAGATACACCTATTTTATTTTTGGACCATTTACACTCTCCGAAGATTATAGAGCATGTTGAAAAAGCTCCTTGAGCTGATACGGGAGGAAAGGTCTAAAGATAATCTGGTCTACGTGAACGTCAGTGCGGGCAGCCGGGTCTTTTGCGCCGCTGGTCTTGTGGCCACCATGATGGAAGGCGGCAGGGCGTTCCACGTCGCTGCAGAAGAGTACACGGTAGATCAAGATAAGATAGAAGATGTGTACTGCGAAGACGGAGAGCTAGTGGGACTCGCAAAAAAAGTGAGCGAGCCCAGAGAGATAATCTCTTTCAACCTGCCGACTCCGGACCACCGGTTGATCCAGGGCTTGAAGGTGCTGAAAGAGGTGAAAGAGCGCGGCGGACTCACGAACGCAAAAAACATCGTTGAGAAGCTGGCAGAGAAAGGATTGATGGACGATATTTACAAAAAGGAGAGGAAAAAAGTCAGTCAGAGCGCCGTGATGCGCTACCGGAGGCAGTTCTTGGAAAAGTGGTTGAATAAAGGTTATCTGAAAAAGGAAGATCGTGGGGATTACGAGCTGACCAAAGACGGGAAAAGGATGGTAGAGGTGTTCGGGTAGGACTCTTTATACTCTTCTGTGTCCCAGTCAAATAACTCTCCTCGAAAATGCCCCATCAAGTCTAAAATCCTAGAGATTTTTCTACCAATTCCTCAACTTCTTCTCCCCAAAACACCTTAAAATCCACCTCAAGATCCGATCCCAACCGACCTACAAGAAGATCATACTGACGGGCCTTAACTCCCTTCTTAGCCCTCTCCTCAGCTATCAAGATGTAGATCCTATCGACTTCGTCGAGTTCCTTCACTCTTCCGACCTCATCACTATAACATTCAGAGTGCAGAACCGCGTACACATCACCCAATATATATTTCGGAGTCTTCGCTTCTCTTTCGATCTCGATCACACTGATAGTTCCTTCTTCCTTTTCCACCAGGATATCCGGCTGAGATATCCGTAGTGCGGACCTTGAACAGTCCTTTTCCACAGGATCACCTAAATAAAGTATGGGGCCAACACCTTCTGAATCTGGAGAATGAGAGGAAATGAAGTCAACTTCTTTCTCTTCAAGCCTCTTTTCCACTTCCTTCCTCATCTCTTTATGAGCTTTGCTCTCGACCATATTAGAGTATCGAACGACTAAATTATAAAACTACCTTTCTAGAACACAAATCACTAACCCTCAAAACCCTTCCTCCCCGAGCAGGCGAGAAGGGAGCGTGAGAGCCAGCGTTGAGGAACAAGTTCCTGAAATATCCGCAGGAAGGCGAAGGTTTTTGAGGATTGGGTAGATCCATTCCACCCTAAAAATTACATGTTGATTTTTTATCTTGGAGGAGAAGTGAAGGGACACATATCAACGAAAATCCCTATCAATCCATAGCCGTTTCGGAGGCAAAGATGAGAGCAGACCGCTGGCCGAGATCGATCATTTAGAATCTTCTTATATTCATCCGCCTTAAAAATGGACGTTCGATGTATTTAAAAACCGGCAAATATTTTTTTATAACATAAACTATGTAGTCAGGTCGAAGGCGGATATGTACGATGAAGGTGCTAGAAAGGGTGTGGTTGCTACCATAGATATATCTCCAAATCCCTTGGTCAGGGGTATCTTGTTCATAGCTGGGACTTTTTTCCTGGTGATCGGTATGATCGGCATAGTGATCCGATTGTTACCTACTACGCCTTTCCTGCTGCTGTCCGCCGCTTGCTACTCCAAGAGCTCAAAAAGGTTTCACAGGTGGCTGCTGAAGAACCGTATCTTTGGTGATTACATATCCAACTATATGGAGGGACGGGGTATCTCTTTGAAGGTTAAAGCGGTGGCACTGTTCGCCCTTTGGGCATCGATCCTGTACTCAGCTTTTTACGTGGTGGACATGCTGATCATACGGATCTTACTGCTCATCATCGCAGTGGGTGTATCCTCTCATCTACTGACGATCCCGACTTTTTCTCCTTCCGATAAAAACTAAATAAGTCTGATATCATATAGTTCGCATGAGGGATCTAAATGGATAAGAAAAAGAAGTTCACGAAAAACACAGGCGAGCCCGTAGATGATGATCTAGACTCCATGACTGCCGGAGAAAAGGGGCCCACGCTGCTGCAGGATGTTCATCTTCTAGAAAAGCTAGCTCATTTTGATAGAGAGCGCATACCGGAACGTGTGGTTCACGCAAAAGGCGCGGGAGCCCACGGTTACTTCGAGGTGACCAACGACCTCAGCCAGTATACACGGGCTAAATTCTTAT
>SL_8KL_010_SEDDRAFT_10004700_pt1 | contig 10909 bp, 15 predicted proteins | sample SodLakKL_010_SED_4_FD_11160 | JGI IMG/M metagenome (IMG submission 11160) | reverse complement strand
AAATGTCCTGTTTCTCAGCAAATTCTTTTAAAGTCACTAATAGGGAAGGTAGGCTGTCCTCCAGGCTTAAATCCATTCTTGGAACTGGCTCCCCTTCCGTTTGAGAAATATCAAATACAAAGACTGGTTTAAAATATGTCTTCTTCACCTCTTCCTCGACTTCTTCTTCAATTACTTCACCATCAGGCGAAACCACCTCTCTCACTTTACTCTCCGTCGTCTTATAACTAAAAGGTGCCAGTATTGCTATCCCCTTTTCCCCCTTCTTGACCTGACGGTTAAACTTTTTCTGCCACTGCCTGTAGCCAGCTACATGGGTAGCCTCAGGATACTGCATCTGTATCAGCATGGTGTTGTGGTAACTGTAATTGTGAAACTTACTGAAAAACTCCAGTATATCCTTAAACTCCTCTGAGCTTTGCACCTCTTCAATTCGTTCTTCCAGCTGCTTTAAAAGTGCCTGCACCTTATCCCTTTTCTTCCTAACCATATCCACTCACCCCTTTTAGCTGAATTTTTACTGTCCATACCACACCTTGACATTCCGTTGGTCCATATTCGCCTCCACTTTTTCCCTTATTAGTGCTTTTTTAAAGAAGTATTTCTTCAGCTGCTAGACCGCTTTAATAATAAAAGACCTGATGCCCTCAGCTTAACCGAGAGCACCAGGCGGCTTACCTTTTCATTTTCATCTAATATCCCAACCAGCATTAATCCAGATAATCATCAGCCTTCAAGCTTAAATATCTGCCGTCCCCAATGACGAGATGATCCAGCACATTAATGCCGACTATCTTGCCCGTCTCCATTAGCTTATTGGTNANNTCAATATCTTCCCTGCTGGGCTCAGGATCTCCAGAAGGATGGTTATGGGCTAAGATTAAACTGGCGGAGTTGTGAACTATCGCCCTTTTAAAGACCTCTCTCGGCGTCACTATACCTGAGTTGATGGTTCCAGTCGAGACTTCAAATGTGCCAATCAGCTTACACTTAGAATCCAGGGTTATCATGGCAAATACCTCTTCTGTTTTTCTGTTAAGCTCCATGATCTCGGTGAAAATCTTGTAAGCATCATCAGGCTGTCTAATAACTTTATCCTCCAGCTTGTACCTGCCGCCCGACTCCTTTACCAGCTTTAAGCTGTATCTTTGAATGTTTACTGCCATTTGATTGCCTCCTTTGCTCTCCTGACCTGGTTGATTAAGTCAACTAATTTTTAGTCTCGTTAGCAATAATCGCAATAACAAGAGAAAACTATCAAGCAGATCTATCTATCATGGCCTTCACATCATTGAGAAGCTGAACCAACTCATCAAACTGTCTGTCTGATAAATCATCTAACCCGACTCTGCCCAGGCCTTCTTTCTCCTTTATCAGTGAAAGATATTCAAATAACTCTTTCTTAAGTTCAATGCTGTTTCCAATCATATCCCGAATAGTTCTTTCTCTATCACTTAGCCTTTCATCAAGGTTATCAGCCTCAGCTTCGCCATCTTCAACCAACTCACCATCATTACCATCACCTTTAGCTTTATCCTGAAAATTATCCTGAGCGTCTTTTCCGCTTTCCTTAAGGCCTTTATCATATCCTTCCTTGCTGATAAACCTGGGAGAAGAACTGCTCTCCTCCAGTTGAGCTACCTCCATCTCCTCTCTAGAAACCAGGCCAGAGACTGTAAATGCTCTCTTTAAGGCCATTGACTCAGCCACCTTTAGAATCATAGCTGACGGGTACTGCCTCCACACTTTACTGTCTGCGTTGTACTCCTCAAAGGGAGCAAATACATAAACGGGATATTTTCTGTCCTTGCGGTAGACTAAAGCATAAGCTCCAATCAGCTTGCCTCTATTTGTACCTCCATATTCATGATTTATCCCATCAGATATACGCTTAAAGCTATCATGTTCTCTCACCACATCACTGACAAGACCATCAAACTGAGGATGCCTATCAGCTATTTTCAGATAACCATCGCGTGAGGTCATGATATTCACCTGCCCCTTATACTTCCAGAAGAATATCTCCTTGTTGAAGGGATCCAGGCCATATCTCTTGGCTATTGACAGGAACATATTTAACTCATGGGTATTGGCATTTGAAGCCACTGTATTTCTGATAGTCTCGATTTCCTTTTCTGTGAAGGTGAGCTTGCCCTGCCTATCCTGCTCAAGCTTACTTTCAGCTATTTCCTCATCCCTGACAGCAATAATGTTGCCTTCCTGAACTTTATCATTCTCTCTTTTGTTCATTGATATTGACCTCCCTTTGCTTTTGTAAACTTGTTTGCTGAGTGGTGCTTTTTAAAAATATTGAAGCCACCTATCTCCCAAAAACTACTAATAAGGAAACAGGTGGCCAACTTATCTTTAATCAATCTCACTGCCTCTTTACCTGACATCAACCTTAAACTTTTCTGGTCTTCGCTCAACAGTGACTCCTTCAATGATTTGACCTGTATCTTTGATTACCGCTTTACTGCCAACAACCTCTGCGTTTCTCTTCAAATCTCTCTTGCTGACTTTCTTTTTGATCTTGAGCGCCTCAGCAAAGTTATGCTCGACAAAATTGAGCAGCCTATCCTCATCATACTTCCACTTTGGCCTCTGCTTTCTAAACTTAAGCTCTCCAAAAGGCAGGCTGTAGGTTTTTAAATCAGAATCTTCTTCTTTCAGCATGAAAGCATACTCTCTCAGCTTATTCTCCAGGAAGTCAATATTATCCTGGATCTTACCGTTCTCGCCATCCAGCCAGTCCTCGACATCCCTAATTTCCTCCCTCAATCGTTCTATAATACTATCGGCCAGGTCTTTGTTATCCTCCTGCTTTTCCTTCATCTTCTTGATCTTCCTGAGACACCAGCTCGCTTTGGAATCATTATCGACCACAAAGCCCGACTTATCGCTATCAGCTTTACTCTCTTGAGAGCCTTCTTGCCTGCGATTTGCCAGTCTTTCTTTTTGCTCAACCCTTCTAACTGCTTTCATCTCTCAATCACTCCCCTTTTTTATTAGTATGAGAATCTAAAGGGTGTTATAGAGCTATCACCTCCTTCTTATGAAGCTAAAACCCACTAATACGAACTAAAAGGGAACATCTATTTCATCACTGTTAAACTCTGCAGCTGACATATTTCCACTAAGTCCCCTATCTATATTGTCATTTAATCCTTCAGAACCGCTGTTATTGCTGCCATTATTATCATTGCTGCCGCTTTCTCTTCTGGAGTCTAAGAACTTAACCTGGTCCAGGACTATTTCGGGGTTTAGATACTTTCTGCCATTCTTTTCATTCTCACGCAGTCTAAATTTACCTACCACAGCAACAAGTCTGCCCTTAGCTAGATACTCAGCACATATCTCAGCCAGCTTTCTCCAGGCCACCATGGAAATATAGTCTACCTCCTTACCGTTTTGACCGACATACTCTCTCCTTACAGCCAATGTAAAGTTGCTCACAGCAACGCCTTCTGAAGTATAGCGGAGCTCGGGATTGGCAGTTAATCTTCCGACAAAAGTACAGTTATTCAGCATAGAAATCTCCTCCTCTTCTCCTGGTAGTGTTATTTTCACTCTTGGCAACCTCAGCCTGGACATGAGTGATGTCGACTCCACAGTTAGGACAGATCCACTTACTGTTTCTAGCAGAGCTGAAACTTTTTTCCTCACAATGTGGACAGGTTTTCTGATACATTTTAATCACCTCTTAGTTTTTTTTGAAGCTCAAAGCCATGATTGGTTGGATTTTGCCATCAAGATTTAGTTGCTTGAGCAGAGCTAGCTGGCCTGATTGAGAATATCTTTAACCAGTATTTCTTTAAGCTCGTCTTTAACTATCTCTACAAGCTCCCCCGTAACCAGACTGTCATTAGCTATGATCCACTGGTCGGTCAAGTAAATATCTCTCAAAACATAATCTGGCAGGCTATCAACCCTCCTGCTAATTTCACCAGCAGTTTTGGCAGTAAGGAGCGCTCCCCTTAGTTCATCATAATTTTTGACCTGATTCATACAGCAATTCACCCCCCTTTAAGCTTATTAACTATCTCAGATTATTTATCACTAGCAGCTCACATCACACATCATGTTTATCACTACTCAGGCTGTCTTTAGCAGTCTCAATCACCTCGCTAAAACTCTGCTTATCGGGCTTTGATTTGTCTCCAGCTTTTACATTTTTCGCCAGTTCATCCCTTCTGCGGACCGTATATTTTAATCTTTTAAGCAAATCTTGAGCTTCTGAGAAATTCTCTAAATTTATCTGCCTGATAAGTCGGGATTTAATTGACCTTGACACCGTCTCCAGGATATCCAGCTTCTCCTGGTGTATATCTAGCAGCCTGCTATTGCAGCTGTCTGGATTTGCATTGTCATCGCCTGCTTTACTTGCAACTTTAGTTATTTCATTAATCCATCCGCCGAGCGATGTTCTGGTATAAAGCTTATAACTTAGCCATATCAGCAGTGCAAAAACTATTAGCTGTATCATCTCTAAACTCTCACCTCCAGATTGTAGTTGGTTTAATCCTCTAAGAGCGGACATTCTTCACAGTTTAACTCAAAGTAACAGTCGCTTTCGACAAAATCACAGTAGTATTGATTGTTAACCAGAGCCTTTAATTTCCCAGTGAATAACACAGCCTTTCACCTCCTATAATTTATTTTATTTTCCAAATAATTCTGCACATATATTCAAAAATTGAAATATTAGGGTGATGCCCCCTTCACAAAGAAGAGGGGGCATCACCCGTGGTGAAAGCAATAAATTTCAGCAAATATTTGAGCCCCTTAATTCCTTGCTTTGTACCTCCAGACTGTTTCGAATATCTTGCGGCTTTCTGTTTTGGCATTGAACACATATTTTTCACTGCCAAACAGCACTATATATTTGCCTCTGTCTTTCTTGTACTTGAAGATTAGGTCCTCTCTGCCAATATGGCGGTAAAACTTGTTGAGAAAGCGAAAGCCTAGCACCAGCTTCAGTTCTTCATCATTCAGATTTTCGATGTCATCATAGCTTAAGACATTACCCTGGTGGTCTTTGATGGTAAAGTCTCTAATATGTCTCCTGGTATCAGAATGAGAGCTTAGCTCTTCGCTGGTGTAGCAGTATTGACCGCCAAAGCTGCAGCCCTCACAATAGTTATCTGCCTCCAGCATAGCTAATTTATCCTCATAAACACTGCAGCCAGCCTCACAGCAGGGGATTTCTATCTCACAGAGACTGCATTTTTCTCTTACAGTAGTGGTACTGTAGAACATCACATTACCATCAGGAGCCATGCTGCCGTAGGCCATTTGAGTGTCACTAATCTCATTAAACTTACCAGCTTTAGAGTTATCACACTCGGGATGTGCTTCGTAGATTTCACCTAACATTTTGCTCACTCCTTTTGAAAGATTTAGTTAGTGGATCTGCGATAGTGTTTAACCTTAAACCCCCTACTAATAACTGAAAAATGGAGGCTATCAACTGCCGAAGGCGATATGAGGGGTTTTATCTCTCCCTTAAGCTTAAGAAAATAGAAAAACTCCAGACTGCAATTTAGCCTGGAGAACATTTACTGTCACCTTATTAGTAAGTTCTTATTTCCCTATCAATCTTCCGCTATTCATCAATATCAGGCAGCTTCAATTTCTGTCCTGATTGGATAAAATCATCATTTTCGATATCGTCAATTTCTTTGATTTTGATAGTCAATCTCTGGCCATTAAACTTACTGCCATAATACCTTCTTGCAATAGACCACAGCGTATCACCTCCTTCCACTACAACTGTCTTTTTAACCTCATAATTGCCTTCAGTTTCACTGTGACACTGCCTTCCCCTGCCCAGGATAACTCCATAATACTTGCCCCTTAACCTGCTAAGGTTGATGGCCCCAAAAGGCTTTCTCAGGCTGTTAAATTGGCGGTTTGAGAGGGTTATATCCTCCAGGAAGCCTATACCATTATCAGGCCTATAACCTACCGTAACGGCCGTTATAACGATGATTATAGCAAGGGCAAATATAGTTAATATTACTCTCAGAATACAATGAGTTTTTACCCTATCATTAACATTTTTCATTTCTGATCACCTCAATAAAGGTTAGAATTTTAAGCAATAACTAAACAAAAAAAGAGGCCACCTTATCAGAAATAACTAATAAGGCAGCCTCTGGAGTATTGAGCCACAGTATTCAGTTTTTAATCAAGATTTGTTAGCTGCAGCAGTGAATGCAGGCAGCCTTATCTTTCACCATCTCAGCTTCACCTCTTTTCTTCTTACATGAGGAGCACCAGGCAACAGGAATAAAAGCCGACTCCATATTGACTTCGACATATTGTCTAAGATCTTCTCCACTTATAACTGCTTCATCGCTTAAAGTTTCCATCTTATTTTCACCTCCTTCCTTGATTTTTTAGACAAATAAAAAAAAGCCCCACCTTACCTGCAGCAAGCTTTACAGGGGGTGGGGTATCGAACCTCAAAAGATTTTCTCAAAAATATGGTTACTCCCCATATAAAATTTATCAATTTTATAAAAGCCTCAAGGAATTTTTTGCCAAATAAAAGAAAGTTGAGCTGATTTTGTCTATTCTGCTGATAGAAGGCTGCATAAGACCAAAATAAGGCGTTTTTTATAAAAAATATGTGAAATTTTTGTGAAGCCCCCCTTTAGGGGGTTAATTTTTGCGATTTTTCATAGTATTTATTAGTGAGAGAGAAAAAAGTTACTACAGAGCAGTTTTAGTAGGATCGATACCATTCCGCCACTACTAATACATGAACTAAGCTTCCAGGCTAAATTTTCGAACGAACTAATAAATTACAGTTTAAAAAGGTTTTTAGTCTCATATCGCAGTTAAACTTAAGCTTCCTGCTTTTAGATACTAAATAACTTGCCGCTTATAAAATTAGGTTAAAACTTCTGATGTTTACAGTGCTCTAGTAAAGAAAATGCTATGATAAAAGCTATTTCCAGAAACCAGCAGAGAAAAAGTTTTCACTAATCTTCTAATCTTCCTCCCCACAACCTCTCGTCACGAAATAAATGCTGATACCTGGTATGACAAAACACTTCCGCGCAGCCGTGCAGCACTGATACTGATTATGAAACTTGCAGGCTTAGCAGGTTTCCAACAGTACAAACACGATCTTAATAAAACTTTTACCCTTAAAGCATAAGACTGAGTGATAGATTTGCTTGAAACCTGACATAAATCCTCTCCTGACTGATCTTCCAGCTGAGAAAGTCAGCTTCAGAGTTAATTGCAAAGTGTGATACAAAAAAGCATAGCTATCAAGCCAGATATAAAGCTTTTAACCCTTCTACCAGCATAAAGCCTGGCTTGCAGCAAAACATTTCAGACATTGCACTAAACTTACCAGCAAACTGATATTGATATGCTAACCTATCTTAAGATAAGCTGTCATCTTGGAAAATGTCCTGCTTATAGCTTACAAATAACATCTTTGCAGTTAACATATCTTGAAAACATAAAATTATTGAGTTTGCTTACATAGTAAACACCTTTCGTTCACCGCTTATAGTTAACTTGCCCAGGAAAAATCAAAATGGGCCAGGTTTATGCCTGCAAGTTTATGCCTGCCAGGCCTATTGACCTAACTTGCCTGATCTGAGCTAATGATTGTGGGTATAATTAATGCTGAACTCAGCAGCAGAAAAGCAAAAATGTTCTTAAAGCACCCTAAATATCAAGCACTTATGAGCTTTGCTGTTTGCAATCTCCCAGCCTGGTCTTCTTCGCCCTTTTCTAACAGTATATTGACATCCTTCCAAATCTAATTATATTGCTTGTTTTCATGCTAAGGCACCCCTGAGCCTTAATATAATGGGGTGTATGCTCATATACAGCGCTGATATAGTGCTGACTTCTATCTGGTGGCTATTTGCCAAAGACATTGCGGTTTGAATCCTTATCAAGCTTATACGCTACTATGTTCCAGTAATATTACTGGAAGATAAGTTTTGCCTCTTTGAAAGTAGGAATTTGCATTCACTTTTAAAGCATGAAATACTGCTTGAATGAATTTGAAACAAGCAGTGATTATATTTATCAGATTAGAGGTCTGTCTCTTGTGAAATTTTTCATTTGCTAAGGGTTGATTATTAAGTATCTCATCATTATCTTATTAGTGATATTATGCCTGCACTCAAATACTATTTGTGAAGTCCCGCATCAAAGTCGTCATCTATCAAACTTCTAAATTAGGATTAGCAAGTTAGCAAAAGTAGTATTTGCCTGAGATATATGCTAAAAGCAAATATCTCTTTTGTTTTATGGTTTGCCTGTATGCCATTTTTCATATAAGTTTCATGTAAGCATTTGAATGCAGGCGTTAGCTTTTATGGGTTTTTTTATTTAGCTGATTTGCTGCTCCTGAAAAATCGCATATTGTGGGGAGCTTCCAGAATAAATCTAGTAAATTATGCTGAGAGTTTTAACTGCATCTCTTCTCTTATAAACCCTTCGATATATTCGTGAGTATAATTTTTTTCTCTTAACAATTCTATTAAGTTCCACCTGGCCTTCTGAAATAACTTTGTTACTGCAGCTGGACTATTTCCCATCATTTTAGCTACCTTATTTTGTGGCTTATCTTTCACTCCGCATTCTACTAAAACTGTTTTTTGTTTCTCTGGAAGAGCAGCAATACAATCCATTATCAATTCTATGTTTTCATTAGTTATATATATCTCCTCTGGAGTGCTAATGTCATTCATCCAATTTCTTGGATCATAATCATTATTTAAATAATGTTCTAGCGTTCTCTTCTGCTGGTATATTTTATTGCCATCATCATCTAAATAAAACTTCTCATTTCTTTCAACCCAGAAATGATTTCTAACTATGCTATCAACGGAAACTTTAATATATTTTAAAAACATGTTTAGCACTTTCTCATAAGACTCCTCTGGGAAGCTAAAATTATTTTTAATCCGAAAGTAGAGCCTATCTGTAACCTTGTTTTCCAATAACCTTCTTGTATACATATCCTTGCCATGATATCTATCATCATATTTATGTAAAGCCCCTAATGTAACATCAATTTGCCTTTCTATAAAGTAAGCTAAGTCAATTATGTTCTCGTTGTTTGTTCCTGAGTATTTATAGTTAAACAAGTCAACTCCTTCATCCTCCAGATTTCTTATTTTGTCAACATAGCTCCTTAAGTTATCAATAACCTCTTTTTTCTGTCTTTTACTCAAATTTTTTGTGTTAAGAATTTTCCATTCCTCCCTAAATAGTTTGATTTAGCTACTTTACTATCATATTCAGAATTCATAGCTTTAATTACAGAAGCATTTTAAACCTAAACTCCCGAATTCTTGCTAATTTTTTGCCATTAATTTAATATAAATCACCTCCTTTGCTTGACTGGCAGCATAATGCAGCATCCTAAGATAGAGTTAGCCTAAAAGTTTAAGCTTAAAAACTAAACTAGGCAAATAAAAAAATATAACTGCCATTTCTAAGCTTTATAAGTTTAATAGCTTAATTTAAACTATTAAACTAAAAAAAGAATTCATTTAAGCATTATTAATTACTTTCCTTTGTATAAAGGAGAGTCAGAATTAGCCACTTCTATTCTTGCAATATTATTAGGGATTATATATCGATTGCCAACCTTATGTAATTTATCTTTGCTGATTGTCTTCTCTCTGTTAATTCTATGGGTGATAGCCTGGTTGCTGACACCTATCATGCATGCCAGTTCATGAGCGGCAAAATCTTCTCCAGCTAATAATTTTAATTTTAAATCTGACACATAATACAAAAAACCTTCAGGAGTTTTCACCAGATTTTTTTGGTCCACTTTATAATAATAATCTGAAATAAAGGGATTTTCGTAAATCATATCATGAAAAGCTTTTATGCTCTCTTCAATTTCTAAGATAGATTCATCTACAATCCTGCTGGTAGCAAAATAGTACATTTTCCAAATATCAAAGGCAAGGGGATATTTATACCTTCTTTTTTGCTTTGTAAAGGGATCGATAGTCTCATATTTGCTAGTTTTTAAAACTGCATTTTCGTTAAATTTTTTCGCTAAAAACTCCAGAGATAGAAAGCTGTCTTCCAGTCTATTTATCGCTGTTTCAACAAATTCTATATCAATTTCAGTAATTTTATAATCGTGGTTCATAAAAACCACCCTTGCACATTTGGAGAATCTATTATAACCAGCTAAGTTGATTATAACATATTAAACTTTACATTTCAAGTGAAACTAAATACAAGGGTAGGATGAGAACCTTTTCAAAGAATTACAAGCTTGCCTGGCTATAATACCGAGCTTTACTCTGGATATAAACATGCACATATCATATCTATCTTGCCTTATCCCGTAAAAAGCAAATCAGCATTGAAATGCCAGCTTTTTTCACGTATTAGTGGGGTTAAACATATTCAAAACAATTCTTGTTGGATACCTTTCAGTGATTTAATTTTTAAGCTAAGTAAGTCATTATGATAATCGCTTTTGAATAGGCTCTTTACTATCTATTTAGCTGAAGCTTGATCTCTATGAGCTGCAGCTTCTTCATCCGCCCAGTCGGTCTCTTCCCACACCATGCTCTTTCTGCCAGGAACTATTCTATTGGACCCAGACTTATAGTATTGACAGGATTTAGGGACGTAGCAATAGATTTCGGTGCGATATCTAACATTATTAGGGTGCCGCTAGTCAATTATCATCTTTACAGCCATCCAGCAGCCCCAGATGCAGGAGGTGCATTTAGTATTATATGTCCTTTTTGACAGCCTTCTATGTCCTCTAGTTCGGTATTCTTCTAAGGTTAGAGGTACACCATGCCAGGGCGGAGGACTATTTTCCTCTATGCTCTCTTCAAGGATTTTTAATTGAGAAGCTTTATAAAAGTCGGCAGGTTCTTTGTTGGGA
>SL_8KL_010_SEDDRAFT_10004697_pt1 | contig 10911 bp, 9 predicted proteins | sample SodLakKL_010_SED_4_FD_11160 | JGI IMG/M metagenome (IMG submission 11160) | reverse complement strand
GGTAAAAGTATAACAAAAGCTATTCATGGTGATTATCCAAAGGAGCTTAAGAAAAAACTAGCTACAGAGATGGCTAGGGCTATGTTGAAGCAATTTTTCATATATGGTGTTTTCCACGCAGATCCTTCTCCCGGAAATATCTTTTTCAAAGAAGATGGAACTCTTGCTTTACTGGACTTTGGTGCAATAGGAAGGCTTTCGGATAATCGAAGAAAAAAATTGATCGACATGTTCATTGCAATGGGGAGAAACGATACAAAAAAGATAATGGACATATTACTCGATATAGGGGTTGTTCACGGAAAAATCGATAAAAACGAATTGGAATGGGATATAGAAGATGTCTTAGAACTTTATAAAAGAAAAAGAGATATCTCATTCCTTGAGGGGGCAAACGAAGAGATAATGAATATAGCTCTTAAGCACAACATCACATTACCACCAAATTTTTTATTGATGGAAAGGGCTCTCATAGCTACAGAGGGGGTATGCAGCGCATTAGACCCTGAATTTGATTTTTTCGAAGCTTCAAAACCTGTAATTAAAGAGATCATAAAACAAAGATATGGTCCAAAGGCACAAATCGATAAATTACTCGGTACAGCTAAAGGATTTCACGAATTATTCTCAAATTTACCAAATAGATTAAACAATATTATGGAAAGGATAGAAAATGAAGAATTGGCCGTTGCTATAGAACATAAAGGATTAGACGATTTGGAATATACTATAGAATTAGTATCAAATCGCTTAAGTTTTACAATCATTTTAGCTTCAATCATTATTGGTTCTGCGCTTCTCGTTCTTGCAACAGATCAACCACTCTTCGGACCTTACATTTTTCTAGTATCAGTTATGATTGGCCTTTGGTTATTGGCAATAATAATAAAGAGAGGTAAATATTAACTTGGCCCTGCTAAATTAGGTCGATTCATTGTAAATTTACTGTTTTAACTCATCGAGTATCTTGTCTATCAGCTTTATAGCTTCTTTCCTTTTCTTGCACATTAGTTTCACTTCCAGTATTTTGTCACTATTTTCTCCGCCATATTGGGTTCATATAAATAATTTTGGTTTGATAGTTTTTATTATTGATTGATATCCTATTCGTTGAAGGTAAAAAAAATATAAATAGAATTATATGAATTAGAATGTGATGAGTCATGAATCGATTCCATACAGCTAGTGAAGACGAAATACTCTCTGGAAAAACTACTGACATCTATTTTGAAAATACCATGGACATATTCAAGAAAAAAGGGATAGGTGATGAAAAAGTTGTTGCTGAGTTTACTACATCGTCATTACCAAAAGATTGGGAGTGGGGAATTTTTGTTGGGCTAGATGAAGTTTTAAACTTTGTAGAGGATAAAAATTTAGATCTTTATTCCATACCAGAAGGAACAGTTTTCAGATCTAAAGGGATCAATGGCATATATACTCCTATATTATTCATTGAAGGACCATATGATGAATTTTGCATATTTGAAACCCCGATGTTGGGTTGTATCTGTCATGCATCAGGTGTAGCTACGAAGTCAGCTAGAGTAAAACTAGCAGCCGGTGATTGTCAAATAATGTCCTTTGGTATTAGACGAATGCATCCTGGGATAGCTCCGGTTATAGATCGGGCTGCTTTTATCGGTGGCTGTGATTCTATTTCATGTATTTTAGGTGCTGAAGAAGTAGGAATAAAGCCATCTGGAACTATGCCACATTCATTATCGATAATTTTTGGAGATCCAAAAAAAGCTTTCAAAGCTTTCGATGAATCTTTATCTGAAGAAATTTCAAGAATAGCCCTAGTTGATACATATCACGACGAAAAGATGGAAGCTATGATGGCCTTTGAAGCCATGGGAAAAAAACTTTATGGTGTAAGATTAGACACTCCTTCATCACGAAGGGGAGATTTAGTTAGAATTGTTCAAGAAGTAAAATGGGAATTTGAAGTTAGAGGAATCAATGCCAAGATCATAACTTCAGGAGGTATGAATGAATACTCGATACCTGAATTGAAAAATGCAGGTGTCGATGCCTTCGGAGTTGGGACTAGCATTTCAAATGCTAGAACTATCAATTTTGCCATGGATATAGTTGAAAAAGAAGGAGAACTAGTTGCAAAAAGAGGTAAATACAGTGGTAAAAAACAAACATTTAGATGTCCCACCTGTTTTAACTACAAGATGAGGCCATGGAGAGAAAGACATAATCAACCGATGTGTATTTGTGGAGATACAATGGTCCCTATGTTAGAGAAGTTCGTTGAAGATGGTGAAATTATAAAAGATTATCCAAACCCGAAAGATATAAAAGCAAGAGTCAATCTCCAATTGGATAAATTGGAAGCGGATTGGATATGATACGCCCCTAAACTCGGTAAATTATTAATTTGTAAAGGGGTAAGATATTAATATGCAATCTACTTATGAGGCGAATCAGTATGAAAAAACCACGTAAAATAAAGGATTATTGTCCAAGTTGCGACACGCATACAGAGATGGAGTTATCCAAGGGTAAAAATAGACCTGGAAGTGAATTACGAAAAGGTCAAAGAAGATTCAGAAGAGTCACTTCTGGATATGGAGGCTTTCCTTGGTCCAAACCTTCAGGTGCTGGAAAACCAGTAAAGAGAGTTTACCTTAAATTCACCTGTACAGAATGCGGAAAAACATGGCAAAAAAAGGGTAAAAGGTCTAGAAGGTTCGAATTTAAAGAATAAACTGGTGATAACATATGAAGAATAAAAAAACTCAAGAATCATTTGTGAAAGTTAAATGTGAAGATTGTGGTAACGAACAAGATACCTTTCTAACAGTTTCATCTATAGTGAGCTGTAATGTTTGCGGAGCTAAATTAGCTGAACCTACTGGAGGCATCTCAGATTTTAAAGGTGAGCTAATAGATTTAGAAGAGGAAGAATAATGGTTGAAGATTATGAATGGCCGAGTGATGGAGAACTGGTTATTGGTCATGTAAAATCAGTTAAAGATTTTGGTGCATTTCTTGAACTTGAAGAATATGATAATAAGGAAGGCTTCATTCATATATCTGAGATCTCGTCTGGATGGGTAAAAAGAATTAAAGATTACATCCGAGAAGGAGAAAAAAGAGTTTGTAAAGTTTTGAATGTTGATAGATCTAAAGGACACATAGATCTTTCTTTAAAACAGGTCAATGAACATCAAAAACGAGATAAAATACAAGCTTGGAAAAACCAGAAGAAAGCTGAAAAATTACTACAAATTGTGGCCGACGAACTTGACTGGGATTTAGATAGATGCTATGATGAATTCGGTTTAGAATTGAGTGAAGAATTCGGTAGTTTGTATCAAGCATTTGAGGAAGTAACAATTCATCCAGATATATTAGAAAATAAAGGTTTTAAAGGTAAATGGATAGAACATTTCATAGAAGTAGCAAAGGACAACATCACACCACCTTACATTAACATTTCAGGTTATATAGAATTGACCTCGCCGAACCCAGCTGGCATAGAGGATATTAGATATGCACTTTCTGCTTTTGAAAATACTGAAAATGCTAAAATCGATGTAGATTATATCGCATCTCCTAAGTACAGGGTTGATATTCAATCCGATGACTATAAAGTGGCAGAGGAAACATTTAAAAAACAGGCTAAAAAGGCAGTTGATAAGATAGAAGAAAAAGGTGGAAAAGGTAAATTCTATAGAGAAAAAGAGTGAAAAAGTTATAGTTTTAACTAATCAATTATCTTTTGTTCGTATCTATCTCTTTCACTAAATATACATCCACAATAACCTTGTTTATAAAGACCCATTTCATTTGCGATTTCATGACTTTCATAAAAGCCATCTGTTAGATCTTTATAAATAAAGTTCAAACTATTTTTGTTACCCTCCTTTTCACCTATTTTTCTAATCAGTTCGTGATCTTGATATGGAGAGATCGTCAGTGTAGTTGTGTATGCTTCAAAATCGTTCTCTTTTGCAATTTCAGCTGCTTTGGATAAGCGCATCTGATAACAAACTTTACATCTTGATTCGTTATTCACAGCTTTTTCAAGAAACATTTCTAAATTGTATTTATCAACATAAATAACATCCGCCCCTGTACTCTTTTGGTAATCTATAAGAGCTCTCAATCTTCTTTCATATTCCTTAAAAGGATGAATATTTGGATTATACCAAAAAACAGATAAATTTCCATCGTAATTATTTTTGAAATATTTATAGGTGTATGTCAAACATGGGGCACAACAGGCATGTATAAGCAATGACATCTAAAATCACTTCTTTATGATTATATTCGAAGAGCTACTCTTTTTGAGGCTTTTTTGTCTTTTTTCTCTTCTTTCTTCTTTTCTTTTAGAGTAAATTCTAATCCACAATCTGGACATTCTTCCTTTCGCTCTCCACAAAGTTTATGGTAGCTTGAACCACAATCACATATAATCACATCTAATCCCTTCTTAACTTCACCCTTACATATGCCACACTTTTCATCACCAGATGATTTAATTATTTTAAAATCGCCTTCGATCGCTTCAACTTCAATTTCAGAAGAAATAGGTTTATTATCGAAAATTCTTGTCCCGATTCCTTTAATGATAACTTTATCTTCTGTTGGTTTTACCTTCGTTTTAGTTTCAAAACTCTCATTTGCTTTTAACATAGAAGGCATTTTAATATCGTTATTTTTAGCACCTATAATTTCAACACTTGGTGATTTTGCAACACCGCCACCTGTGTTCTTTATAACAAGATTAATCTTATTCCACTTATCTATCCTAAGCTTGTCTTTCATTTGAACTTCTATACAAGGACTGTAAGGAGCAAGTGTCTTCTCTATATCGACAACTGCTTCTTTAGCTTTTAAACAAGCCTTTTTCAAATCATTTTCTTTAATCTTCCTTGCTTCTTTAATAATATTTTTTGTTTTGCTGACATCCGTTCCAAATTTACTAGCTTTTTCAACTAGGTCGGTAGCTTCGTCAATATATCTTTCATATTCTTTAAGATATTTACCACCAAATTCCTCATTGGCTTTGACAAGATTATCAAATACTTCTAACGTATTACCCATCTTCAAATTTGCTTTAGCTTTGTTTATGAATTTTTCAGACTTGCCAACATTACTTCCCTTTGATTTCAGTTCAACTATAGCATCCTTCATCTCTGAAATAAGGTCAGGTAAATCCTTCTTAAGATTAGTTAATTCCTCTTTAGCTCTATTTGCTAAAGAAAAAGATTTTTCATAATTATCATCATCAAAAGCATTTCTAGCTTTTAAGTACTTATCTTCAAGTCCTTTACTCTCCATATTGAGTTCATTTATTCTCTCTATTACTTTTTCAACATCTTCTAATATTGCTTTAGATTCTTTGAAAGCTTTTACGTTATTATTCAGTAGTTCTCCACTTTTTACAGCTTTATCAAAAGCTTTTACATAAAAACCCTCTTCATAAGACTTTTTAGCTTGATTTAATATCCTCTCTGGTTTACTTACATCGATTCCCTTTTCTTTGGCCTTAGATAATTTATTTGATGTTGTAGAAATACTACGTTTTGCAATATCCTGTTGGAGTTCTATCCTCTCAAGTTCCCCTTCACTTTGCATAGCTAAATTTATCGCTTCCTTATAATTTTCGTTTTTCTTTGCTTTCTCAGCTCTTGCGATTAAATTATCTGCTAAAGATGTATTTACTCCATCTAGTCTCATCTCATTTATCTTTTCTTTAAATGTAGACAATATCTTTTCAACCCTATTTTTTTCGGCTAATCTTATACTACTAAGTGCCTTTTCAGCCATCTCTATGGCTTTCTCGTACTCATCATTCTTAATAGCATCCATTGAATGTTGTAACTCCCTCTTTGCTGTCGATACATCAGCATGAAGATCCATAGCTTCTTCTAACCTATTCTTTGCCTTTTTCACACTTCTAGCAGCTTTCTTGCTTTTATCTTTGATCTGTTGTATCTGGTTTTGACATTCTATAATTTTTTCAACTGTACCTTGAAAATCACTATTTTCAAAATCATTCTTTGCTTCATCCAATAAGACTTCTTGTTGAGTTATATCAATACCGATTTCTTTGGCCGATTCTATAATTTCTTGAGTGTGATTTAACCTAGGTTTTACAGACAATTTAATTTCTTCCAATATGTCTTCATTGATCTGGCTTATCATCTCTATTGCTGTGTCATAATCATTCTCTTCAGTCTTATTCAAAACAGTATTTATCTGATCCTGAATATCTTCCGTATCTACAGAAATATCATCGGCTCTACTTAGTAAATCTTCATATTGGCTATAATATTCCTCAAACTCCATTTTCTTTTTGAGTTCATCAATTTTCATCTCAGTTTTATTAGCTAATTCTTTTGCCTCGATATAATTTCTTTTTTGGAAACTTTTTTTAGACTCTTTAAATAAACTGATAACTGGTTGTATATCTTTTTCATCCTCCAACTCTTCTTTAGCAATTTTTATATTGTTTTTCAGGTCTGAGATTATCTTTTTCGTTTGCGACCTTGCTTCTCTTATTTTTTTTGCCTTCTCTTCTACATCTACAGATAATCTGATAGCTTCAGTGTAATTTTTTTGCTTAATATATTTTTTACATTCTATCAGTTCTTCTCTCATCCTCTTGATATCTACACCAGATTTCTTAGCTTTTACGACTTCGACCTTTGCTTTTGAAAAGAAGTCTTCAGAATTTTGTTTTAATTTATGATTTAAATCACCGAGGATATTTTCTATTTTCTTTATGCCACTAGGATAATTCCCATTCTCAATGTCTAATTTAGCATCTTCCAATTTAACTTGGTAATCTTCTATAGATATATCCTTAAAATCAATTTCTCCTAATAACCCTAAAGTTTCCTTTGCATCGGTGTACTTTTGGTCTGCTTCTCCGATCTGCCAATCTTTTATCTTTTCTTCAGCCTTTTTGAGCTTATCATATGATATTTTATAATTATCTTTTTCTTTTTCTTTCTTCCCTTCATCGATAAGTTCTTCAACATTTCCAATATCTTCCTCTATATCTTCGATTTCCATAGTGTTTTTTATATTTGAGACTATATCAGAAATATTTTCTATTTTGTATTCCAACTCAGTTTCTATCTTATCTAGAATCTCATCTTTTCCTTGTAAGGCTATCTTGCCTGCCTGGATATAATCCATAGTTTTGGTATTGGCGATGGCCTCTTCAAGCATCTCTGTATATTGACCACTGTCTAATCCCATTCTTTCAAGAGTTAATATGTGAACTTCGAATTCTTCAATATACTCCATAATTTTTTCATAAGCTCTTTTGTCAATATCATTCTCCATCTCTTTTACAATGTCTCTAGATTTAGAGTATTCTTTTTGTTCAAGGTATTCTTCAGCTTCCCTTATTTTATCATCGATAATAGCAAGATCTACATCAAACTCGGTCAATCCCTCTCTTAACTTTTTAACCTTATCGATTGCGTTCTCTGTTTTTTCGTGTTCTTTTACCATATCTCGAACTTTTTCTCTTCCTTTTTTAGCCCAATTCAAAGCTTCTTTATGATCGCCATTCTTCAATGCTGTCCTTGCTTTATTCAAGATAGTCATTGGTTCATTGATATCGATACCCATTTCTTTAGCTTTAATAAAATTCTCTCTTGACTCAGCGATAGTCTTCAAAACTTTGTGAAATTTTGCTTCTTCAACTTTTTCAAAAAGTTCATCAATTAAAGATATTATTTTACCAAAATCTTCTTTTTCTTGCAATTCATCTATCTTATCATTAATATCATTTATACTCTTCTGGGGCGCACCAAGATCCCTAGCTTTTTCAATCTCATCTCTAAGTTTATTTACCATTTTCGTAACTAACTGATCCTTTCTATCACTCAACTCCCTCTCTGTTTTACCAAAAAGATCTAATACGTCACTAAAATCACCATTTTTACTTTTTACTTTAACCTCGCTAACTGTTTCTTCTATTCCCTCCGTCGATATCCCATTCTTACGTAATAATTCTTCTATCTTCTCAATCTCATTAAGTTTATTATCTATTTTTATTTGGATTACTTTATCAATATTGTTTTCTAAAGATGATAATGCATTCTTTGCTTCTTCTATCTCGTACTCATCTAAAAATTCTTCTGCCTTTGCTAACTCACGCTTGAACTCCTCTGTATCTCCATCAAGACTATTTAATATCTTAATTTTTGACTCAAGTGAAAGTAGCCTTTCTTCAAATAGTTCTTCGACGTCCCTTCTAACTTGTGAAAGTATCTGTTCAGCTTTGTTGATTGCTTCTTTATATCTACTTTCTTCAAAATATTGATTAACCTCATTTATCATTCCATTAAAGTCAGTTTCTTCTAAGTTTTCATCTAAGTAATTATGAAGAGATTTAATTTCATCAATAAGTTCGTCTAACTTATCGGAATAAGAATCTTGAAGAGTATCCAAACCTTTATTGATCATTTCTGAAGATTCTTCGAATTTTTTATCTTCAAAATTTTCTCTAGCATCATTTATGATACCAATAGTATCTGATATATCTATACCTAATTCTTCAGAAACTTCCAGTAACTCCTCTGCCTTTTTTAAACCCTCTTTAGCTTTCTTTTTCTTTTCGGCAGTTTTTTTTGCCTTTTTTTCAATTTCTTTGGCGAGTTGCCTTGCTTTTAGGTATTTTCCTGCCAAGATATTTCATCTCCACAATACGAAGACTCTTTTCTCTCTATTCCACTAAGCGAATCTAACTTCAAAAACCTTTCTATTACCGGGGCTTTCAAAACCGGTTTATGGTGATTTATAGTTTTCGGAAACATTATAATGGAAACATGAAAGATATTTAGAATTTTCCTTATTCAGTACACTGCATTTAGAGATTAATTATATCGACATTTACTAAACGATAAATAATTTAAATGATAAACACTACAAGGTACTATGTTTTTTGATATCCATGTAGGTAAAGAAGACGAAGAAAAAAGGATTTCCATAAGAATCGATCCTACTAAAAAAATAATCGATAGTATTTCTGGAATTATATCTTATTGGGATATCGAAGATCAAATAATTTTATTATATGAAGGTGACGAAATAAACTTGAACCAAAAATGGTCGAACACAAATATTGGAGAGGGAGATTTAATATTAATTAAAGAGAAAAAAGTAAATAAGATACTACCAAAAGATATCTGGTCCTCTAGAGTTAAAAACGAAATAAAACGATTTTTTTTTTGAAAAAAAATTTAACGAAAAGTCTTTTTCATGCAGATTAAAAATAATCGATACCCCTGGACCTATAACTATTGGTTCTAAAATAGCTCTGTCCTTTAACCATAAGGTACATTTGATAATACCACGTTCATATCCGTTTACAAAACCAAAATTAAGATGGGAAAGTGAAATATTTCATCCTAATATTAAACCACCTAAAAAGGGTGGGGAATTGCGTATGGAATATCTTGAAAATTGGGATGTTTCCAAAAGCTTAAAAAGATTAGCACAAGAAATAAAGAAGCTTCTCATGAACCCTGATTTGGAAAGAAGATGGAAAATTAGAGAATGCATCCTGGCATTTGATACATATATATCTTCAGGCTTCCCTGATTTTTAACACTAAAAATAAGCAAAATACTTATCTATCTAATTATCTATAAAATTATCAATGGCAAAAGAGAAAGTTCTTACAGTTGGTGTCAGTCATGTTAAAGTTGGTGGAAGAGCTAGAATTAGTTCTAGTACTTTAAATGATCTTGGTTTAGAGGAGGGAGATTTAGCCATTGTGAGTTCTGAAAGTAAAGATATATTAGTTAGTACTTTTTGTGATAAATTTGTCGATGATGGGGGGATTGTATTGAGAGAGCAAGATATTAAAAAATTAAATGTGTCTAAAGGGGATAAGGTCACTTTAAGAAAACATGAAAGTATGTTAACTAAACTATTATAGCAAATATCGAGAATGTGAGATCATGAGAGTGTTAATAATCGGTGCTGGTGAAGTGGGATATGAACTATCTGAATCTATCCGAAGAAAGGGGCATGATGTCATTATAGTTGATAAAAATAGAAAAGCTTGTGAAAAGGCAAAAACCCTCGATGTAAAAGTCGTAAATGGTAATGGTGCTAGGCCTGAACTGCTTGAGAGTCTTGACATAAAATCTACCAAATACTTTTTCGCAGTCACAAATGATAACGAAACAAATTTAGTAGCTTGTTCAATCGCTAAATCAGCTGGATGTAATACCATTGCTAGAATAAATGGTTTAGAGTATATTTCAAAACCAGTATCAAAACGTTTTTCACAGATCGGTGTAGATTATGCGGTTTCTCCTGAGCTGATCATAGCAAATAAAATCTCTAATATTATTAATGTTCCAGCAGCTATCGATAAGAACCTATTTATGGGTGGAAAGATAAATGTTTTAGAATTTAAGGTTTTAGAAAAATCTAAAATAGTTGATAAGAAAATAAAAGAGATACGATTTCCGTCCAATGTAAATTTAGGTGCTATAATTAGAGAAAACCGTGTTTTAGTCCCCCATGGTAACGATAAGCTGAAGGAAAATGACACTTTGATTGTGATCACTAGTGGAGGAAAAGCTGAGAAAAGAATGGTTAAATTAGTTGGTAAAAGAAAAAATCAAGTAAATAATGCCATGATCATCGGTGCTACTGATATTGGTATAAACGTTTCTAAAAAATTGCAAGAAAATGGAATCTCTGTCACCCTTATAGATAATTCAACAAAAAGAGCAAGAAATGCTGCCGAGATGCTGAAAAATGTAACAGTTTTAAAAGGAGATGCAAGGGATAAGAGAATATTGATAGAAGAGGGTATATTACGTATGGACGCTTTTGCCTCAGCAACATCTTCGGAAGAATTTAATGTACTTGTTTCTTTATTAGCAAAGATATACGGTGTAGAAAAGA
>SL_8KL_010_SEDDRAFT_10004696_pt1 | contig 10912 bp, 6 predicted proteins | sample SodLakKL_010_SED_4_FD_11160 | JGI IMG/M metagenome (IMG submission 11160) | reverse complement strand
CCCAGCGACCAGCCGTTCTGCAGCCGCGCGTGCTTTGCCGCCCACATTGCCATGTGCCGGGATGCAGCAGTCTGAAGATTAGAGTGGCTTTCCAGGTTGCTTCTGCAATAGCACTGTTTGCGAGCAGCCAATAGCTCCTTTCTTTATATGTAAATCAATGCTGCTTGCCCACCAGAGCTAAGGGGTGTATCCGATATTTTGAGCTGTGATGTCATGCCCGTTTGAGTGCNGTGTGCATTCTGTGTGCTGGGCAGTTGGTANCGGTTGAAGGAGTGCATGTGACTGCATTTGCGCGGAGTTAGGCGTNCTTATTAATACCCACAGNCAGGCCCGTAACCCTTCTGGCCTGGCAAGGGGACTAAGCAGTAGAACCAGAGAGATGGCNCGAGTGGCACACATGGCGTGTGCCATGGAGTAGAACTCCAGGGCCCTGGAATAAGGAGCGCGGCAGCTCAGCGACGGTGTACGATAGCGATGGCGGATGAGTGAGTAGTACGGGAGTCTGGGTTGGGATGTTTTGGGGTGTCACGTGGCCCTTCGCGCCACGGATGAGGTTGCGCGGGTGGGCTTCGGTCTGGATGGCCTGTAATCTGGTTTGGTTCCTCCCCCGGACGCCGGGCGCGCACGCAGTATCCCAGTGGGGGCCTGGTGGCCCACACGCGTCATTAATAAGAACCTGTGCGCCGCTCATGGGCCAATGGGGGAGAGGATGGATGCAAGGGGGAGACACAATCTCCCCGCTGGCCACACACCGACTCCACCACCACACTGCCGATGCGAATCGACTCGCCAAGCTGCCAGGATTGATCACCCTGGGTGCGTCGAGCGGGCGCGGGCAGCAGTCGTGCGCCCTCCGATTTTGGCTAGACATGTGTGCGCCCTGCACGCCCTCCGCGGGTTCGGCTGCAGCCCCCCGGGGCCAGTCAGTGTACGGGTGCCAGGCACCGCGTGCCGCACATCTTGGCGGTGACATTTGGAATGGGGGGGCGAGAACGCGCCCCTCTGAGCACGACGCCCCTGTGGGCAAGCATGCGGAGATTCCCAATCCCATGCTATCTCTGGAGAACTGGAGGTCTAAGTTAGGAGCCAGCTTCTGGGGTGGGTGCGCGACCAGTGCCCGCCCCGGGACGAGCGCCATGTGCGCGCGACAGGGTTCAAATAGCCCCTTCAACCCTGCAGTTGTTGGGCACATTCAGGCTTCCCGCTCCCATCCTTCCAACCACAGGGAGGCAGAGGTGTTGGACTATGAGGAGGATGAGTTGCCGCGGCCAACAGCCGCGCGACAGCAAGGGGAAGGGGGGGATCATATGGATGAAGGAGAGCCTGATGAGGAGGAGCAGCAGGATGAAGGGCAGGCAGCAGCAGCAGTGACCGACCAACAAGCAGCAGCAGTGCTCGCCTTCGCGCAGGGGGGGTTCAAACTCGCCCCGGCTAGCGGGCTGGCCGCCATGCGCGCACTGCACATCAGGGACCAGTGTGGGCTGCACTCCCACCCACACACCAATGGTGAGTGCCGGGAGCAGAGGCAGTGGAGATATGCAACCCTCCAAGGGCCGCAAGGGGTAGCGGCGCGAGCGCTCTTGGCAGAGCAGGGCGGTGATGACCAGCACCTGCATCAGACGCAGAGGAACCGGCAGCACCTGCATCAGACGCAGANGAACCGGCAGCACCTGCATCAGACGCAGATGAACCGGCAGCACCTGCATCAGAAGCAGATGAACCGGCAGCACCTGCATCAGACGCAGATGAACCGCCAGCACCTGCATCAGACGCAGATGAACCAGCAGCACCTGCATCAGACGCAGATGATTGTGCGTGAACGCACCCGTTCACCACCGCCTGAGCGGGGGCAGCCGGGCAGGTATAGGGAAGGGCGTCCGCAGCGGGGCCCTGACAGCCAGGGCCTGCTTGCGATGGCGCTCAACGTGTCCGGAAGCGGGGGGTTCTTCTTCATCCCCAGGGGTTAGTGGTGGGCCAGGCCCAACCGCTTATGGGACGTGGGTTTGTGTGTGTGAACGGAACATGTGTAGGGACATGTGTAGGGGGTGTTTTCTTTTGTTTCCAGGAATAACGTACACCTAGCTGGCTGCCGCCTCCTTTTCCAGGGTTCTTTTTTCTCATTGATAGACTAAAATAGTAACACTGCGATCCGGAGCCGAGACAACAGGCTCTCCAAACCGCACTAACTCGCCTCCACCAGAGGCATACCACACGCCGCACCAGGCACAAGACGGGGCAACCCAGCGCCCCGCACCAATGACCACAACCGCTGCATTGAATATGTCTGTCAAGCAGCTCCCGACCTTCAGCGGAGAGCTAGCCGACGACCTGCAGCACTTTGCGCACATGCTGAAGGGATGGGTGGAGTGCAATGTGGACAGGATAGACACGCACCACCTGCTCAACCTGCTCTCCACCGTAGTCTTCCCGTACAGGAGTGAGGCCCTCAAGTGGTTCACCTCACGCAAGGCACACTTTACGTCCATGACTGTGCACGCGGCCACCACAGCCCTCTTGCAGGAGCTGCAGGCTGAGTTCAGCCATCTCGTTCCCGACCCCACCGCGGAGCTGGTGGCAATGCGCTTGATGCCCAAAGAGCAGGTGAGCGCATTCATCATGCGCTTCACCGAGCTGCATGAGCGCACGAGCATGGGTCAAGGCGAGGCGATGCGCACCCTGATCAAGGCAGTGGAAAAGAACCAGCAGGTGCACAACCAACTCACATCCACATTCCTGTCCAAGGGTGAGGAGTGCACATTGGCCACATTGTGCAAAGTGGCTGAGCGCGTGGCACGCATGGGGCTGAGCAGCAGCGTGGGCAAGCCCACCGAGCAGCACAAGGCAGCAGCGGACACCACCGCACACACGGCGCACTCCGCCTTGCGCCAGACCAGGCAAGGGCACGCCCAGCACGACCCATGCCCACGCCACCCCACCGCCACCCACAGCGCGCACGAGTGCAGGGTTCTGCAGGCTGAGAGGCAACACAGCTACTCCTTCGCTGCGGCCCAGGCAAGCACGGCCGAAGCGCAGGGCCTTGCTGAGCAGGTGCGCGCGCTGAAAGCACAGGTGCAGCAGCTTCAACGGCACCCTGCCCAGCAGCCACCACCATTCACAGGCCACTCATCGTACCAGTACGCTGTGGCTCCAGCACCGCGGCTTCCGCCACAAGACGCGCGCATGCCTCACGTAGGCCAGGCGTCGCAGCCTCGGTTTCCACCACACCGCCCTTGCGGCACGCACCACCCACACACCCAGCCCTGCCCCAGACCAAGGCCGATAGGCCATCAAACTCGCCCACCGCAAGGCCACCACACCGTGCCTGCACTGCTGCCTTCATCTGAGCAGCGGCACGCCTCTTTGGCAGCAGCGTACGTGTTTCCCAGCGGGGCGACTATTGAGTACCCGCCCAAGCAGTGCTCCTCATTTGCGTTGCAGCACTGCACGGCCCTTCCCCGCTCATTCGCCATGCGCACGCCCAACGACAGAGTGCTCCGCTCTGCGCGCACCGCAGGCGGGCAGCAACTGAGCGACACGCTGGCTCCGGCTGAACCAGAGGCCCGCAATCAGTCCGCCGTGCCCAACACAGAATCGCCACCCACGCAGGCGCCGTCCGCAGGCATGGCCCCGCCCAGCTCAGAGGCCACCATCACAGTGCCCCTGGCCGCGCTCACGCAGGGGCAGCTCCGGGAGCTGACGGCGAACCCGTCCGCCACCATCTCTGTCACGGTGCCTGCCGCAACCGCTGTGGGGCTTTTGTCGCGCACTGACATCCTGCCGGTGCCTGATGCAAACCCGGTTGCACTGGCAGCAGCCCAGCCTCAGCCACGCAAGCGAGGCTTGTACCGCGTGCCTGCCACGCACCTCACAGTGGTGTACAACGGGGAGTCCCGCTCCGCATCAGTGGCCCTCCTCGACACAGGTAGCGAGCCAAACATCATGTCCACGAGGTTCGCAGACGAAAACGGCATCCTGTACTTCAACCCGCCACAGCCCGTCATGGTCAAACAGGCCTTGGGCGGCGAGGGCTGTGTACCAATGGAGGTGCGGGGCGAGGTGACATGCGTGCTGAATGAGGGAACCGCGCAAGAGAGCTCCACCTACACGCCTGACGCACGCAAGTTTTTAGTCATGGACATGGGCGAGGCACCCATGTACGACCTGCTACTGGGTGTGGATGTCATTGATGACTGGGGGGCTGTGCCTGACTCCACCACTGAGAGCATGAGCTATCGCCCCCACAAGCGCTATGGGGACGTGTCCACCATGGTGTCAGTCCCACTAATTTGCACGGGGCCGCTGCTGGCCAGCACTCACACCGCTGCTGTCCACTGCGTTGTGTGCATGGCTGCCTGCTCGGTGCGTGCCTCCGACACCACCACCACAGCACAGGCGCCCCGCCCAACAGCAGCAACGGCACCAGCCAGCCACGCTTTCGGTTTCCCAGCTACCCAAGCTCCGCGGCAGGAGTCTGCACCGCCGCCACGCCAACAGCAGCGGGAGAACACCAGCTCAGGTGAACGCTCTCGGACGGTCTGGGGGAAGTGGTGCGCACTGTTCACATTCCTGCTGTGCTGCACCGGTCTGACACACATCTCGCGCTTCATGCCACCCCCCTATGTGCCCACGGCGCGCATCAGCGCCATGATGCAAGTGCAAGAGCGCCCAGTGCTCTCAATCCTGCCGGGTGGGCANGAGTCCATTGCCATGGGGGCTGGATACGTCAAGGATCCTGACTTAGGGGTGGTATTTGGCAACCACCCTGACCTCAGCCCAGAGTTGAATGCGCGCTTGCGCGCAGAGATATGGTCGCGCAAATCAGCCGCGTTTGCATATGAAGTGAGCGACTTGGGATCCTATAATGGGACAGTGGGCCCATTCACCATTCAACTCACAACAGATGAGCCTGTGCAATCCAGGCAGCGGCCAAAGTCCAAAATTGAACGAGAAATTGTGGATGAAAAGTGCGGAGAGTTGCTCAAGTGCGGCATCATTCAGGCCACGCCTGTAGGCGCACAATACGCAAGCGAGACGGTCCAACCGTCCAAAAAGGATGCAGAGGGGAACTACACGGAACGTCGATTCTGCATTGACCTCCGCAAACTGAACGCTGTCACTGTAAGGGACGCATACGGCATGCATATCCCGGAAGTGCTGTTCAGGGACATGCAGGGCGCATCTTTCTTCACCAAAATTGATTTGCGGGCGGGGTACCACCAGATCCCCATTGCCCCTAAGGATATGGAGAAAACCACGTTCTTTTGGGGGAATCGCCTGTTCATGTTCACGCGCATGCCGTTCGGCGCCAGGAACGCAACCGCGCACTTTCAGCGCATCATGGATGCAGAAATCCTCAAGAACGGGCTGCTGGGCATTGCTTGCAGCTTTGTTGATGACATCCTAGTGTACAGCCGCACCGCTGAGGAACACGTCCATCATGTTGCGCGCACCCTGGACATGCTTGTCAGCTGCAACTTAAAGGCACACCCTGACAAAACCATTGTGGGCGCCGCCAGCGTTGAATTTCTGGGGTTCAATATCAGTGCGTACGGCATCCGCCCCGAGGATGCCAAAGTGCAGGCCATCCGCGACATGCGAGCTCCCACCAACGTGGCAGAGGTCAGGAGCATCATGGGCTTTTACAATTATTACCGTTGCTTTGTGCCCAACTTCAGTGCGATCGCCAGGCCGATTTACGCACTTACCAAAGAGACCGTCAAATGGCAATGGGGCCCAGCAGAACAGGACGCGTTTAACGCGCTCAAGCAAGAGTTATGCACACCTGGGAAGGCAATCAAACACATCGACCCAGAAAACCCCCTCATCCTCCACACTGATTGGTCAAAGAATGGCATTGGTGCCGTGCTAGGTCAGAAGGATGAGGTGGGCAATGAGTACATGGTCGCGTGCATCTCACGCTCGCTCAGCGCGGGTGAAAAGAACTATGTGGCATTCCAAGGGGAGATGCTTGCAGCAGTGTGGGCCATTAAATCCCTGCATGTGTACTTACATGGCGTGCCATTCACCCTGGTCACGGATCACCAGCCGCTCACATGGTTGATGCAGAAGCAAGACCTCACAGGTATGCACGCGCGGTGGGTCCTTGCCTTGCAGCCTTATGAATTCACCATTGTGCACAGGCCTGGTATTAAACACCAGAACGCAGACTGCCTGTCACGCTTACCAGCTGAGTCTACAACGGACATTACGGGCGCACGCCTTGACGCAGACACGGTGCATCCCACATCGCATGCCGTATCATTTATGCTCGCGCACAACACTTCAGCACACGTGGCATTCCAACTGGCATTTATCGACAGCCTGCCCTATAGGTCAGCAGCTGACAGCCTGCACCTCCAGCCAATCACTGAACCATGCGCGCATGATGGCCTGCTTCCCATGCCTATCCAGAACCAAAATACAGCAGACTTCTCACTCGCTGCGCGTGCTGGGGGGTATGCGCACAACCCTGTCTGTGCGTTCACCACGCGCAGCGCCCAGCTTCCCATCACCCAGCTGCAGGACACTGCAGCTGAGCTGCAGGACATGGCAGATGCGTACAATGGCTGGGCGAATGAGGTCCATGACGATGCAGCAGTGCTACGGTACGTGATTACCGGTGACATTGCTGCCGACACGCCTGCAGCCGAAAGGAAGCGCATTCAACGGCGTGCCCGCAACTACAGTGTAAAGGACGGTGCGTTGATGCGCATGATGCCTGACGGTGAGGGTAAGGTGGTGCCTCCAGTGGCTGACAGGAAAGGTCTCATCGCCCACGTACATGCCGAATGTGGCCACTATGGCGGTAAGCGCACCCTCTCACTCCTATTGCCTTACTACTGGTGGTACGGGATGCGCCATGACGTCATGGCGTATGTGAGGGAGTGCCAGGTGTGTGACTTGGCCAACACAGCTCTGAACGCGAGCGCCAAAGTGCTTTCGCCACTGCCTATTAAAGGCATGTTTTACCGCTGGGGGGTGGACTTGGCTGGACCCTTCAACCCCCCCTCCACTCAGGACAACAAGTACGTCATGTTGATGGTGGAGCACTTCTCCAAGGTTGTGGTTGCTGTGGCCATCCCTGACAAACTGGCCACTACTACGGCCCGGGTGTTCCTGGAGCACGTGCTTTGCAAGTTTGGGTGCTGTGCAGAAGTGATCACTGACAGGGGCACCGAGTTCTCGGCTGAATTTGAGGGTCTCCTGCGGTCACAGTTCATTGACCACCGAGTCACATCCCCCAATCATCCGCAGGCCGATGGGCTGGCTGAGCGTGCCGTTCAGACTATCAAACGCGCTTTGCGCAAGTATGCGGTCACCACTGCACAGCCGGAGACTTGGGACGCTTGTTTGCCATGGATTGTGCTTGGGTACAACTGCTCCGCCCAGGCCAGCACAAAAATGTCCCCATACTTCTTGATGTTTGCACGCCACCCTCTCATCCCCTCCAACCACGCCCGCTCATTCGAGGTACCACTGGAACTGACCGATTCAGACGCTGCAGCTGCAAGCGCCTTAGCACGGGCAGAGCTGGCGCACAAGGCTGGCATCATGGCTATGGGCAACCTCCAGATTGCACAGCAGCGCGACACCTTACGGTACGCGACCATCAGGGACGGGGGCTACCTGCCTTCTCTGCGGGAATTCAGCCCGGGGGATTATGTGTATGTGCGGAGCGGGACTCAGGACAGCGTGCTGCAGTTCAAGGTCAAGGCACACATCCTGCGTGTCAAGTCGGTGAAAGACAATGGCACGATACAGCTTCAGGGCAAGTGCACCCACACCATGATCACCAATGTTGTCAACTGCGCGCCCTGTCACCTGCCTGATATCGATGGCACAATGGACTCCACACTGGCCAGGCCACATGCGTACTTGGCTTGTGAAGTGTGTCGCTTCATGGACCAGGAGGACATCATGGTCCTGTGTGATGCCTGCAACTCTGGCTACCACACCATCTGCCTCATACCACCTTTGGCCTCAGTGCCCACAGACACAATCTGGCTGTGCCCCACCTGCGTGAGTCACCACGTCACTGAGCAAGACGTCCTCAGGACAAGAGCTGCAATCAACCGCTCTGGAGAAGTGCCTGAGGATGGACCCATTCTCAATGGTGCGCACGTGCCCCTCTTCCGAGATGCAACCGCGCGCAGGAAAAGGCAGGAAGCTGCAAGCCTGGACGGTGCTATCATCCGCGACCCCTACGTCGCGCGCAGCAAGGCGCAGCGCCAGCAGCAGCAGCTGGGGAGGGTTACGTACTTGGGGGAGGGAATGGGGCTCAAGTGCCTGCGCGTCAACTTTGCGGATGGGACGCAGGCACTGATGAGTGCGACGGAGGTGCGGCACCGCCAGATGCCCTCGGGCACCGCCTTCTGACCGCAGCAGCATAGCAGCTGCCGCCATTGCATGGCCGCAGCAGCATCAGCAGCAAGCAGCGCGTATCCTCAACACGTGCAGCAGGGGGGTTGGCGGGTATGGAATGGGGGAAGGAAGGGGTTTGACAGCAGCAGCTGCCGCCATCGCATGACCGCAGCAGCGTCAGCAGCAGGGGGGTTTGTGGAAGGTTGGGAGCGGCAGCGGCGACAGCCACCGGAGGGGAGATGTGTGGTTGCACTTGTTCCAAGCGTACGACTGTGCGCATGTAGATGGTTCCAAGCGTGAGAATTTACGCAGAGTTAGTTTTCCCCATTTCTAGCATGCTCTAGTGCATAGTTTCTTCTTAGGCGCAGGTGTCGAACGTTGTTCGCAGCCTCGCATCCTTTTTTTTGCTGTGATTACCGTGCGACATGGCTGCTGCATTCTTGACTGCCACGTAGCACGTGCAATCAGGGGGGTATGTTAGGTGCTTTGCTGCTCACTGCTCTAGCAGGGAACCGCTAGAGACCGTGACAGCTGTCATGCCCGTTTGAGTGCCGTGTGCATTCTGTGTGCTGGGCAGTTGGTAGCGGTTGAAGGAGTGCATGTGACTGCATTTGCGCGGAGTTAGGCGTTCTTATTAATACCCACAGTCTGGCCTGTAACCATCCTGGCTGGGCAAGGGAACTAAGCAGTAGAACCAGAGGGATGGCCCGCGTGGCCCACATGGCGTGTGCCATGGAGTAGACCTCCAGGGCCCTGGAGTAGGGGCGCGGCAGCCCAGCGACGGTGTACGATAGGGATGGAGTGCCAGTGAGTGTTCGGGAGGGGGTCTGGATTGAGGATGTTCGGGGGCGTCGCTCGCGCCTGCGCGCGGATGGGGTCACATGTGCGGGTCGGGGTTTTGTTCGTCTGGGTCTTGGTTTGGTTTGGTTGGAGGTTGGTCCTCCCCCGGACGCCGGGCGCGCACGCAGTATCCCAGTGGGGGCCTGATGGCCCACACGCAGCATTAATAAGAACCTGTGCGCAGCTCATGGGCCAATGGGGGCGGAGATTTGGGAGGAGAGACACATTCTCCTGGTTGGCCGTACTCCACCACCACCACCTCGCCGCTTGCTCGAGCCTGCTCATCGAGTCGCTGGGACTGATCACCCTGGTGGCGTTGGGTAGGCGGGGGCAGTGGCGGTGCGCCCTCCGAAATTGGCTGAATTCGATGTGCACTCGTGCGCCCTGCACGCCCTCCGCGGGTTCGGCAGCTCCCAGGAGCCAGCCAGTGTACGGACGTATGGCACCACGTGCCACACATCTTGACGGGGTGATGCAGTGGGGGAAGGTGGTGTGCCCCTTTGGAAGGGGCACTCTCGGGGAGTCACATGGCCTTGCAGTCAGTTGCAGTCAGTTGCAGCAATCGGGGAGCCGCTGGGTTCCCTATTGGCAGCGTGCCACATTAAGACTGACCTCAGGGTCAAGCAGGATACCTTGCATGCATTGGGGCGAGAACTCGAGCATCCGCTCCACAGTGGACATGTGGAGCTCCACCGCCCAACTAACAACCGCCCGGCTTTCGGGCCAGACAGTTGGGCATATTCAGGCCTCCTGCCCACATCCATTCAATCACAGGATGGGAGAGGAAGAGATATTGGACTATGGGGAGGACGAGCTGCAGGGAGCAGCAGAGCAGCAGGGAGTGGAAGGGGAGCAAGGGGAGCAGGAAGAGGAGCAAGGGGAGCAGGAAGAGGAGCAGGGGGAGCAGGAAGAGGAGCAAGGGGAGCAGGAAGAGGAGCAGGGGGAGCAGGAAGGGGAGCAGAGCCAGCAAGCAGCAGCAGCTCCTGGGGCGCCGGCGCGGACCGCACGGCTGGGCTTTGCCAACCCCGACCGTCCACTCGCCGCCATGTGCCAGCTGCCCATCATGGCGCCATGTGGGATGCATCCGCACAGCAACCACACGAATGGTGGGTGCATGGGGCAGGAGCAGTGGCGGAGGGCGGTCATGCATGGCCCGCACCAAGCAGTGGCTAGGGCATTGGTGGAGCATCAGCAGCGCGAGCGCCACAGGCACGAGCAGCATGCTGCGCAGCAGGCCCGCACACTGGTGCATGACAGGATAGCTCGCCGCCAGCAGCACCCGCCAGTTCCTAGCCCACCGCCAGTGCATGTGAGGTTTGAGAGGGCGAGCCAACCGCAGCTCGCTCGCTTTAGAGTCCCTAGCCCGCCGCCAGCGCATGAGAGGTATGAGAGGGCAGGCCGCCGCCAGGCAGCCCGCTACCGCAGCCGCAGCCGCTCGCCTCCGCCAAGGCCGCACCAGCCGCCACGCCATGGGCCCCGCGCGCTGCCAGCCATAGCATCACCGGCAGCACCGGCAGCATCACCGGCAGCACCGGCAGCAGCAGTGGCAGCGGCATCAGCGCTGCCGGCAGAGCTATCGCCGGCACTCTTACAAGCGCTGGCGGGCCTGCACGGGGGTGCGGGGGTGGTGCTCTTCCTCCCGCGCTGATGGGGCTGACGCACTCGCGTGCGTCCTTTTCTTGGTTTTTTTCACCTCAACTAAATGCAACAC
>SL_8KL_010_SEDDRAFT_10004694_pt1 | contig 10915 bp, 11 predicted proteins | sample SodLakKL_010_SED_4_FD_11160 | JGI IMG/M metagenome (IMG submission 11160) | reverse complement strand
CGAGCGGTTTGAGTTTCAAATTCACAAGAGATATGAACCATATATTCACAATCTCTTTCAGGATGATGTACGATCTCGAAAGTGTTTATCTCTTCGGCCTCCTCCAACTGTTCTTTATGCCAATCAGAGGGATTGAGCAGCACATCGATAGTTTCCCCCTTCTTTAAAGTCAAGATATGTACTACCATCTTTGTCAGGTCGAGATCTTCTGTCTGTTGTACCTGACCAGTCCGATAATCGAATGGAGTAGGTATTTTTTTGTTAGATTTATCTGGGTTCGGCACAGAAGGTTCTCGACTCTTCAACTTCCTGCGCCACCTTGTGCCCTCCCTTGCTTTTTCCACCAACCACTCCCACTTATCGTGTTCCTTCTTGAACTGTCTATACATCCAAAGAACCTTGTCCTCTGCCTGCTAGATGAAACCAGCAGAAAGACCCGTTTCTTCTTTAACATGATCGGAAAATTCTCTGACATCCGACCTGTATTCTGGAACTCTGTCGTTCTCGTTCAACCTCCTGCAGAACAGTTGAACAGCATACGTTAATCTTGCTGTCAAGTTGTCAAGATAAGATAGCTTTTTATCAGTTGTCCTGTGATGAACAGGTACTTTGACAGTTTTTTGAACTTTCATCGTTTTAAATATCGTTATTCACTATTTATTACTTAACAGGGGAGAGTGTAGTGAAAGTGAAATCAACGCAATTCATCTACGGGCTAGAAGCCCGTAGGGTTCTTGCTTACGCCTCTCTAATCATCTGATTCAAATCAATATTTGGTTAAAACTCGAACAGAAATAATAAATATGCCTACAGAAATATGGCATCGCCATGTCCAAAAGAGTCTTGATCGTGGACGACACCAATTTCATGCGTAAGATGTTAAGGGATCTCATATCTGAACATTACGACGTGGTCGGTGAAGCGGAGAATGGAAAAGAATGTTTAGAGATGATGGAAGAACATGATCCTGACTTGATAACTTTAGACGTCATAATGCCAGAGATGGATGGATTGGAAGCTCTTCCCAAAATCAAAGAAAAAGACGGTAACCAGAAAGTCATCATGGTTACCTCGGTAGGTCAGCATGAAAAAGTAACTGAGGCGATGAAGAAAGGCGCCACTGGCTATATAGTAAAACCGTTCGATGAAGAAAAAGTCTTGGAAGAGATCGAGAAGGCATTTGAAACCTAACTTTTTCAGATTTTTAAAATGGGTTTATTCTTCAGACTTGAAACTCAATTCTCTTGAAGGTATTCAAAGACTTTCTTGGTTATCGCTGAGCCCATGCCTTTGATTTCGCCCAACTCCTCCTCAGACGCTTCTTTAAGATCATCTATACTTTTATAACCGCTTTCATAAATCCTATCAGCTAGCTCTGGACCGACATATTTTAGAGACTGCAATTCTTTAATTACCTCTTCCTTAGTTTCTATATCTTCCTCTTCTTTATCTTCATCTTCAGCTTCCTCTTTTTCTTCGCCCTCCACTTCCTCTAAAGCCTCCTTTAACTCGTTCCTTTTTTCTTGAAGACTATCGATCCTCTCCTGTTTTAGCTTAATAGTATTTCGTAGCCTGTTCTTCTCCATTTCGAATTTGTTCTCAACCTTTCTCTTTTCCTCTTCAAGCTCAGCGATTTCAGATTCTTTTTCATCCAATTCTTCTTTAAGTTCCTCGTTTTCTTTTTCCAAATTTTGAATTTGGTCCTTAAGATCTTTTTCAACTTCTATTTTCTCCAATTCTTCAGGTTCCTTCCCAACTTCTTCTTTTAATTCACTCCGGAGAATGGAAGATAGCTTCTTTGCATTATCGTGTTCAGGCTCAAGTTCTAGAGCTTTTTGTGTGGATTTCCAAGCTTTTTGGAGTTCGTCTATTTTTCTCCAGTAAGCCGCATAGATATAATGGTACTCCGCTTCACTAGGTTTCAATTCGATCAATTTCTTTATAGTGTCTTTCGCCCTCTCTACTTCTCCTTTTTTCTCTAATATATAAGCTTTGTTCAGATAAGCATCCTCGAAATCTGGATGAATTGATATCGCTTCATTTATAGATTCTAGAGCTTTCTCATGATCTCCCTCTTTCAGATGACAGAGCGCCTTATTATTAAGAGCTACATGATCCTCGGGATTTACCTCTATAACTTTTTCAAAATATCTAATGGCCTCTCTGTATTCGCCTTCTTTGTACTTTTCCTTTCCCTTTTTACCCCATCCCTCGATGTCTTCCGATCTGTCAGAGGACGTTTCTTCTGTACTTTCCTCAGTTCCTTCTTCCTCGCTCAGTTCTTCCCAATGACTTTCCACCTGAGAAAGAATATCAAATTTTTTTAATAGTTTGTAAAATGGGGTACCTCCAACAAATTCTATCCTTTCAGTTTTTTCAACACCTCTATCTCTGAGACTTGTTGTCAGAAACAACCCATATTTCTTTCCGCCTAAAAGTTCGTGAAGTTCCTTTATCTCCTCCCTTAGGTTTTCTTCTGCCCTAGTGCATTTTATCAAATACTCTCGTACTTTACCTCCTCTTTCTATTTCTCCTTCAAACAGTACAGATTCATCTCTTGTTTCTGAAGAAGAGATCGTGAAACCCATCTTCTCCAATAGGGTTGAAGAGACTTGTTGAAAATCCCCTTGGCTAATAGATTTCAACGTTTGGATCGTTTCATCTTCATTCAACAAACTTTCACCTTTAGATTTAAGTATATTTAATATACTTCTTTTGGGAAGCAGATTGAAGTTGTATTAAATAACTTTTGTGATTTTTTAACAAACAAACCAATTTAAAACAAAAAACAACTTTACCAAAAGATATTAAACGAGGAATTTATACTCAAATGATAATATGTCTAAGATGTTGATATGCTATTATTCGAAGGGTGGTAACACAGAAAAGATGGCCAAGGAGATATCAAAGGGAGCAGAAGAAAGTGCGGCAGAGGTTGAAGTGGATTTAAAATCCGTAGAGGAAGCAGGGATCGAAGCGTTACCAGAGTACAACTGTATCATACTCGGTTCCCCTACATACTATGGACTTCCATGTTCTGAAATAAAAGAATTTTTGGATAAAAGTATCAAGCATCACGGAGGCTTAGAAGGTAAGGTAGGAGGAGCATTCACATCGAGCGCTAACACAGCTGGAGGAAACGAAACAACCATCATGGCCATCTTAGAATCTCTGATAATCCATGGGATGATAGTCAAGGGGATGCCGAAGGGGGACCATTACGGTCCCGTTGTCGTCGGTGAGCCAGATGAAAAAGAACTCAACCAATGCAGTTATTATGGTGAGTGGATGGCAGAATTTACGGAAAAAGTAGCCTCCTTGGAGGTTTAAAATATGGAATTCAAAAAAGTGGCTGAAAAGAGAAGAAGTGTAAGGTCTTATACTGATGAGGGAATACCCGAAAAAGACATCAAGGAGATAATAAGGATCGGTCATATGGCTCCCTCAGCAGGTAATCGACAGGCAAGGGATTTCATAATCGTAGAGGACGAAAAAGAGAAAGAGAAGTTGGTAGATAACGCCTACGGGCAATCTTTCATAAGCGACGCTCCATGGGTGCTCGTGATCTGTGCGAACAAAGAAAGGTCAGCGGAAAGGTACGATGAACGAGGAAGAAAACTTTATTCCATACAGGACGCTACAGCCGCGATAGAAAACATGCTTTTAGCCGTGGTTGACATGGGATACAGTTCCTGTTGGATAGGGGCTTTCGAGGAAGATAAGGTAAAGGAACAGTTTGATATTCCCAAGGGAGTGAGGCCTGTCGCTCTTTTACCCATTGGTCGTCCCGCAAAAACAACTAGTGGACCAAAAAAGATGGATGCCGAAGAGTTGACCCATTATGGTAGTTGGTAAAACAGTAAAAGATCAAGGTGAACTGAAACCACATCTCCTTCGGTATGGCGAGATCGGGACAAAAAGTCCTAGGATAAGAAAACATTTCGAAGATATTTTGATTGATAATATAGAGAGAACCTTCCTTTCTAGGGGCAAAGAAGTTGTTACGGAAAAAAAAGGATTCGGGAGAATATTTGCGTACACCCAACATGAAAACTCATACCTCTTTTCAAGGATCTTCGGTATCATCTCCTTCAGTCCAGTCAAAGAACTAAACGCCGACCTTGAAAAAATAAAGTCTGAAGGAAGGAATTTCGCAAAAGAGGTTACTGGCACCTTCGCAGTTAGAGCTAGAAGAGTTGGGGAACATGAATACACAAGCCAAGACGTCAAGGACGAAGTTGGTAGCGTAATACTAAACGAAAATCCAGATCTCCAGGTGGACCTTGACGAACCGGAAAGCCAATTTCATATCGAAATAAGACATTCACAGGCTTATGTCTTCACTGAGATCGAAGAAGGCCCCGGAGGTTTACCGTTGAGTTCTCAAGGAAAATTTGCGGCTTACATTGAAGATAGATATGATTTTTTAGCAACTTGGATCATGATGAAAAGAGGTGCGCGACCCTACGCTTTTATCAAAGATAAAAAATGGGCCGAGAGATTAGAGAAGTGGGACCCGAACCTCAAAATGATAGATGTCAAAAGTTTTGAGGAGATGCTCTCGATGGATATACCTGAAGATGCTAAGGCACTGGTAGTTGGTGAAAGACTGGAAGATTATTCCAGAAAAAAGAATGATATGATGACGATAAGACCACTTATCGGATTCACCGAAGAAAGGATAGAGAAGTTCTTTGAGACCATAGAAAGATTGGAGAATAAAGATCAGAGTAGATGACTTCGATGAAACTTAACTATTTAAACCCATTTTTCTTTTACCACTTCCTCCTCTTCATCTATAGGTCGGATCCGGCCTCTAATGTTTATATATTCTCCGTTTAAGTCCAACTGCCCTCCATAATCTATTCCCCCATCTATCTCCACATTTTCGTAGATCTTAACATCCCTTTGGCTTAGGATATTTCTGACTCTAGTGTTGTTTTTCAATACTACATCTTCTTTGGCATTGAGATCCTTCACTTTACTCCTTTCAGATATCGAGATGGTGTTTCCAGATATTTCACCATTGATCTTACAGTCTTTTCCTATCTCTACATCACCTGATTCAGATATTATATCGCCCTGGATCGCCGTGTTTTCATTTAAGATTATGTCCTCCTTGGATTTCAAAGAGCCCTTCAACGTAACACCTTCCTGCACTTCGATGCTGGTCTCTGAGTTTATATCCTCAGCTATATTAGAGTTTGATTTGAGTATTGTCTTATTCTCTTCATACAAGATTCTATCATCGGTTTCTTCTTCATTTTCTACCATCGATTCCTTTTCTACTTTTTCAGTGCTCTCTTTTTCCTCAGTAAGATATTCATCTTCCAGTCTAGGTTCTCGGATCACTTCATGATCATCTTCGGAGTATGTATCAGAAACACTTTCTAAATCAACTTCATCTATTGCTTCTTGATCATCTTCAGCAGGCTCCGTAGAAGGGATCTCAGAGTCTATAATATCGGTCTTCCCTTCAACTTCTTCTCGAGCCTCTTCTTCTTGACTTAGTTCCTGGGTGGATTCCTTAGAAGATTCTTCTTTTATCGTCTTTACCTCATCTCTTAAAGAGGTTACTTCGCCCTCCAATTTGCGCAAAGTATCCATCAAAGCAGGAGACTTCTTTGCCTTTTGCGAATCCTTGTCATGCTCCATCCTTTGCATCTGCTCTTCGATATCTTCTTTTTCCTCCTCAACCGTTGCAACTACTTCATCCACTATCTCTTCTTCAAATACTTCATCTTCTTCTTCTCTCTCTGTTTTGATCTTTTCTAACTCGTTTTTTAGAGCTCTGTTTTCCTCCCTTAAAGTTTCGACTTCGTCTTTCAGTTCTTCTAGCTCCCTAAATTCCGTAGCACCAGAAGGTGTTTTTTTATCAATTTTCTTTTCCTCTCTCTCTATATAATGCTCCTGTTCCTCAAGAAATTCCATCATACTCCTTACTTGAGAGACAAGATGATCACCATGCTCAGTTACAGTATTTTCCTTTTCTTTCTCCGTAAAATCTTTTACACTTTTGATCTCTAGATCGAGTTCATTCTTTAATTTTTGCACATCTTTTTCTTCGATTTTAGCCGTGTTTAAAACTATCAGAAGAATACTCGATCCCTCTCTTATTCGCTCTTGGATAGAACGGATAAGACGTATAACTGCGGAAGTATCGTTTTTAGATATGAGGTAATCTGTACCGTGTAGAAGTATTACACCATTATCTTCAGATATGAACCTTTTTATGGTGAGTCCCAGTAGATCAAGTTCCTGAGGTCCGATAGAAGTCCTTTCTTCGGAAGTAGAGAGGCGAGCGAACTTTGAATCTTCGAGATCATACTTGACCTTTATGTGATCAGGATGTTCATCCGTTACACAAAGGCCCATTTTATTTTGAGTAAGCGTTCGAAATACCTCAAAACAAGGTGTTTCAACTTCGGTTTCTATAAGATAGGTCTTACCGACCTCAAATTCTTTTTCAGATTCCATATTTCCATCCTCGCTCTATGATTTTTTCAAGAGTATTTGAATAATCAACTTTTTCATTTTTCGTGAGATATATGTATAATCTCCTTTAACATTATAAATCTTCACATCGAAAACCACAAAAAACTTTATTTCTATCATCCCTATATCCGTTCTCGTGACAAAATGGCTTCGACTAAATCTACAAGCGCTGATGGTGTCGAGTGGGATCTAAGCGATCTCTATGAGGGACCAGAAGATCCCCAACTTGAGCAAGATATAGAGAAAAGCATACAAAAGGCGAAAAAGTTCCGAGAAAGTTATAAAGGGAATATAGAGAGTGCCGAACTCTCTTTAAAAGAGTTCAGAGAGGCGATGGAAGAATATGAGAATATTTTTGAGTCTATAAACAAGATATCTTCTTTCGCTTCGTTATATCACGCTATGGATACCCAGGACCCGGATCGAGGAGCGCTACTTCAAAGAGTAGAACAGAAGAAAAGTGAAGTCAAAAACAAATTAATTTTCTTTGAATTGGAATGGCAGTCTTTATCCGAGGAAAAAGCGAAAGAATACATGGAGAGTGATGAGTTAGAGCATTATGAAAGTTATCTGAACAATTGGAGAAGATATACACCTTACATGCTTTCAGAGGATGAAGAACAGATCATCGAGTCACTGCAGAACACGGGAAAAGAAGCCTTCAAGCGTTTGTTCGATCAGACCGTCGGCGATATCACAGTAGAATTCGAAGTCGAAGGCGAGAGTTATGAGATGGTATTGGACCAAGCTATATCTGTGCTATATGAAGAAGATAGAAAGAAAAGAAAGGCCGCAGCTGATGCCGTCACTGAATCATTGAAAGATGAGAATAAACTTCTGAATTTCGTCTTCAACAATATTGTTCAAAATCATACAACTATATGCGAATTCCGTGACTATCCAGATCCGATGACTCCAAGGAATCTAGATAATAGGGTCGATAGAGAAACGGTAGACGCGCTTATGGAGACCGTAGAAGAGAATACCCACATCGTAGAAAAGTTCTATAACTTGAAAAAAGACCTCTGTGATTTTGACAAAGTTTTTGATTATGACAGGTACAACCCTCTTCCTGGAGGTGTACCAGAAACTGATTTTGAAGAAAGTCGAGAGAAAGTGCTAGAGGCGTATGAAAATTTTACCCCCGAAATGAGAGACATAGCGGAAAAATTCTTTGAAAACGATTGGATCGACGCCGAGATAAAAGAAGGAAAGAGAGGCGGTGCCTTCAGTGCGAGTACCGTTCCATCAGTGCATCCCTACATCATGTTGAACTTCTCAGACAAAACGAGTGATATGATAACCATGGCTCATGAACTCGGTCACGGAGTTCATCAATACCTGGCTAGGGAACAGGGAGCTCTTCAGCAAAGTACGCCTCTAACCACAGCTGAAATGGCTAGCGTCTTCGGCGAAATGCTGCTCTTCGATAAGTTGATGAATGATGTGGAAGACGAAGAAACTAAGCTTGTACTTATAGGGAACAAGCTACAGAGAGATTTTGCCACCGTTTTCAGACAGGTGATAATGACCAGATTTGAACAAAAATTACACGAAACTCATAGGGAAGGTGGCGAGCTTAAGAGTGAAGAGATAAATGAACTGTGGATAGAGGCAAATAGAGAAGAATTTGGAGACTCTGTTGAACTTAGAGATGAATACGGATGGTGGTGGAGTTACGTTCTGCACTTCGTGCACTATCCTTTCTACTGCTATGCTTACGCGTTCGGTGAGTTGTTGGTGTTAGCTCTTTATGATATCTACCAGGAGAAAGGTGAAGAGTTTGTCCCACAGTATCTTGATCTCTTGAGAGCCGGTGGTTCAGAGGATCCTAAAGACCTGATCGAGAAGATAGGTATCGACATCACTGACCCAGATTTCTGGAAAAGAGGAATGAACGTATTGGAAGAAAAGGTCGAAGAGATGGAAGAACTCGCCAAAGATTCCGGTATGGTTTGAGATCTTTCAAACCTAAACATTTTTAACGTATAAACTCTTAACTCCAGCGTGATATCTATGGATTGGGAACAGGAAGAGATAAGGAATCTGAAAGAGAATCAATATATCATAATAGATGATGAGCCCTGCGAAATAAAAAGTATAGATACTTCCAAACCAGGGAAACACGGTGAAGCAAAAGCTCGGATAGAAGCTAAAGGGATCTTCGATAATAAAAAACATAGTATGTTGAATCCAGTTACTACCAAGGTAAGGGTACCGATAATAGATAGAAGAAAAGGCCAGGTAGTCAACAAATCAAGTGGAGAAGTGAACATAATGGATCTAGAATCGTATGACACTTTCCAGATAAATGTAGATGAAGATACATACGAGGAGATAGACCAAGGACAGAATATCAGGTATCTAGAAGCCATGGGTAGGAAGAAAATAATACAGACATGAACCAGGGTAGTACCTTCGCCGGTTTTGATTCAAGTTTTGAAAAAGGAGACTATATTCTCTTGGGCATCCCTTACGACAAAACTTCTTCTTTCCGCCTCGGAACTTATAGGGGTCCAGAGGAGATAAGGAAAGCCTCATATTGTTTTGAACCCTATATCATGGAATACGGCATTTCACTTGAACAGCTTGATCTCCACGATGCAGGAGATATCGAGGGAACTAAAAATTTTGAAGAACTTCGGGAAAAGATAAGCAAAACCATATCCGAGATAATTAGTAAAGATAAATTCCCCATAATACTTGGTGGAGAACACTCGATCTCTCCTCCGGTCGTTTCTTCGCTTTATAAAAGCTTTCCAGACCTGAAAATTTTTGTTTTAGATGCTCATCTGGATTTCAGAGATGAATATGAAGGGATGAAACACAGTCACGCCACAGTATCTAGAAGGATATCACAAATCATTGGAAAAGAAAACGTTACTATTCTAGGTGTAAGATCGATATCTAGTGAATCTGTAGAAAAGGAGAAGCCTGTCTTTTTTACTTCTAAACAGGTGGAAAAGAATGATTGTATCGATAAGATATTGGAAGAAACAGACGGGCCGATCTATCTATCCATAGACATGGACGTAGTAGATCCTTCCTTTGCGCCGGGTGTGGGAAATCCCGAACCTTTTGGTTTATCATCAGTCAAAATGAAAGAGTTGGTCTCTAGATCAGCACCACATCTTATTGGTATGGATATAGTAGAGATCAATCCAAAATACGACGGATCAAATATAACCACTAATCTAGGGGCACGATTGATATATGAACTGATTGGATCGAGAGAAAAAAATAGATAAAGGAAAATAAGATTTTCACGCAACTTCTTCGATACCTTCTTTTTTGGGNACCTCATCGGCACTGAATATCTGTTTTGATTTTACTCCAGTTGCCACTATCATCACCTTGATTTTATCTTTTAGAGTTGGATCGACACTAGCTCCCCATATGATATTGGCGCCCTCTCCAGCTTTCTTTTCTACGCTCTCTGCTACCATCTCGGCTTCGTGAACGCTCATGTCTTCAGGTCCGGTAACATTTATAAGTACACCTGTAGCGCCTGACATATCAACATCCAAGAGTGGAGAATTTATAGCTTCCTCTATAGCTTCTTCTGCTCTCTTGTCTCCACCTGCGTCAGATTCACCCATGCCGATCATAGCTTGGCCGGCTCCTTGCATGATCGTTTTGAGATCATTGTAGTCAAGATTTACGAGACCTGGTTTAGTAATTATTTCAGTCATGCCTTTTATGGCCCGCATCAATACTTCGTCGGCCACCTTGAAAGCCTTGTTCAAAGGTAATCTAGGGACGAGATCTAACAATCTATCATTCGGTATCACTATAACCGTATCTGCTACACCCTTTACCCGTTTGAGACCCCATTTGGCATTTCTCATCCGAGATTTGCCCTCTGCCTCGAAAGGGTTTGTCAGTACCGCTATCGTTAAAGCTCCAGCTTCTTTTGCTACTCGTGCAACGGGTGTAACGGAACCGGTTCCAGTACCTCCTCCTAATCCGCAGGTTAAAAAGACTATATCTGAATCTTCTAATATTTCTTCGTATTTTTCTTTAGATTCTTTAGCAGCTTTTTCTCCGATGCCGGGTTTAGCACCAGCTCCTAGGCCTTTTGTAAGATTTCTTCCCATCAGAACTTTTCTATTCGCCCTGACGGTCAGTAGATCCTGGGCGTCGGTATTACCTGCTATCAAATTCGCACCGTGGATGCCTTCTTCAGATATACGATTGATCGTATTGCATCCGGCTCCTCCAAGCCCAACGATATGGATCCTAGTCTTGAGAGACTCTAGGACCTCTTTCAATTCTTCGTCGGTTTCGGTGTCTTCATAAGCTTCGCCTTCGGCTTCACCTTCTCTAGAAAGAGCTTCATCCACTAATGATTCCATGGTTCCATCGCCTCATTTTAAATCTCATCGTGCCTGTAATTAACGAACTATTATTAATATTTATG
>SL_8KL_010_SEDDRAFT_10004693_pt1 | contig 10916 bp, 9 predicted proteins | sample SodLakKL_010_SED_4_FD_11160 | JGI IMG/M metagenome (IMG submission 11160) | reverse complement strand
TTGATCCCGAACTATACGCGGATAAGAACATGACTAAAGATGGCAGGGTCAAAAATATATCCGATCATTCTCCTAATCTCGAATACGAATTGAAACTTAAAAAGATACCTGAGAGGCTGTATACTGAGAAAGCTAAGGAGATCGCTAAAGAAAGATTGGATTATATGGGATCTTTTTTATCCAGGTTGGAAAAAGAGATAGAAGGAGAGAAATGAGTTTTTAGGGAGCTAAGGTCCCAGAGAAGACCTGCCAAGCCAAGGCGGATTTTGTGACGATACTCAGGAGGGTAGATATTTTATCTCCACAGATGCGATCTCTCTACATAAATATATTAGCAGCTATCTCAGGGCTGAAGAGTACCGAAGAATATTTGCCATGCTAATGCTGATTTTGCGACTAGACTCAATATGATGTACATTCTCTCGCCGTATAGATAATTTTTCCATTTCCAGATCCCTTTATACTGAAGTAGCATATTGATAGCAAAGATGTTGAAGAAAATTAGGATAGAGAAATATATGTATATCACGAAATTGGGGAACTCAGCGCCAGCCTCGATTATCGATTTAGCGAAAACTATCGCTATTATGACCCAAGGGGCTCCACCGGAGATACATCCTATTATATAAAATGTCCAATCGGTCTTTTCGGTAAGCTGATTATGCTTCTCCATCATCAGCCCCATCAAATTCATCACACCGGTGAGTACAAAAAGGGCTATTAACAGTCCTATGTCATAAATTCCAGTAAGCATAGCGATTATCCAAATCATCAAGGAAGCGCTGAACGTATATTCGATCCAACGATAGGGATTCATCTTTTTTTTCAAATATTTTACGTACTTCTTATAGAGACGGGTGGAGATCAATAGATGCGCAGTAGCAGACATGAAAAGGAACAGCGCTACTAGTGGAGCAAGTTGAATATTTCCAATCAATTCTGTTCTCTGTACCAGTGTCTGGGTCATTTCGTCGTACTCTAGAAAAGAAATCCGTAAAGGCCAAGTCCTATCGGTACTCAGATATAACATAAGAAGGCCCTGGATAAAATGCAGAACTGCCATCATACCATTGAACCTTCTCAACTTCTTAAATTTCTCATCATCCGACATCTTTTTCCCCTCAACTGAAACTTTATGAGTTTATAATATATATATTCTTCTTATGAACTAATCCCTGATGAGATAATCTTCACAGAAAAGAGCATCGAGACCGATCTTCTTCATAGAATCGACAGCTTCTTCTGGTGTACAGACTATCGGATCTCCATGAAGGTTATAACTGGTGTTTAGAACGGCTCCTATCCCTGTCTTCTCTTCAAATCTTTTTATTATGGTGTAGAAGGTTTTATTGTCCTCTTTTTTTAAGATCTGAGGTCTGCAGGTACCGTCCACATGAACAGCTGCCGCTAGATCTTCTTTGGCTCTCTCAGCTATATCAAAAGACATCGTCATGAACTTATTAGAGCTAGGAGCTACAAGGTACTCATCTTTGTATTCTTCAAGGATGGTCGGAGAGAAAGGTTGAAAGGGTTCCCTACCGAGTTTCTGATTCAAATCTTTTTTCAACTCTACGTTGGAAGGATCCGCGAGTATAGACCTGTTACCCAAAGCCCTAGGTCCATATTCCATCCTACCCTGGAATAGACCCATCAATTTCTCTTCAGTTAGCATGTTAGATGCAAGGTCCGCCACATCCTCAATCTTTTCCCACCTCAGATCCTCTTCTTCAGATAGTACTGTTTCTACCTGCTCCGTATTGAATCTAGGTCCCAGATACACACTTTTCAAACTTTCTTTCCAATTCCAGTGGTTTTTATCGTCGTTCAACTTCGAGTTCATATAAAGAGCCGCACCCAGAGCCAACCCGCCATCACCCATATTTGGGAATATGTAGCAATTCTGAAAGTTATCTCTCACGAATTTGTTGGCCTTTACGTTTTGAGCGACTCCTCCAGAATAGCATATATCCTCTTTAAATTCTTCTTTTATTTCATCATCTTCTTTGATATTCTCACAGAGTTGATCGAGCATATCTTCGAGATGCTTCTGGGCTGAAGCAGCAATTTTTGTCGCTTCATCCCATAGTTCATGATCTTTTTTACCATCTCTAAGCACGTTTGAGCATTCTTCTTTTCGATTTAAAGGAAAGTCCGTTTTCTCGGAGAGTTCCTTTACCGATTCCGAGCCAGTGACTTCAAGATGGTTATCGAATCCCAAACCGTCCACTTCGATACAGTCAGCAAAATCATGATATTCTTCGCCTGTATAGTAAGCGCCTAAAGCCATCACCTTGCCCTCATGCCTCATCGGAACGAATCCTAGCATCTCCGTTACAGAGGCGTAAAAGTCACCAAGCGAGTCAAGATAGGACGATTCAACTATTTTCTTTAAACCTCCACTTTCTCCGAGATATATAGCTGAAGAGATACCGTCTCCGGCGGCATCGATGGTTAGAACTAGGCTTTTTTCCCATCCCGAAGTGAAGTATGCACCAGCGGCATGAGCATCATGGTGATTTACCGTGATGATTTCAACATCGCCTACTATCTCTTTCAAACCGTTTTTGAGTTTCAAAAGCCGCTTTTTATTCCTGTAGATACCCGCTACTGCTATCTTATCAATTTCATTGCCTTCTAATCCTGATAACCTGATCACTTCTCTTATCGACTTTTCTGGGAATCCTCTATGGTATTTTTCTCTACTGAGGCGTTCTTCATTTACCGCGTGGATTTCATCGTCATGAATCAATGCTGCACCTGCATCATGGCCGTCGTAAACCCCAAGTATGGTTTTCATCGCTAGTTTTAATGGCATAAGTCAGTTAAAATTCTTCTTCTTATGCCAACCATAATATACGAGCTTCGGTTTTAGAAATGCCATGAAAAAGACGCTGATCACCGCGGGAGTTCACGGCGCAGAGATAGGTTCCGTCCTCATCGCTAGAGAGATAAAAGGTTGGGTCGAGAGTCAAGATATTACTGATGTAGAGGTGATCCCTGAAGTCAATCTAGAAGCTGTCGAAAATAAACAGAGAGAGAACCCCGAAGATGGAAAAGATCTGAACCGCATCTTCCCCGGAGATGAGAACGGTACAAAATCAGAACGTATAGCTAATCGTATCTTCCAAAAAGCAAAAGATTTCGATCGCCTTATCGACCTTCACACATATGGGAAAAACAGCCGTTGTGTTCCATACATGCTGACTAACCTGAAAGAAGATTATAATAGAAAATTTTGCGAAAATGTGGGCTTGAATAATGCGGTCCAAACAGGAGGTACCGGAGGTCAGTTATTCATAGAAACCTCGAACTTAGGCATACCTTCGATGATCATCGAAGCAGGAGGCGCTGAATGGTATAGGGATGAACTAGAAAGCGTTAAAAGAGCAGTTTTAGGTTTCATTTTTGATCAGGAGATAGATGATGAAGTCACTTATTATGAGTATTATGAAAGGGTAAGGCCCGATTCCCAGGGATTTTTCGAACCTAAAAAAGAGCTTGGAACGCCTGTAAAGAAAGGCGAGATATTAGGTCTTCTCGCCGAAGAACCGGTCAGAGCTCCTTTTACGGGCTTTATCCTTGGCCTGAAGACGCCCAGCGAATATCGACCGGAAGATGAGAGTATTGCGGCAGTGGCTAGAAAAGAAAGATAGTTACTGCCTCTCTAGCTGGGATTCTATCATCTCCTCCACTTCCTGGAGAAACTCCTCTTCCTTACCATCGGGAATCAAAGCACCCGCGGCGATATCGTGACCTCCGCCTTCCCCCCCGACTTTTTTGGAACATTCGGTCATCACCGAGGAAAGGTCCAGTCCATCGTTTACCAGTTTTTTCGTTGCTCTAGAAGATACTTTGACGCCTTCTCTTTCCCCAGACTTTGCGAAAGCGAAGATGGGCAGTCTTCTATCAACGTCGCCAGAACTGAGAACCATACCGGCGACAGTCCCAACCACTGTATCTGGGATCTTTTCTCCACCATGGAAAAATTGAAGATGTTCTCTCTCCTCGACACCGGTCGATTCAACGTGCTGTAAACTATCTACAAGGACTCTCCGATGTCCTTCAAGAAGTGATCTTGCCTTTTCAAGATTCTTTTCTCTATCTCCCAGGCAAACTTTCAAACCTATATCACCTTTCTCATATCTTCCGCAGGAATTCAACAATGTAGAGAATTCCTTAGCTTCGTGAAGCATGCTACCTCTTTCTTCATCAGGGAATTCATACACCTCTCCAACGAGACTTTCAGCATATCCTACAGGATATCCTCTATCCAGCATCCTTTTCGCCAGTCCAGATAAGATCCTTCTTTTTTCCTCCTTGGAAAGATCGTACCATTTTCTCCAAGTACCTTCCTCTTTTAGAGATATCTCATTCTCCACCAAAAAGTTGGTACAGGCTGGTTCTTCTCCTGTCAGGCCGGGGAGTATAGGGTCTGAGGCATATTCTAATAGTTTTGGAAGAGGCCTACTTTCAATACCGTATAATGCAGCATCCTTCTTTTTAACAACCACTCCCGCATCTATTCCCTCTTTTAATATCTCTCTATTTTTTCCCACCAACTTGTTATCTTCCGACGCTTGAAGATCACCAACAGCGCCGACTACAGCTAATTTACTCAAATCTTTATTATCTTTATTCATCTCCTTTGCGACCATGTAAGTTGTACCGGCACCTGAAAGTTCTTTAGCCCCGTCAAATCCATATCGATGGGGATTTAGTTCCAAGATACTAGAGCTTCCATAATTTAGGATGTTCTCGCGTTCATCCGACTTCGGAGGTCCAGATCTACCTTGAGGCTCATGATGATCAGTGATAATACAATCGATCCCTTCAAGATTGTTCAACTGTCCACTTCCAAGATCCGTGAACCATATCAATCTATCTTCGTTATAGTTCAACTCGTCTATTTCGCTCTCATCGAGCTGTTTGACGAATTTCACCTCCGCGTTTTTAGCGGCTCTTTCAAGAGCTTTGTAGGCTATGCTTGCCGAAGTTATACCGTCGGCATCTATATGTGATATTATCTGGATCTTTTCGTAGTTCCTGATTTTTTGCGCTAACTGTTGGGCTTTTTCTCTCACGAATCTTGCGTACCTCCTGAAAGGTAAATAAATGTTATTCCTCCTTTCGTCGCTGCAAATCCGGTCGAAACATCAAAAAATTTCATATAGTATCTAAGGTTAAATAATATCGCGTATGGATACAAATTTTACGGCGAAGGAAAAAGTTCTCGTACATTTGCTCGATTACTACGGGAATGAAGAGGGATACGCACTCCCTGTAGAATTGACTCAGGAAGGGATAGCGGAGCGCTTAGATCTCAAACAGAATACCGTATCATATGCTGTAAGGACCCTTGTGGATGAAGACTTACTGAGGGAAGAAACTCGTAGGGTAAAAAATAAAAAACAGAAAAGAAAAGCTTACTTCCTCACAGAGAAGGGGTTCAAGAGAGGAAAGAAGACAAAAGAAAAGATGGCGGATACAGAAGTCGACATTATCCGTGATAGTGAGAAAAGTCCGATCAAACTCGGGGAGATAAATGCCTACTTTCAAACCAACCTTTCATTGTTGGAGATAATCCGGAGGATCGAAAATGATTGTTCATTAGAACCCGAGAAAGAAAAAGAGAAGCGATCTTTCAAAGCATATCTCAAGGATTTAACATCATCAACTCAAAAGGAACATCCAAAATTCGATGAGTTAATGGATGCATGGGAAAAAGAAGAAGATATCATATCGGTTGTCGGCGAACAGTGCACAGGTAAGACAACACTATTAAGCAAATTGGCCGATGAGATAAAAGAAAATAACAACGTTTTTTATTTTAATATCAAGAATTGGCATGACCCGATGCATCTTTGGGGAAGTCTATCTGAGTTTCTTGAGAAATGTGGAAAGCATACTCTTTCTTCATATTTGAAATCCGCCGATAGATTGGATGCAGAGGAAAGAATCAAACGTTTCTTGAAAGATATTAAAGATCTAAAGACAGTTTTTATCTTCGATGATATCCATGCTAGCGAGAAGCTCTTCGAAATTATAGATGATGTGATCTCTAGAAAAGAAAAAACTAATTCTTCAAGATTTGTTTTGTCAAGAAAGACCGAAGACACTGATACTTCCTTCGAAGGTGAAGAAAAGATCTTACTGGATTCAAATAATGTTCTTTTTAACGTTTTGAAAGATTACTATGATGATCCGGAAAGTATCGATTCATTAGGCGATGTTTTAGATTATTATATAACTGATGAAGAATATTGGGCCCTAGCCCTCCTCTCAGTCTTCAGAGAACCGATTAACAAAAATGCTTTATCCCGATTAGAACCGGTGACTACAAACATGGTGAAAAATCTTATAGATACACCTCTTGTCGATATCACTAAAGAAGAAAAAAATATACATATCCATCCCTTTATAAGAAAGGACATCAGGAACTCTTTGATTTTCGAGGAACTGAATTGGCTTCACGAGATAGCATCTGAATATTATATAGACGAACCCTTTAAGGGAGAAAGGCAGACTATTGAAAAATTATACCACACGCTAAAAGCAAAGAAATACGGATATTTTAAAGAGATGATGGCCGAAGAGGGTAATAACATCTTGAACAAAGGATATTATGATACTATCATACGACTGATAGAGGAGTTTGAGGGGAAGGATAAGGACCATTTCATAACGTTCATCAAAGCGGAAGGTTACAGGAGAAAAAATCTTTACGATCAAGCTCTAGAATCATACAGTAAGATAATTGAGTCGGATGAAGAAGCCTTCCTGACCGCTAGAGCATACATAGGTTCGGCGTCTACAAATGAATTACAAGGTGAATACGATAAAGCTTTCTCTGAATATGATAAAGCTAGGGAAACTGCAGAAAAAATAGAAAACAAATCGAAAAAGGAAAAATTGGTCGGCAAAATATTATTCAGACAAGGATATTTACTGAGTGAAATCGGCAGGTATTCAGAAGCGGAAGAACTTCTTTCTGAAGCTATAAATACATTGAAAGAAGGAGAACATTCCTTAATGGCTACGGCCCATTTTGTGATGGCAAGGATAAAAAAACTGAACGGCGATTGGGACAGATCGATCCATTATTTTGGAAAAGGATTGAAACACTGGGAACAGATAAAAGAAACGTATCAGAGGATAGGCGGTCTAAAAGAGATCGGTTCTTTCTACACTATCCTCAGAGAACTCAACAGTGCAGAGGAATATCTTAAGGAAGCGATCGACACCTCTGAAAGATTTGGATACTGGGACTTAAAAGCTTCGGCCCTTATATCTCTAACGGAATGTTACCTTGAAAAGAGAAAGATAGAAGAAGCTATCCAGATGGGTAAAGAGGCAAAAGAACTTCTAGATGATATCGAGGATGAAGGCGGAAAAGCACTCACACATACATTACTAGGAAACGCCTATGCCATTTCTGACCAACTGGAAAAAGCAGAAGAACACTATAATAAATCTATATCACTTTACCAGAAGATGGGGGCTTCATACAAACTTGGTTTGGCTTATTTTTCGATGGCAAAATTGAATGAAAAAAGGGATAACAAGGAGGGTATAGCGGAAAATTACAGAAAAGCGATCCTATCATTTTCAGGTAGCGGTGCGAATTGGATGGCAAAAAAAGTTGAAAAAGAGATGGAAAGTATACCTATCTCGATGTGAAACGGTTGATAAAATGGCAAAGCTAAGCAGAGAACTGATGAAAGATCTGATATTTGACCAAAAGATCCAGGATGAAAGCGTGGTGATGGGGCCCGCATATGGTGAAGACGCCGCAGTTATAGATATCGGGGATTTCTACATGGTCATGCATTCGGATCCTATATCAGGTGCGATAGACAATATCGGGTGGTTGGCTATTAACATCGCAGCGAATGATATAGCCGTTTCTGGAGCATCCCCAAGATGGGGTCTTCTAACCTTGCAGTTTCCAACCGATTACAATAAAGATATGATCAGGGAAGTGATGGTCGACCTGCACAAAGCTTCTCAAGAACTCGATATAGAGATAATAGGCGGACATTCTGAGGTAATAGAAAAGATAGAGAACCCTCTGATAACGACCGCTTTGATAGGAACTACTAGAGAGCCGATATACACCAAAGATTCTGAGCCCGGAGACAAGATTGTGCAGATAGGAGAGGCCGGGCTGGAGGGGACTTGGATACTCGCCTCTGATTTTGGTGTAGAACTCAAAAAAATGGGTGCGGATAGTAAAACTTTAGAAGAAGCGAGGTCCTTGAAAGAAGATATCAGCGTCGTAAAACAAGCCCTCGATATAAAAAACAAGGTAAATTCGATGCATGATCCTACTGAAGGAGGGATCCTCCAAGGTCTTTATGAGATGGCCTACGCATCTAAAAATGAATTCTTAATACATTCTCGACCTGAATTGAAAGATATAAGCATTGAGATATGCGATAAATTGGGTTTGGACCCTTTAAGACTTATTTCCTCCGGTTGTCTTTTAGCTACGGTCCCTGAGTCAAAAGACTTGAAGACGGGAAGGGTGATCGGAGAAGTGAAAGAAGGAGATCCAGAGGTGATCTACGAAGGAGAAAGAATCGAACCCGTAAAAGAGGACGAACTATTCAGAGCGATAAGATCATTGAGTTGAGATCTATTTGAATTGCTTCTTCGGACGAAATGCTTTTAATCGATCCTGAGGTTATCTAGAACATGGATAAAAGAAGTTTGCTAAAAAAGGCAAATTATTACTATATAACAGATGGTGAGTCTAAAATATCTGTGTTAGATCAGGTTAGGACCGCGGTAAAAAACGGTGTAAAGATTATCCAATATAGGGAAAAAGGCAAAAATGACAGAAAAAGATACGAGGAACTTAAGAAAATCACAGATATCTGCGATGAGAAAGCACTTTTGATAGTGAACGATCGTACGGATTTGGCCCTCGCCGTCGGTGCCGACGGAGTACATCTTGGGCAGAACGATCTTCCTCCGCGGGCAGTATCAAAATTTGCTCAAGACTTGCTGATCGGAGTGTCGACGCATGAGATCGAACAGGCTGAAGAAGTTCCGAGCGTGGTAGATTATCTAGCAGTGGGGCCTGTTTTTAGAACGGAAACGAAGGAGGATACAAGTCCTGAGCTGGGTGTTGAAAGGGCAAAAGTCATAGCTGATTCAGTCGATATACCGACTGCAGCTATTGGAGGTATCGAAAAAGATGATCTGGAAACTCTATCAGAGTCCTTCGATATGATATGTGCCATATCTAACGTAACACGAGAAGGTGACCTTTCTGAAAGGATAAGTTATTTTGAAGAAAAGATAGCTGAGGTTAAAAGGAGATAAAAATGGATAAATTATCTGATATCGGAGAATTCGGTCTCATAGAGAAGATAGCTAAAAAGTTCGAGGGGCACGATGAAGTCTATAAAGGCATCGGAGACGATTGCGCTGTATTAGAAAACGAAGAAGATTATACCCTCATGACCACCGACATGCTGGTTGAGGGAGATCACTTCAATCTAGATTGGCAGACACCTTGGCAGATAGGATGGAAATCGATCATAGTGAATATCTCGGATATCGCCGCCATGGGCGGTTTGCCCAACTGGGGTCTTGTTTCTATCGCGTTCCCCGAGGATATAGAAGTGGATTTTGCAGAAAGTATTTTTGATGGGATGGCCGAAGCCTCTGAAAAACACGGTTTGAAAATAATAGGAGGGGATACTACACATGGTGATCTCTTGACGATCAATGTAGCGGTCATAGGAAAGGTAGAAAGAGAAAATCTATGTATGAGAGGCGATGCGGAGATCGGTGACTTGATTTGTGTTTCTGGAGATTTGGGAAAAAGTTGGGCGGGATTAGAACTCTTTCGTGCGGGAATGAAGGGATATACTGATTATTATCTTCAACCTAGATGTCGGTTAGAAACAGCTAGACAGATAGCGGCTGATGTCAACGCTATGATAGATGTTAGCGATGGATTATCTTCAGAAGTGAGACATATATGTGAGGAAAGTGATGTGGGTGCTGAAGTCGAAAAGGAAAAGGTACCAATATCTGAAAAAACTAGAAAGGCAGGAAAAAAACTGGATATGGATCCTATGAGATGGGCGCTGTATGGAGGAGAGGATTTTGAATTGGTCTTTACTATCCCATCCGAGCGGTTTACTAGGATAGATAAAGAGAATGCGATAGTGGTGGGCAAGATCGTAGAAGAAGGCATGTATATAATAGACGGTGAAAGGAAGGAATTAGGCGGAGGATACGATCATTTCAGCTGATCTAGTTCAGATGAGTTTTTTTCTCTTTTTGAGAAGATACGTTTCGTAGCCGATATCCTCCCAAAATTTTACTGCTCTTTCATTTTTAGGGGAAACTGTAAGGACAGCGACATCGACACCCTTCTTTTTAATCCATCTTTCTGCTTTATCTGTAAGTTGGGTCCCCACTCCTTCCCCTCTTTTTTCTTCCTTGACGAAGACATCCAATATCATGCCGACATAGGTATCTTCGAATATCCCCATCCTTTCTCGGATCACTACATTCAAAAATCCTACGAGCTTACTTTCCTTTTCTGCGACGAAAGTACACATACCCTCTCTATCTAGACCTTCTTCAACGAATTTTGTCCATTTTTCTCGACAATCTTCCGCTAATTCATATCCCCGCATCATTTCTTGATGAGTTGATGCTAGGCTGTACCACATATTTACGATCTCATCTAGATCATCTTTTTTAGCTTTCCTGATACAAAGGCTCATTTTCTCACTCATCTTTTCTTGTAGTAGATAGTAAGAATGAGGAACAAATATAAATATTTGAAGTATTTCCTCCACTGTGTTAGTCTCGGAATTAGGTTCTTCCGAGGATAAAATTATAAATAGAGCAACCTATTAAAGAGAAGCAGATAGATAATTGGAGGCATAAAA
>SL_8KL_010_SEDDRAFT_10004690_pt1 | contig 10921 bp, 11 predicted proteins | sample SodLakKL_010_SED_4_FD_11160 | JGI IMG/M metagenome (IMG submission 11160) | reverse complement strand
AAAAAAATTATAACCCCGGCGGCAAAAACCAGCAGAAAAACCATCTCTGTCAGGGTTTCCGGCATCAAAATTTCCGGTATAATTTCAGATACCATGGGATAAAACTCACCTCGCCTTGTAAATGTAATTACCCTTTAACTTGAGTCCCGGTTAAAAATATCTAAAGGCCCGGTAGGCCAAAAAGCTATAAGCAAATATAAATAGCACCAGTATACCAGCTTCCAACCTTATGCTTTCCAGACCTCCTCCCGTGAATAATAAATTGGAGAAGGCAGAATTAGCCCACCAGTGAGGAGTAATCCTGCCCAAAAAGCCCATCCAGGAAGGCATCAGGTAAACGGGCCACCAGCAACCTCCCAGGGAAGCCATGGTCAGGGAAGATATGATGCCCATGGAAAAGGCGAAGGAGGAGCTGGTAGAAATAGAGGCCGCCCAGAGGGAAAAGGCTGAAGCTGCTCCCACAAAAAGGAGAGAAATAACCATAAGAGCTGAAAAAGATTGACCAGTATAAACATTATAAATTAAAATTCCTGCTCCCCATAAAACTATTACCTGCAGAAAACCCTTAAAAAGGCTGCTTAAAAACCTGGCTACTAACACAGCTTCTTTCTTAATCCCTCCCAGAGCCATCCTTTCCAGTATCAACTTCTCCCGTTCCTCTACCAGGCCTACCCCTCCCAGGGAAGAAGCTAAAAAAACAAACATGGTAAAAAAAGCAGGAAGGGCCCAGTTTATCCTGTTTTCGGCCACAGGAGGCCCTGCAGAACGAATATTCATCGGGGCATCATGCCAGGAGCCGGGTAGAACCCGGTAATCTCCCCGGGCCTTAATTCTCTCCACCACTTCCCGGGGTTCTATTCCTTCATATCTTTCTATTAGCTCCAGGCTCCTTTGNACATATGTAACCTGATTGGTCAGCCCTCGGGCNATTTCCAGGGCGGCCATGCGGCCTGTCAAGTTTTCCGGGGAAGCATAAACTCTTATCTCTCCCCTTTCATTTTCATAAATTTTCCGGGTAAACTCTTCCGGAAATAATAAAAAAGCTCCTATTTCTCCCTTTTCTAGTTTTTGAAGGGCCCTTTCAAAATCCAGATTACGTATAGGGATTACTTCCTCCCCCTCCAGGGCATTTATCAGTTCCTGGCTAATTTTTCCCTCCTCCTCCAGAGAAACCATCCCCAAGTTTAAGGTATCATTTTCCCCATCCTCCAGGGGATAAACATTAACCACCAAAAAAACCAAGACCAGGGGAAAAATTAAAGCCAGAAAAAGAGACCCGGGATCCGAAACAAACCTTTTTATATCATTATAGGCGAGAAAAAAGATTTTGTTCATCTCATAAACCCTTCCCTTCCACACTCAGTTTCTGGCACAGTTAAAAAATTTAAAACTTAAGGCCATAAACACCATGGCCCCCAAGAGAAGAAGACCCATCTGGGGCATTAAACTCTTTAAAGAAGCTCCCTCCACAATTAAACTGCGAAGACCTTCATTAGCATAGAGGCTCAAGGTGGCGTAATTCAAAAACTCCACCAATGGCCCGCCCCCCGTGGGAATGGCAAAGGTATTTCCCAGGCCCGAGTTAACCAGGCTTATTATTACTGCAGCCCAAAGGGCCTGCTCTTTCCGGGAGGAAAGGCTGCCGATTAAAATGCCCAGGGCACCGGCAGCAGCTGCAAGGAAGAAGGAAAATACCAGGGTCCCTAAAAAAGAATAAAAAGTAAAAAAACCCATGATAAGGAGGGGCGGTAGAGACATGACTAGCATCTGCAAAAACCCCTGCAGCACCCTTCCCAGGAGCTTACCCCCTAAAATTTCCCCTTTAGATAAACCGGAAGCCAGCATTCTTTCCAAAATTCCCTCATCCCTTTCCGCCACTATACTCTGACTGTGAAAGATCAGGGAAAAAATAATAAAAAGGGTAATGACCCCGGGAAAGAAAAAGGCAGCGGAACCCTGGGAAGGACTGTTCATACCTTCTACCACTTCCAGGGCAGGCACCTGGCGGGAAAGGATAAATAAACTGTTCATAAAACTTTCTACCTGGGAATCCTCTTGGAAAAAAGAAGAATCCTGAACATGCTCCTTTACCATTAAAGAAAGGTGAACCTCCCCCAGCATCTCCCCCAGGAGGGAATGGAGAAGGGAAATAATAAGTTGTCCCGACTGACCCCCCGTTCCCCTCTTCCAAATTTCCAGGGAAGGAATATCCCCTTCTGAAATTTTCTCAGAAAAATCAGAAGGTATTATAGTTAAAAGGAGTATATCACCCCTTTCCAAACGGTTAAAAGCTTCTTCCTCTTCCATAAGGAAAACCTTTAACCCCTTAACCTCATCTATTCTATTAAGATAATCCGTGGCCAAGGCGCCTCCATCCTGGCTTACAAAAAAGGCTTCCCCGTATAAACCGGGCTTACCAGCAAAAAGGGTCATTACCAGGATTACTACCAGAAGAGGAAAAATTATATGTAGAAGCAATTCTTTTTTATTGGCCTTTAATAGTTTTAAATCCTGTAAGGCTATAAACCATAACTTCATATACCTCACCACCCATAAAGGGAAGAAAAAGATTATTCTTCCGTCAGTTTCAAAAATACTTTTTCCAGGGAGATATTTCCTTCGGGATCAGCTTTTTTCTTCAAGGCGAAAGGGGAATCCAGGGCTATTATTCTTCCGGCACTCATAATAGCTACCCGGTCACACATCCTTTCCGCTTCCTCCATGTAATGGGTGGAATACACTACCGTGATTTCTTGTTCCTTAAACCAGTGGAGCAATTTGAAAATAGCTTCCCGGGAGCGGGGATCCACCCCTACCGTAGACTCGTCCATAAAAAGAACCCGGGGTTCCTTAAGGAGAGAAACAGCCAGGTTAAGTAGCCTTTTCATGCCCCCCGACAAGCTGCTAACCTTTTCTTCTGAACGGTCCTCCAGTTTTACCTGCCTCAAGATTACTTCGGACCTTTCTAAAGCCCTTTTTCTGGACAAACCCCCTATCACACCAAAATACACCATATTTTCACGGCAGGTAAGATCAGGATACAGGGCTATTTCCTGGGGACATACTCCTATGATTTTTCTTACCATATCAGGCCTTTTAATGGCTGAAAAACCCCCAATTACAACCTGTCCCTTATCGGGATTTAAAATAGTGGACATAATTCTTAATACCGTGGTTTTCCCAGCTCCATTAGGCCCTAAAAGACCAAATATTTCCCCTTTATTAACGGAAAAACTTACTTGATCAACGGCCTTCTTTCCATTGTAACTTTTAAACAAGTCTTTTACTGTAATCATTAAGTGCCTCCCAAAATATTTAAATTACCGCCGGCTATAAAGCCGGCGGTAAAAATCATTCACATACCCTTACCGGGCCAAACCCTTAACAAGTACTTCTACATTATGCCTCATCATCTTTTTATAGGTGTCGGCTCCACTTCCCTTTTTTCCCAGGGCATCAGAATAAACTTCAGCTTTTACAGGCACTCCTGTTTCCCTGGAAACAGCCTCCATAAACCGGGGGTCCAGGGTGCTTTCCACGAATAACCCTGGGATTTCCTTTTCCTTGACCAGTTCTACAATACGTGAAATTTGCTGGGGGGTTCCCTCTTCGTGGGAATTCAATTCCCAGATACCCTCCGTTTGAAATCCATAAGCTTCTCCAAAGTATTTAAAAGCATTTTCACTTATAATAATATACCTATTCTTTGGGGGAATGGCTTTTACCTCTTCCCTTATCCAGTTGTCTAATTCCTTCAAGCGGACTTTATATTCTTCTGCATTTTTCCGGTAAACTCCTTCCCCTTCCGGGTCCAGCTCTATAAGGCTGGCCAGGGCATTATCTACATAACCAGCCACCAGGAGAGGGTCTAACCACAAATGGGGGTCAGGGGCATCATCCCCCACCAGGGGGATGGGAGTCATTCCCCGGGTAAGGGGAACTACCGGGGTGTCGGTAACATTTTTTACAGCCTGCTCCATCATTCCTTCCAGGCCAAAGCCATTTACAAAAAATATATGGGCATCATTAATCATTTTCAATTCCCCGGACAGGAGTTCATAATCCTCGGGATTTTCCCCCAGGGGGACCAGGTAGTCTACCCTTCCCCTTTCCCCTGTAATATTTTCCACTATATCCCCCAGGATAGAAAAACTAGTTACTATTTGTAGACCTTCCTGAGATAAGCCTTCCCCTTCCTTTTCCCCCGGGTCTTTCTCATCTACCCCTATGCATCCCACCAGAGGTAGAACTGCCAGACCCAAAACCAGGAAAATTAAACCCATGTATAAAATTCTTCTTAAAAACATTTTTTCCTCTCCTTCCTAATTATTAAGTATTCACTTTTATTAACTCTTCACCCGGCTATACATAAAACTAAAAGAAAACAGGAGGGAAGCTACCAGGACTATAGAAGCACCTGTAGCCACATCATATACAAAAGAAAAATAAACTCCTGCTATGGAAGAAATAACCCCCAAAATAGAGGATAAGAGGAGCATAACAGAAAACCTCTCGGTAAGAAGGTAGGCAGCAGCTCCTGGAGTAACCAGCATGGCAACTACCAGCACAATACCAACGGTTTTTAAAGAGGCAACGGTAACCAGGGAAAGGAGAAGCATAAGCAAGTAATGAATCAGGCTGTTGGGCATCCCCACAGCCCTGGCCATAGTAGGATCAAAAGTGCTCAGCAGAAGCTGCTTGTAAAAGAGAAAAATGGATACCAAAACCAGAAGGCCTATGGCAAAAATCATCCAAAGATCTGCCCGGGATACAGCCAGGACATTCCCAAAAAGAATGTGCCACAAATCCACCCCTGTTCCCCTTCTCAGGGTTATAAGAACCACTCCCAGGGCAAAAGCTGCCGTAAACATAACTCCAATGGCAGTATCATCTTTTAGCTTGCTGTGCTGGGATACATAACCTATACCAAGGGCCGTCGCTACTCCCGTTGTTACAGCCCCTATAAAAAAGCTGACCCCAAAAATATGGGCCAGGGCAACCCCTGGCAGGACTGCATGGGAAATGGCATCTCCCATGAGGGCCATCCCCCTGAGGATTATAAAACATCCGATAACACCACATATAACCCCCACCATTACCGCCGCTATCATAGCATTTTGAAGGTACTGATATTTAACCAGGGATTCTAAAAAAAAGGCAGGACCACCCATTACCCGTTCACCACCATTAAGCCTTTAAGACTATCTAGGGAAACAATCCTTCCATCATAAGCTTCCCGCAAACAATCAATACGAAATACCTCCTCCCGGCTCCCCCAGGCAATGAGCCGGTTCTTTAATAGAATAAGGCTGTCAAAATAACTCTCAGCCTTGTTCAGGTCATGATGAACAAGGAAAACCGTTTTTCCTTCCCCCTTCAGGTCCCTCAATAAATTTATTATCATGCTTTCCGATGTCATATCTATCCCGGCAAAGGGTTCATCTAAAAAGAGAAGTTCCGCCTCCTGGGCCAAAGCCCGGGCCAGGAACACCCGTTGCTGCTGTCCTCCCGATAACTTACCAATTTGCCGCTTACGATACTTATACATTCCAACCTTTTCCAAACATTCTATTACCATTTTTTTGTCAAAAAGGGAAGGGAACCCCCACCAGGAAATATGGGGGTATCTTCCCATCATCACCACATCTTCCACCAGGAGCGGAAAATCCAGGTTTAAGGTACTTCGCTGGGGAACATAAGCTATGTTTTTTCTCATTCCAGATACGGGAGAGTTTAAAACCTTTATTTCTCCGCAATCAACTGAAGTCAGCCCCATAATTGCCTTGAGCAAAGTTGACTTTCCCGCTCCATTGGGACCTATAATTCCAACCAACTGGCCGGGACTTATAGAAAAAGTAACATCCTCAAATACCTTTTTCCCCTTGTAAGAAACGGAAAGATTTTTAATTTCTACTGCATCCATCTTATCATTAACCTCCTTCTTTCCATTATTGTTTTTGTAGTCGAGATTAATAATGTTAACTGCTGCTAAAACCTCAACCAATACTATTTATATTAAAAAGTGTATATTTTGGTGTTTGTCTACCTGATGAAATAATGGCTATAAGTCATATTTCAATTTCCCCTGGCATATTCTTTTACATAAAAGTCTGGGAAGGAGGCAGATATTGGTAGAAAATAATGAAAAGTTTTATACCGCCCGGGGATATGAAAGAAAGGCAGGGGAAAATACTTTGACCCCGAGTATGGAAGATTACATTGAAATGATATACAGATTAAGTTTGAAAGAAGGTTATACCAGGGTTAATGACCTGGCCTGCAAGCTTAACGTACAGCCCCCTTCCGTAACCAGGATGATGAAAAAACTTCATGAGAATAACCTGTTGGAATATGAAAAATATGGAATGATACACCTGACGAAAAAGGGAAAAGAAATGGGAGAATTTTTTTTAAAAAGGCATAATACTTTAAAAAAATTTTTAGGCCTTATGGAAATAGATAATGACATACAAAGGGAAGTAGAGCAGGTAGAACATTATATAAGCTGGAACACTTGCCGCACCCTTGCTGCCCTGGTAGATTTTTTGGAAAATAGAAAGGATGTTTTGAGGGATTTCAGGGAATTTAAAAATAAATTATACCCTTAAAAACTATAAAAAAGCCCCGGGGACAACCCCAGGGGCGTTTTAATTACCTTTTCATATTGTTAACCAGGCTTATTATAAGTTCATCCCAATAATTCCACTAACAGCTCCAAAGACAAAACCCAAAAATATCTTAATTATAAACCCTGATAGGACAGGCAGATCACCAGCTATAAATAACCCTAACAGTAAAAGGACCAGGACATAGAAAAAACCTGTAAGTCCACCGTTTAGCCATCCCTGAAAACCAATCCTTCTGCTGACATATAAAGAGCCAACAAAAATACTAATAACACTGGTAAAGAAAGAAAGGTAAGGTAAAATCCTTTCTGGAACAGCAGTATAGCTGATAATAACACTGGCCAGGGCAAAAATCAGCAGGGAAAGGAACAACCCCCACAAAACTCCTGACCCTATCAGGGGAATAAAACTCCTGACCCTATCAGGGGAAGAATTTTTAAATCAGGTTGAATCTTAACTGCAGGGACATACTTCAATCAATATCACCTCCACCGGCTTTTTTTAACTAATATGATTAATTCTTATTAGTTATGCTTTCTTTTTTGCCGGGAAGGTGAAAATGAATTTCTAAAAAATTAAGGGATTTTTTTAAGAAACTATTTTTCCTCCCTTATCCTTTCAACACCATAACGGGCCATTCTAATAGACAAATTATCGGCAATCTTTACGATAAGCTCATCGTCTTTAATGTCCTTAATAGTGCCGTACATGCCACCGATGGTAACGATTTCATCCCCTTTTTTCAAGTTGGAAAGCATCTCCTGGCGTGCCTTCTGCTGTTTCTGCTGGGGCCTGATAAGTAAAAAATAAAAAATGACAAAAAACACTATCAAAGGTATCAATCCGGCAAAACCTTCAAGATTCATTTATTCTATCCCCCCTTTTTATTATTTATAATAGCTGAAAAACCTTTCCTTGAATTTATCAAACCTGTCCTCCATTATAGCCTCCCGGGCCTGGAACATCAAGGTATTTAAATAATGGAGGTTGTGTAGGGTGGTAAGCCTCAGTCCTAATATTTCCCCGGCTTTAATCAGGTGCCTGATATAAGCCCTGGTATAATTACGGCAGGTATAACAACTACAATCCTCCTCCAGGGGTGTATGATCCCTGGCATATTCGGCATTGCGAACGGTAAGGGGTGTATGATCCCTGGCATATTCGGCATTGCGAACGGTAAGGTAACCTTCCCGGGTCATAACCCTTCCGTTACGGGCAATACGGGTAGGCATTACGCAATCAAACATGTCAATGCCCCTTGCCATTCCTTCAACCAGGCAGTCAGCAGTACCCACTCCCATCAAATATCGGGGCTTATCCTGGGGAAGGAAGGGCACAGTATGCTCCAGAACTTCATACATAAGTCCCTTGGGTTCTCCCACACTCAAACCCCCCAGGGCGTAGCCAGGGAAATCCATTTTAAGAAGAGCCTCTCCACTCTCCCGGCGAAGATCCCCGTAAACTCCCCCCTGTATAATGGCAAAAAGGGCCTGGTCCTTCCTTTTATGAGCTTTTATACATCTTTCTGCCCACCGGTTGTTACGCTCCAGGGATTCTTTTAGGTATTCATAATCGCAAGGGTAGGGAGGGCACTCATCCAGTACCATGGCAATATCAGAACCCAAAGAGTTTTGAATTTCAATCGCCAGNTCAGGACTGAGAAAGTGTTCGGAACCATCTATATGGGAACGGAATAGGGCGCCTTCTTCCGTTAACTTTCTCAAGTTTCCCATACTGAAGATTTGAAACCCCCCGCTGTCAGTTAATATAGGGTGCTTCCAGTTCATGAATTTGTGCAGNCCCCCGGCTTCTTCTACTACCTGGTGGCCGGGACGTAAATACAGATGATAGGTATTGCTCAAAACTATTTGTATGCCCAGGGCCTCCAGCTCCTCAGGGGTCATGGCTTTAACCGTTCCCTGGGTGCCTACAGGCATAAATACTGGTGTATCAACAGTACCGTGGGGTGTGTGAAGTTTGCCCACCCGGGCTCCCGTTTTAGAACATCTTTTTATTAACTGGTAAGTTACCGCCATTATATCTCTCCCCGGGTCAATACTTTTATAATATTAACATAGCATCCCCAAAGCTGTAAAACCTATACCGCCTCTCGATGGCTTCCTGGTAAGCCCTCATCACCAGATCCTTTCCTCCAAAGGCGCACACCAGCATAATCAAAGTGGACCGGGGAAGATGAAAGTTGGTTAAAAGCCCGTCTACAGCCTTAAACTGGTAACCGGGATAAATAAAGATGTCCGTCCAGCCTTTTCCCGGAGCAAACCCTTCCTCCCCTTTAATGGTTTCCAGAACCCGACAGGAGGTAGTACCCACGGCAATAATACGAGACCTGGCAGCTAAAGCTTTATTTAGGGTGTCGGCAGCAGAAGGGCTGACCTGGTAGTACTCTTCATGCATCTTGTGTTCCTGGATCCGGTTAACTTTTACAGGACGAAAGGTAGCCAGCCCTACATGAAGGGTCAGGTAGACCAGTTCCACTCCTTTTTCTTTGATATCTTCCAGGAGCTGGGGAGTAAAATGAAGACCCGCTGTAGGAGCGGCAGCAGAGCCTTTTTCCCGGGCATACACCGTCTGGTATCGTTCAGGCTCTTCCAACTTTTTCTTAATATAAGGGGGTAAAGGCATTTCTCCCAGCTGGGATAAAACTTCCTCAAAAATCCCTTTATAATTAAAGGATAAAACCCTTCCTCCCTCTTTTGTATAATCCTCCACCCGGGCGGCAAGCTTACCTTCTCCAAAAACAAGCTCTACCCCGGGCTTTGCCCTTTTGCCCGGTTTAACCAGAACCTCCCACCTGTCTCCCTGTCTTCTTTTCAGGAGGACTATTTCAACCTTTCCTCCCGTATCCTTCCTTACTCCAAACAACCGGGCTGGTATAACCCTGGTATCATTTAATACCAGGGTGTCTCCCGGAACCAGGTATTCAATAATCTCCTGGAAAAGAGTATGCTCTATACGGTTTTTAATCCTTTTTACTACCAGGAGCCTGGACTCACTCCGGTGAGGGACAGGCTCCTGAGCAATCAGCTCCGGTGGAAGGTAATAATCAAACTCTGAAAGTTCCATATTAATAAGTAATCAATCCCTGTTATTTATTTTTAATACCATCTTTCCACTTTGGTGCCCGGGTAATAAAAGTCCATTATTTCCCGGTAAGTATATCCTGCTATAGCCCGGTTGTGAGCTCCATTTTGGCTCATCCCTACACCATGGCCCCAACCAAATCCACTAATCATAAAGCTGGTAGGAACAGCAGGAATAATAAAGCTTTCCCCACCGGCACCTTTAACATGGACATTCCCCTCATTTATCCGCCCTTTACCTTCCGCTGTAAGGGCATAAGTTCCTTCCAGGCGGGAAGCCTCCCTTTTGCCTTCCGCTGTTTTTATAAATACCCGGGAATTGGTTTCCAGGTCAAACATCTGGCTATTTAAGCCGGGTTGATTGTTTCCATCTTCATCGGCATAGGAAAAGATAGTCCTGGATTTTTCTCTTGATGCATTATAGCTTCCTTCGGCCCCTACAAACTCCAGGTCAATAACCCTTCCTGAAGGGGCCTTTTCTCTAATCTTTACATCCAGAAGCTGGCCTATATCAATCCCGTGACTTTCCAGGCGCTTTTCCAGGTCCTGACGGGTAAACTCCAGGGGACCCCATATAGCCTTGTGATGGACCAAAATATCCTCGTTGGCTGGATCATCATAAGGATCGGGCCTACTTTTTAAGTAAGGAAGGGAATTGGACCATACATTTTCCGGGGCCTCCGTATGACCGCCGTTAGTAGCATGATAAAAGGTCTGAGCTAACTGGTCCTGGTAGGTCAAAACCCTGCCCTCCGTAGATTCTACAGCCTCATTGCTTCTATCAAATTCTGCATCTGCCCCACCGTAAACCTGGCAGTGCTGACCGCAGCAAAGATCATATCCCTCATTACGGTGCCGACCCAGGGACCTGAGAGCATAAGTCCTGGCTGTTACCGCCTGGGCTTTTAAGGCTTCCATGTACCAGGAAACAGGCATCTCCCGGGGCACCACTCCTCGCAGGTAGCTTTCCACCTCCAGGTGGTTTATCACCTGCAAGGTCTTTTCGTCTTCTGACCCTTTGCTGGAAATAATTATTTCTCCCCGATACCTGGTACCTTTTATTTTAACCAGGCTGTCCGTATTTTCATTCTTCTCAATCCTTATGGGCCCCGTTAAAACTTCTTCAAAGCTTTCATCAAAATCCTTAACCTTAACTCCTTCGGATCTGGCTTCAAAAATAATCTCTCCCTCCAG
>SL_8KL_010_SEDDRAFT_10004688_pt1 | contig 10923 bp, 20 predicted proteins | sample SodLakKL_010_SED_4_FD_11160 | JGI IMG/M metagenome (IMG submission 11160) | reverse complement strand
CTACTAAAATTGAAAAGATAGAAAAATATGAACCACATAACAAAAGGAAGTACGATATAGAAGTTAAAGATAATCATAATTATTTTACAAAAAACATACTTATTTCCAACAGTAACTTTAGATACAAGCCTACAGAGGAAAAAATAACATTTGGATCAAGAAATGTTAAGAATATTGAGGAAAAAAAGAATAACAGGAAACAATTTAGAAAAGGTATAAACGCAGTTAAAGAAACTACAACTCCCGATGAAGTTGAAAAGGTACTTGAAGATAAATTAGGACACAGCAGAGCGACTCTATTTGGCGAGTGTATGACTCCACATTCACTTGAGTACGATTGGAGCAAGACACCAAAAGTAATTATGTTTGACATCTATGATGAAAAAGAAGAAAAATTCGTTGATTACGAAACAAGACAGGAAATATTCAGCGAGCTCGGTTTTGAAACCCCCCGACTTGTTACGGTTGTAGATAAAGTCACTAATGATGACCTTGAAATACCAGATAGCGAATATAGAAATGGCGTTGCAGAAGGTATAGTACTTAAGAATTATTCAACTCAAACTTTTAGCAAGAAGCGTTCCGAAGAATTCTTTGAAAAGAATGACCAGACATTTGGCAAGCCGAGGAAAGCTTGTACAACAGATGCAGAAAGATTGGTATCAAAATACTGCACTAATGAACGGATTAGGAAATGGATTTACAAGTTGAGAGATGAAGGACACGAAATGGAAATGAAAATGATGGAAGAACTGCCTAAAAGAGTATGGGAAGACATCTGGGACGAAGAGAGAAATGAAATAATATGGAAAAATTGGGAGATTGATATGCACGATGCAAGAAGCGAGCTCTCATCAAGGTGTGCTAAAGTTCTAAAAAATGTAATACAAGAAGTTGCCATGAAAGAGGTAAATGATGATAGATGAAAATAAAAGAGAAATTGTAGTAGTTTTTACTGATAAAGAAATGACGACAAAGAAAGTTTTCTACAGAAATTTCACATTAACCACGGAATATCTTTACTACAGAGCCGATTTAAGAAAAGAAGATGTTAAATTTTATGGATGGATGGAAGAGAAGTGGTCTAATTCTGGCGATGTGGAATCCATAATAAAAGATAGTGACATATTAAATAATGATAAATATGTATAGCAAGATAATTACATTCAATGACACAGAAAATTTCACAACGAATATAGTATGTACATATAGAATTTACAACGGTAAATACTTTTATAACAGAATAATGTATGAACGCCCGATAATAGAGGGTAAAGTACATGCAGTAGGTTGTAAATGGATAGATATAGACAGATTACCTTTATTAAGACGAATGTTGAGAGAGGCTGATAGGTTATGAAAACAAAAGTAATTATGTATTATGATACAAAAGAATTCGAAAGTAGATTCATTTTACTTGAAAATATTTGGAATGATTTACCTTTAAAATATTTTAGAATAATGAGCGAAAAAGAAGTAAAAAAATTATTAATGAGAGGAAAAAGAAGTATATGGTTTGATTTTTATAATGAACCTATGATAAGAGATTTAATTGGGGAGATATAATTATTAGATTTTACCGAATTTTCTCCCGACCCAAAACTTTTATATACCCTTTTTACCTTTTATATTTAAGAAAGTAAGTTTAAAAAGAACGAAATGAGGTAGATAAAAAATGGCTGAAAATATAGGAAGTAAGACAACGCAGGTAAACCACAAACAATTGAAAATGATGATACAGCACAAACATCGAAGTAAAGTGCCACTATTTGTTTGGGGTGCACCTGGGATTGGAAAAAGCGATAGTGTTAGACAAGCGGCGAGAAAAATAGCAGAAGAAAAGAATAAAGAGTTCCTTGAAATTGATAGAGAGGCATTCGATGAGGGAGAAATAGATATTAATGAGATTGACCCCGAGAAATACTTTGTGCTACTTGATAAAAGATTGTCAGACCACGACCCAACAGAGATAAAAGGTCTACAAAAGTTTGCAGGAGATGGAGAAACAACAATAACTTCAAAGCCTGCATGGTTTCCGACTAAGAAAGGTTTAGAAGGAATAATACTTTTTGACGAATTAAATCTTGCACCACAGTTGGTTCAAAGTGCAGCATACCAAGTAATACACGATAGAAGGCTTGGAAAGTATCAGTTACCCGAAGGATTCAGTATAATAAGTTGTGGTAATAGGGTAAAAGACAGGGCGAACATCTATGAAATGGGTAAGCCATTACAGAACAGATTTAGCCATGTTGAACTAAGAGAGCCGAACATAGACCAGTGGACTGAGTGGGCTGAAAGAAATGACATCGACCCAAGAATAATAGCGTTCTTGCAAAGACAAGAAGACAAGCTATTCCAGTTCGACCCAGATGATAATCTGCAGAAAAGTTTCCCAACGCCAAGAACGATTGAAAACGCACACAAAGATATAAATGGTATTGATTACAATGATGAAACAAAGAATATGATAAAGAAACTTGTGTCGAGTAATGTAGGAAACGGATGGGCAAATGAGTTTATAACATTTTTGGAAACAAAAGGAAAATGGGACATACAGGGAATAATTAACGACCCTGATAACCACGAACTACCAGAGAGACCCGACTTGTTATATGTTATATCCAATGCAATTAAGAACAAGTATCAGAGAACAGAGAACGAAAAATACATAGTATCGTTGATGAAAATAATGCTGAAACTTGAGCACGATGAGTTCAGCAAGTTGATGTTTAGACCAATAAGAGAAGAGTACGAACACAAAGCAGGAGAAATACTAAGTGAAGCAGACGAAGAACTGTGGGAACAAGTTTGTGATAACTTCCTGAAGTATGAATGGGACACATTATAAAAACGCTTAGTGGGATAATACCCCACTTTTCTTTTTATTGAGGGATATTATGTTAAGAAAAAAGGAAAGAATTAAAAGAGAGTGGATTACAAGAGTTATATTTGTTGTAGGATTATTAATTATGATGATAGTTCTGGTTTTATTTACACTCCGATTGACAGGTATTTGGTGGTAGGTAATGAGATGTGTTTGGTGTAACGATAAAATAAAAACACATAATAGATTTTACCATATAGTAAATACTAAAGAAATGTTCCGAGGTATTGAAGTGGATTACTCTGAAAAATCAAGCCTAAATAAAACAATAGTTGAATACATAGAGAAAAATGGAAAAAGCGAACAAATAATAGTTTCTGGTTTATGGATGATATGTAACAATCATAAAGCATATAATTATGTATCAAGAATACACCGAGTGAGATATTATAGAAACAGACCAATAGTATTAGTTAGCAGTAGAGTGAGATGAGAAAATGGACGCTTGTATTTTTTGTAGGGCAACTACACGAAAGAAAAGAATATATAAAAGAGAATGTTATTTAGTAAATGATGAAGAAATATTTTTTGAAAAAACTCCCGTTTGCGATAAACACTATTGTAAAGGTGTTTATTATAAACAGCGTGTAAATGGCAAAGTTGTATTGGTAAGTCCTCTCGATAGAAATTACATAAAAGAAAAATTTATAGTAGTTTATATGGTGGATTGATGGTGTTTTTATGAAATGTAAAAGAGAAAATTGCGATAATAAAATAACTAAAAAGAACAGAATATATTACAAACTTGATATTAAACAATATTTAAATGAAACAGTTAACGATGATTTTAGAAAAGTTTGGAAACAAAAATTTAGAGATTATGTAAAACATTATTTTAAAAGAACAGGCAATACGCTTGTAATAGTTTCAATCCCTTTTAAAATATGTAATAATCATAATGAAGTTAATTATGTAAGGTCACAAGAATATGGTTATGTTCCCGATGAAAGATATAAGGAGTATGTATTAGTTGGAAGGAGATGAAAAGATGTCTGCGATTGTTATAGATGAGGACAAAGAAGGTAGCGATAGTGAAATATATCTACATATTAGTAGCGTGTATATGAGTGCAAAATACTACTAATAATAAAAACCATTATTTTTTTAACGATAATTATAACGCTAAATATATATTCCTTAATAAATTGTTATTTGCCTCTCTAAACAGTTTAAAGCCGTTTTAAGAGGATTAAATATTAGGGTAGGGTGAGATACCTTTAAAGATTTTTATAGCATCGTTGGTGTGTTTCTGTTCCTCGTGACGGCTGTTAATGTCTTTTATTAAATCAAATATGTTATTTTGTAAACTGCCGATATTTAGTAAAAATGAATTGAAAACGACTGCAATTCTTTTTTTACGAGGAACAGAAAGAGAGAGTGATGGTCGTTTTCGGGTTGTTTTTATAGAGCCGACTGAGTTTTGTTAGCAATCGATTCCTGTATTTTAATGCGTAATACTCACTATGCGACGCACGAGCCGTGAATTTTTTAAAACTTTAATTACTTTCGGGATATAAAATAATTCTGCACAAAAAAAAATTAAAACCAATCTATTCCTAATTCGTCTAATGGTTCTTTAAGTAGAAGTGAAGCACCTGTATTTATCTCCACTTCGTTTGACCAATTGTTAATACAAACAATACTTTCTGAAAGATGGTAAGTGTTTTTACCGAAATTTATCTTAACACACATACCATATTTTTCTCTAACATTAGGCTTCGGTAAAACCATATGCTGCTTATCGTCACCCAAAGTAAATAGATATTTAATTTCAATATTATCTTTTAATTCCAATTTGTAAGTCTTCCTCATAAATATTACACCTATACTTATCGTACTCATTTTCTAAAACATACATAAGATAATCTTCTACTCCCATTCTTCCTTTATGTGGGTTATGTTCATATTCATTATAATTTATCATATCTTCATCAATAGTATATAAAAAATAAGTGCCGTCTACTTTCTCCCATACAGGTACTAAAGTATATGTCCTTTCTAATGACTTCGTCATTTCTTGTGAAACTACAACAAGATAATTGTCCAAATCTTTTACATTACTATAATTTGTTATATTGTCAACAAACCTAAGTTCGAACTTATATGTTTTCATTTCACATTACCTCTATATCTTATATTATCTTTATATTTATTATACTTTTTTTCAACAATATTACCAATTTCATTTTCTATATTATACAAATCATCAAGCGTTCCTTTAAAGTTAATTAAATCTGTATTAATCAATGCAGTAAAATATTCTTTCTTTTCATTTTTTACTTTAAATATGGGGAATAAAATGTATTTATTTTCTTTATTCTTAACAACTAATACATTATCTAAACATTCAACAGATGTTATTCTCTTTTCATACATTTTAATATCATCTAAACTAAACTTATATGTTTTCATTTTATCAAGGCTCGCTTCTTGCAATATTATATCCTTTATTATACAAAAAATATTCAAACCCTTTTTCTTGTGATTTGTAATCAAAAGGACAAATATCCCTTGAATAATAATTAAGCTCGTCATCAAATCCAACTACAACTTTATTTTGTCCTTCATATTTTTCATTATCGATACCTAAACTTTTTAATCTAACTCTTGTATAAAGTACTTTGTTTTGACTTCTACCTCTTATTATTACAAAATTGTTGAATCTTCTTCCTTTTCTTTCCAACGCTTCAAAACAATGTACTGTCATAGTATCACAAAATAAAAAAAAAGGAAAGGGTTTTAATCCTCCATTCTAATCACTTCACCAAACGGAGGAGTTTCGCCGCTATTCACTACCCAAATAGTTCTTAATCCAAATGGCTCGTTCTCTGGGAAATTGCTGTATGCATCTGTGAAACACACAAGTATATTACTTCTTGAATCGTACTTGTTTTCTTCTACCCATTCAAATACAGGTATATGGCTCGTTCCACCTCTACCAACTACTTCAAATTCATCGTTATTTATAAGACCATTTCCTGATGACCTACCATCAATTTCAATCACTTTTTTCACTTCGGTATCATGCATTAGGAACTTGACATTTACATTATCGCCAGACCTCATTATTCCTCTGACTTCAGATAGTGCATCGGCAAGTTGCTTTTGTGTCATACTACCAGAAGTATCAAGAGCCACTATTACACTTATTTCATCTCCTTCAATGCTCGGAAGGTGATAACCGTGTACCATTCCTCTTCGTGACGGCTTGATGGTGTTGTACTTGTTTTTACAAAATGACTTTAGTTCTTTTCTCAAGTATGCTCGCCAATTAATTGTCTCTTGTTCTATGTTATCAATTAACTCTTTTATACCAGCCGACTCGTCTCCTCTATTTTTTGCGTGTTTAAATGCTTCGTGCATTTTTTGTTCCCATTCTTCTTTAATTTCCTCGTCTGTATCTCCTGTTATATTTTCATTCTCCTCATCTTCAAACTCATCTTCCAACCTGTCAAACGGCATCGGCTGACATTCACCATCTTCATCGTCTCCAAATTGTTCCATCATCTCTTCCATTGTCATATTCATCATCGGTATTTCTATTTCCTCTTGGTTCTCAAGCAAGTAATCGTATATCTCTTCCATTGACATATTTTCAAATTTTGGGTCGTAGAGGAATCTATCAGTATCAAATTCAAATCCTTCATCTTTCAGTATCCCGTTTATTGCGTAGTCGGCTGCTATATTCAAAAGTTTTCTGTGTTGTATTAAATCCATCTTCGTAGAATCATCATCACTTTTTATTTGTTTAAATAGTCTTTTCATTACTGAGTGATGACCAAGTGCTACATGCATCACTTCGTGTGCTATTAGAAATGGCATTACTTGTCTGTCTATTTCATTTAGAAATTCCTCGTTATATCCCAACACTCCTTTCATATCAACGCCCATTGTCGGGCACCTACTCGGGTCTTTTTTAACTACTTTCAATTGGTATGATAGAGATGAAAAGAATGGGTAATCGTTGTCCAGCCTCCATCTACCGTAACTTAATTTGTATTCTGCATCTTCTTCATCGCTCATATCATTATCTAATCCTGTCATTTTACAACCTCATAGCCATTAGTTCGGTTTTAAATTCTTTCTTGAAGTCATCTATGAATCTGTTGAATTTATCCAACTCTTTTTTCCTCCTCTTTAATGTTTCGTTAATTACAGTTTCAACTTCCTCTTGTATATCTATTATTTTCAGTAGTGTTTTTCTTTCAAGAGAAGAATTAAAGTTGTGTACATATCTACTTGCACTTTCATCATTGCTTAAATAGTTTTCATCGTCTGGTTGGTTCATTTTCATTTCTATAATCAATTTATTTTCATTATTTGTATCTCGCCATCCCCAAGGTCTTCCTTCTTTTGTTTTAAATCTAATTTGCTTTATTTTGTTTAGATAGTATTCGGTAGTGTATGAACCATCCGTGTATGCATCTTCACCTCTTGGTTTAGCACCTATTACTGCTTCCTTGTCGTCGATTTCCATAGTAACGCTAAATTTTGGTAGAGGTGGATTTTCATCGTAGCCATATTCTTCAATTAGTCGGCACATTCTTTCTGCTTTATCTTGCTTCTTGAAATAACCACTTAGTACATCTAATATTTCGTCTTTATACCTACCCATAAAAGATAGGAATTCCATCGGTTCTAAATCTTTAAGTTTTCTTCTAGTATTCACTGGTTTTGTATGTTTACCAAACTGTTGTTGATTCACAAAGTAAACATATTCGTCGCTCTCTGTATATTCTTGTTTTATTACATTGTATCCGTTATAAACCTTACCTTCGGCAACTCTTGTTTTCTGTCCTCTTAATGCAGTGTTATTTTCTCCTGTAAGTATCTCGTGTGCCTTATCTTGAAAATACTCATAGTTTTCATTTATTGACTTGTACTCATCGTTTGCTTTCCGTAATTTTTGCTCAATCTCACTAAAAAGTATTACTAATTCTCTTCCTCTATTGTTTATCTCCTCGGTAAGTTTTGTATTACTTAGGTTCTTTGAGTGCATATTTTGTTTTATGTCTTTATTTGTCAGTATCTCTTTTTCCACTTCATTCTTGTACAACTCGTCCTCTGGTAGACTTGATAACTGTTCTTCACTATTACCCATTTCGCTCTCTTTTTCCAAATCTTCTTCGACTATTTTCATATTTTCCTACTCCATAAGTATAAAACATAAAAGGTATTATTTAAACATTTTGATAAGAATGAAATTTTATCTTTCGGCTATATATCTTTTAACATAATTCCTAATTTCTTCGCTACTAACACTATAATCTCCTTCAAGTTCAGATGAATCGTATGACATTTGTGCAATAAATGAGTCAAAGCAATCATCTGTGTTTCTATCTATCAAATAAACATTATTATGAAAAAAATCATCGTGATTTACTTTCTCATAACTAAAGTAATCTTCTCTATACTTTACAATAATCACAGTTTCTAAATCTTCCATTTTAACATCTTCCCAAACATTTCTTACATAATGTTCAATCGGTTTATAACTAAATGACTTATTCATACTCTTAACTCCAATAATAAAAGGTGGAAAGAGGTATATAAAACTTACGGGTCGTCTAAAAAGTCGGTATTTTCACGGAGAAATTTATCAAGATTCGGATAATCTCTTCTTTCATATCTTCTTTTAATCTTTTTAAACATCTTATTAGTGTTTGCACCATCAAAATCTATAAGATATAAATATGTTTCCCAAGATTCGTCAAACACTGATTTCGTTAAGTATTCCTTATTATATGGATATTGTCTTAAATCGAGTAAAATATAGTGCTTAGTAATATTTCCACTATTAAATCTTTGCTCAATAGTATAATATTTTTTTACCTTATTCATCTTTTATTCCTCTCATATTCTTCTATAAAATCCGTAATTTCGTTTCTTTTCTTGTAATCAAATACTGTACTTACGAGTAGGTATTTCTCCCAAACATTTTTACCTTCATCTCTAACATACAATACAACATAGGTATTATTTTTCCATCTTTGATAATAGAAGTAGTTATCATTTTGTTTAATAAAATAGTTTGCTGTAACATTTATCTCTTTATACTCGTAAATATCATTAGTCATATTCATACATAACATACTCCACATATCGAACTTATCATATTGTTTATATCTTACAATATACATTTTCAAATATTCGTCAAAGGCTTCTTCTTCAATCGGGGACTATGTTTTAACTTTTCCCATTTTACCCAATCTTTAAAAGGAGAAAGAGGTATATAAAAGTTTTGGTTCGGATTTTTCGGTAGGGGAGAAACTGTCGTATTCGTGTTGTATTAGTGTTGTTTTCAAGTTGAGGTGGTCTTTTCTTCTTATCAAAAACTTTATATACCCCTTCTTTTCTTATATATAACACCGTTATATCTCACTTATGACACATAAAACGACAGATTATAAGGATGTGATATTTTGGCGAAAAAAAATTATTTGGAAACTGAAAGAATTTCAATTAAAATACCGAAACATCAAGAAAGATGGTTAGAAATGAACGATTACAATATCAGTATGTTCATAAGATACTTAATAGACCGAGAGATTAACAGAGGAATAGTTGATAGAAGATTTGTTAACGACAAGATGGTAGCCGATATGGATGAAGAAGAACTAAAGGAGTAGGTAGCGATGCTCTCAAGTGAGCACACCCCTTTTATCTCGCAAAACTTTTAAGGTTGTGGAAAATATGGACGAAAAAGCCAAAATTGATGATTTTATTGAAGTAAGTAAAAAATTTGATTATGGTAAAAAAATGAAAGAGACTAAATTCTGGATAAATATGATGGAATCACAAGTAGAAGAGTTGAAAGAAAATAAAAAATCAGAACATATAAATGATGAATTTGTAGATTGCATACTGGTTTCAATAAAAGCATTAATGGAACTTGATGATGATCCAAATAAAACAATTAAAGAAAGATTAAATAATATATCAGAAAGAATTGACGAAATACAAGAAAGTTACAAGGGCAATGGATTTAAAGGTAGTGGTGATTGATATTACTCAAGGGAAATATGAAAGAGAACTGCAGGATGTTATTTTAAAAGCAAATGGTATTTTTGGAAGAAGAAGTAGTGGTTCACTTGTTATAGATGTTACAGCACTTTACAATGGTAAAGGTGTCATTTTTGAAGTAAAGAGTAGCAAGGGTAAGACTGTATATTTATCTAGTGAAAGATTAAGAAAGCAATTTGAAAACTACGGCGACTTGAAGACAGAATATAAGGTTCCAATTTTATATGCATTTAGATGGAAAACAAGAAAGCATATTGATATGATAGATAAATGGAGAGTTTTCTTATATGAAGATATTGATTTTACAAGTCAGGATAATCCTATATTGAAATGGGACGATGGGATGAAAATGGATAATTGGATTAAAGAATTTAAGGAGGTAAAATAATTAGTCCCTCACTTAAATTTTTGAAATATATTATAGATTTGTGTGTAATAAGTATAACTAAAGACTATCTAAAAAGATGGATAGGTAGGGTATGCGATGCTCTCAAGTGACGGAGCCTCATTTTAGTCGCCAAAAATTTTTCTCTTGACAAAAAGTTTATATACTACATCTTACATAGGGATGGTTCCAATGTGATAAAATGGAACACCCAAGAGATTGTGACGAAGACTATAGAAACAGGGAAAAAATCTCTGTTTCTTAAAAACCTTTCCCACTTACGGTGATTTTTTATGAAAGCATTAGAAAAAATTGAAGAGGACTTGAAGGGCATAAAGTTGTATTTTCCAGAACATAAATCTAAATATATTGAGAATAAGAATCTACCTTCTTTTGTTAAATGTTTTAACGAATTAACAGATAAATTAGGTAGAGTGCCTTCTCAAGCGAGGCTGGCCAACTATTATCTAAATAATAAAATTAGATTCGTTCAAAAAAAGTATTATAAATTTATCAAGGCTCGGGTTAATAGAGCATATCCATCAATCGTTAGGGACTTTCACTTTAATTACCTGCTTAAAACCTATTACAAGCAACCATTTTTCTATTCAATTAAAAAAGATTTAGA
>SL_8KL_010_SEDDRAFT_10004686_pt1 | contig 10924 bp, 9 predicted proteins | sample SodLakKL_010_SED_4_FD_11160 | JGI IMG/M metagenome (IMG submission 11160) | reverse complement strand
GGACATGTCCGTACTGGTTATCTACCACCAGTCGAAAACTGGATTCGGTAAATCCCAAAAGAAGACCCCTGGTGAAAATCACTATTGCCACCACCACCGCTATGGCCAGGATAGAAATTAAACTGCGAAATTTATTTCTGCTGAGATTGCGCAGGGCTATTTTAAATAAATATAACAATTAACTGCCACCCCCTACCTCTTATAAATAGCATCGATGGGATCTTTGCGGGCAGCCCAGAAAGCGGGAATAATGCTGGCTAAAAAGGCAACCAGAATACCAAAGAAAAAAACCAGCACAAAGGATCCCGGACTCCAGCCGCCATAGATTCTGCCAATCAGGGGGATCCCGAAGGTAGTCTCCTCTCCCAGCAAAATACCCAGATCAAAGCCAAATCTATTAAAAAGAGCTACACTGATAAAACCGACAAAACAGCCTATTATGCTGCCCATCAAACCAATGCCGGTAGCCTCCAGGGCAAAAACCCCGACGATCTCTCCTTCTTTTAATCCCATCACCTTCATCATTCCTATCTCTTCCATTCTTTCCAGGGCAGCCAGTATAACAACATTGGATATACCGATGGCCCCTACAATTAAGATAAGGCCCAGTACAACATAATTTTCCAGCCTGCCAGCAGCCTGCATGGCTTTAACCATCTGAGCTGAATCCTCCCAGGAGCGGGTGGAAAATCCCGTCCCGGTCAGACTGTCTGCCAGGGACTCCGCTGCGCTGACTGCAGTCTCTCTGTCAGACATGCGGACCATAATTCTATTTGCTGCTCCTGGCTCAACTCGAAGAGCATTATAAGCCTGCTCCCGGTCATAGAAGACAGTGCTGAGATTCATATCAGGATGGGGAGTGGTAACAATTCCCTGGATTTCACCTTCAATGGTATTAAAAGAGCCCTCTTTGTCCTGAAACAGCAGAGTGAAAAAATCACCGGGTTTTAGTTCCAGTACATCAGCCAGCTGGCTGCCAATAACCAGGCCCCCTGAATCAGGAGCTAAAAATTCTCCCCCAGTAAGATAATCATCATTTTCAAAGACCCCGGGAAAACTTTTCGGATCGATGGCTCTCACTCTTACGGGAAATTCATCCCTCCCGGTGGTAATATTGGCACTAAACTCCAGTACTTCCGTATGGTTGCGATATCCAGCTAGAGCAGTTATCTCAGCAATCAGCTCCTCCCCGGGATAAAAACTTTTCTTAAGAGGAGATTCAAAATCCTGCTGGTAAAGCTCCTCTCTACCTACCTCCAGGTGAGCAGATTCCAGATTGATGATATTATTATAGGATATTTCCGTCATTCCCGCCATCATGGATTCAACCACCAGAAAAATTATAATAGCAAAAGCCAGCACTCCTGCTGTAACCAGAGTTCTTCTCCGCCGGCGGAACAAATTTCTTACTGCTATTCGCAGGAGATACATGCTGTTTCCTCCTCTGAATTGCTCTCGATTGGTAGATTATCAATTTAAAATATTTATTTCTTTTCTCAAACAGGCCCCTATCTGCCGCAATCCTGACTTCAGAATATAAGGTAAAATCTAATTTTTTTATTCAGCTCTTTATAAAAATAAAATTAAGATAAAAATTTTATTCAGTCCTCAACAAATCACGTAAAATCTCGGGAAAATCTGTAATTCTGATTCAATTATAACTCTTTGTTTTGCCCCCTGTCAATTAAAACTCGCTGTAAATCTTCCCCTGCTGAAGATTGAATTCACCAGAAACTTTATGATAAAATTTATCACAGCAGGTTTTTTGTTTTTGGCAAATATTTATTTTAAAAACTTGGTCAGGGAGTGATAACATGGCGAAAATAATTGTGCTTTACTACAGCAAAACAGGTAATACAGAGAAAATGGCTCAAGCTGTCAAACAGGGGGTAGAAAATTCTGATTCTGAAGCTGAGCTCGCCCGGGTTGAGGATTTTAATCCTGAAGATTTGTCCGAATATGAGGGGATAATCATCGGTTCACCCACCTATTATGGCCTCTTAGCAGGGCCGGTCAAAGATTTTCTCGACCGCTCAATTAAGGTCCATGGTCAGCTGGAAAACAAAGCTGGAGCAGCTTTCTCTTCCTGTGCTACCACCGGCGGAGGGGTGGAGTCCACTATCTTAAGTATTCTGGAAGCCATGCTGGTTCACGGCATGCTGGTTAAGGGCTTTAGTGATAGAGGCCATTATGGACCAATCAGTGTAGGAGAGCCTGACGAGCGGGCCCTGAAGGAATGCCGCCAGTTAGGAGAAGAAATGGGGAATTTAGTCCGGAATAATTATCCTGGATAATTTATATTAAGTGTATTAAAAGCTTTACCAGATAAAGTTCTGCCAGAAAACTATATAAATCACCTGGCGCTTTGCCTGTCAGTCCAATAATTATTAACTAAACAGTGGTGCTCTCCCCTGATGAGACAGCAGTGTTTTGTGTTTTGTGTTGATTTAGATTTTCTAATTCCGGTATCCGGAAAATAGAGAGAGAAACCAGAACTGCCAGACCCCCTCCCAGCAGGAAGGGAAGATGGGCAGGTACTATATCCATTAAAAAACCCACCAGCGCCATTGAGATAGGGGTTAAACCCTGCGAGAAGGCACCGAAGAGTCCAAATACCCTGCCTCTCAATTCATCGGGTATCAGCCGGTGAAACAGAGTGAATACCGGGACATTGGTGATAGCATTGCATGTCCCGGTTATCATCATTACCAGCACTACAAATAAGATTAAAATGCCTGGGGAAGTTCCTGCTAAAAAGACCGGCAGCACCGGTATTCCCATGCTCATTAGCAAAAAGCTCTGGCTGAGAATGGTTACTCCCAGGAAAAACTGATAATCCTTTATCACATAGTAATTAATCAAAATCGAGCCTAAAATTGCTCCTGCTGGAAAGGCTGATTTAGCCAGACCAAAAACTGTGCTGCTGGTCTGAAATATTTCATTAAAAACATAGGGAATTCCCACAGCATATAGGCCATTAAATAAGAAATTCAGGAAAATGGCGAAACTGAAAATAACAAAGAGTTCTCTTGTTTTTACCAGAAAACTAAAACCTTCTTTAAAATCTGTTATCAAACTAAACCTCTCCTGGCTGTCTCCGGCCTTTTTGACAGCGGGAATATTGATAAAAAGCTCTGAAATCCCCGAAATAATAAAACTGATACCGTTAAAGAAAAAGGCTCCAGCAAAGCCTAAAACCCCTATAAGTATTCCGCCCAGCGCTGCTCCAATAATCTGGGTGAAATTGTTGCTGATATTCTCCAGAGAATTGGCCTTTTCCAGATTTGCATCTCTTACCAGATTGGGTATGATGGCACTTAAAGCCGGATTGAAAAAAGCACCACTTACTGCCAGAATAAATGTCACAATCCCCAGCTGAAAAAAGCTGGCTTCTCCCTGCTGGACTATAAATCCCAGCCCCAGCACCGCTATCCCCCTGAGAAAATCCATCCCGCAGATCAAAATCTTTCGATTTATCCGGTCAGCAGCAATACCTCCCAGAGGGCCGNCCAATACCCCGGGCAGGGTCGAGATCAGAAGTATTAATCCGGTTGCCGAGCCGCTGCCTGTTAACTCCAGCACATACCAGGTCAGGGCAATGTAGTGAATTCCATTGCCAATCCTGGAGGCCAGCCCTCCAAAAAACAGCAGCATAAAATCTCTATTATGATATAAGCTATTCTTCTCTTCCAGCATGATTTTCCCCCTATAGTTTGGTAACAGTAGTTTTCTCCTCTTACAGACGCAGATTAAACCTGTTTTAAAGCTTTCTTTTTATTTTTTATTAAACAATAAACTTTATATAATAATTATATACTCTAAAATTAATATTTTCAAGTATAAAATTAAAATATTTAATATTTATTTAAGATTTAATTGCATTTTATTTATTTTGTATTTATCTTTCCATAAAAAAATCCTGTTTAATGACAGCAGACTGCCATTAAACAGGGAATATCAAATGATAATAAATACAGTTATTGACTTTTAATCATGCAAAAAATCCAGAAAACCAGCAAAATTAAGTCTTTACTATTTATCAGCCAGACTGTCGAAATAACCTTGAATCAGAACAACCGGGGTCCCTTTATCACCACTTCCACTGACCAGATCACAGAGACTGCCAAGCAGGTCGGTCAGCTGCCGGGGGGTTGTTCCCTGGGCCTCCATTTTTCCCACCAGATCATTATCTTTGCCGGCTATTTCTTCCCGGGCTGCTTCCAGTAATTCTTCTCCTTGCAAATCCTTCAGTTTGTTGTCTGCCAGGTATTTAAGCTTAATCTCATTAGGAGTGCCGTCCAGCCCTGAAGTGTAGGCCGGAGAAACCACCGGATCAGCCAGCTCCCAGATCTGAGCCCTGGGGTCTTTATAGGCACCATCGCCATAGATCATAACCTCAATACTTCTTCCTGTCTCTTCTTTCAGCCTTGTCTGAATCCTTTCAACCAGCTCCTGACCCTGCCGGGGGAATAGCTTAAGTTTTTCCTCGGTGGCTTTATTGGAGCCCAGCAGACCGTAATCAGGATTATAACCTGCACCCTTATCCCGGGTGCAGAGCTCATCGAGTGCAAGCAGTTTTCTGGCACCGGCCTGCTGCAAAATACTCCTGGTGGTATGACGGCTGTGAATATCTGCTACCAGAACATCACCGGTATAATCCAGTATTTTTTCAGGATTATTTGCCAGAAAAACCTCCAGATTTCCTCCCCCTATTTCCTGATAAAGATCCAGATAATTAATCCCGGTATAGGGATGTTTGAAATCCGGAAAAATTTCCTGATATTTTTCCCGGGTTATTAGATCCTCATAGGGCTTTATTCCCGCTTCTCTCATTTTTTCCGGATCAAGAACCGGATTGCCAACTTCATCCCGGGGATAACTTAACTGCAGATAAATTTTACAGCCGCTGCGGGCAATACCCCGAAGAATCATAGCAAATCTGTTTCTGCTGAGAATCGGAAAAACAACGCCTATTTCCTTCTGAAAATTATCATTAATTTCTGCTGCAATATCATCAATAGTAATATAATTCCCCTGGGCCCGGGCCACCACTGATTCGGTAATTCCTACAACATCTCTATCCTGAAAACTAAAACCCCCCTGTCTGGCTGAATCCAGCAGGGAAGATACCACAATTTCTTCCAGGTTATCGCCTTCTTGAATAATTGGAGTTCTAATTCCTCTTGCCTGTGTGCCTAATCTTCTCATATCTCTCACCTCTAGAATATTATTCGCTATCAACTGGATAATGTCCTGCCTCAACTTCCGGCTTTTTAAAAACCTGCAGCCAAAAATTTTGAATCTACTTTTGCCCTGCTTGATTCTTCTTTTGTTCTACTAAATAGGGAAAAGAAAAAGCCTGCTCCAGCTGGTGGGCGGACTGAAATAATAAATTATCTTTGAAGTAATCGCCGATTAACTGTACTCCCACCGGGAGATTCTTTTCGGTTAAACCAGCCGGTAATGAAATCGCTGGTCTGCCGGTTAAATTGGCTGCTATGGTGAAGTCAGGACTGGTATATTCGCTGACAGGGTCATTTCTTACAAATATTTTTCGGGGAGGATAGGAAGTGGTAGGAGTTAGGATGAAGTCACAGGTCTCAAAGAGAGAATTAAATTTTTTTATAATTAATGTTCTGACTCGCAGGGCCTGATAATAATATTTTATTCTATCCATTACCAGACCTCCCAGGAGAATTCGGCGTTTTGTTTCTGAACCAAGCATACTACTGTTGGCTTCAGTCAGCCTGTTATTGATACCATCCTCTACAAAACAGATGCCGTTTAGTTCCTTCTCCATTCCTTTCAAACAGCCAAAAACCTCCGCATGAGCAATTATATAATAGGTGATTTTTACTGGATCAATCTCTGGAAGCTGGATTTCTCTGATATTCCCCCCAAGCTTCTTTATCTCTTCCTGAGCTGCTAAAACTATTTTTCTAATTTCCGGATCAATATTTCTGGTAAGATAATTCTGGGCGACTCCAAAGGTCATATCTGTAATATCCTGCTCAAGATCGCCAAAATAATTTGGTCTTTTCCCCCTCACCAGCCGGGGGTCATTTTTATCCACCTTAGAAATTATATCCATTAACAAAGCAGCATCCCTGACACTGTTGGTAATCGGACCGATCTGATCAAGGGAGGGAGCAAAGGCATTTAAACCACAGCGGGAAACCAGACCATAGGTTGGTTTAAAACCCACCACCCCGCAGTGAGCCGCCGGGTGCCGGACCGAGCCGCCGGTATCTGAACCCAGGGCTGCCGGAACCAGACCTGCAGCCACTGCTGCCGCCGATCCTCCACTGGAACCACCGGGAATGTGTTCCGGATTCCAGGGATTTAAAGTCTGCAGGAATACATCATCACTATCCGGGGGTACCATACCAAACTCATCAAGATTGGTCTTGCCGGCAATAATTCCCCCTGAATTTATAATTGTCTGAACCACAAAGGCATTAAATCTATTATTTTTTTTAGATTTTAACCGGGAAGCACAGCTGGTGGGAAAATCTCTGGTGGCAATATTATCTTTAATTCCCACCGGTATCCCGGTGAGCAGATTCTTACTCCTTTTCTTTTTTTTCTCATTTTTCCAGACCTTTCCCGGCATATCCTCAGCATAAATAATAAAAGCTCTATACCTGGGGTTTAATAACTCTATCCTCCTCTGATAATGCTCTGCAATCTCCACCGGTTCTATTTTATTACTTTCCCGAGCCTCGATCAAATCAGTCAGTTTCATTTGAAAAATTTCCATCCAATTTTCCTCCTATGCTGAAAACTCAATCCTGCATAGAGCTTACTAATTGCCCAGACAGAAAAGTGCCACCCCCAAGCGGAGGTGGCAGCTTATACAGGCCATTTTCCTGAGCCTGTTAATTGTTGTTTTAAATTAAGCCTTCTTCTTCCAGAAATTCTGCTGCTGCTTCATCAGGTTCATATCCTTCGATATCAACCAGAGCATTTAGTCTCTGCATTGTTTCATCATTCAGCCGTTCAATTAAAGGCTGCAAAATCTCTTCAATTTCAGGATACATTTCCAAAGTTTCTGCTCTAATAACCGGAGCTGCATTGTAAACAGGATGGTAGTTCTGGTCATCTTCCAGAGTTACCAGGTCAAAGCCATCAATCCGGCCGTCAGTGGCAAAGCCCATACCCAGAGCTACATCGCCGTCACGCAGAGCTCCATAGGTGATGCCGGTATCCATAATCTGGGTACCTTCAAAGAAGAAATCGTAATGCTCTGTCAGACCGGGATAACCATCTTCCCGAACTGAATATTCATGATTGGTGGCAAATATCCACTGTCCCGGTTCAGGGGCCTGCACTCCTTCATTGATCGCTTCTGCCAGATCGCTCAGGGATTCTATCCTCAGTTCTTCAGCATCTTCTCTTCTCATCATAATGGTATAGGTGTTATTAAGAGGAGCATAATTTAACCAGACCAGATTGTTTCTTTCCAGATCTTCATCTCTCACAATCCGATAGGCTTCTTCTGGTTCAGTAATTGGATCTTCAAAACCCAGATGAGTAATCAGAGCTGTTCCGGTATACTCCCAGGCCAGATCAACTTCGCCCTCTTCCTGAGCCTCTCGCAGGATAATTGTTCCACCCAGGTTCGTCTCATCAACAGTGGGAATATCATTGGCTTCCAGCATCTGAATTGTCAGCTGTCCTAGAATTAACTGCTCGGTAAACTCTTTAGAACCAACAACCACCGGATCTTCAGCCAGAGCCTCCCAGGTCCAGCCCAGTACCAGAGCAAAAAGCACGATAATCACCAGTAAATAACCGGTTTTTCCTGTCAATCTTCTCATTAATAATTCCCTCCTTTTAATATTGTTATAAATGTTCTTCTTAAAATACCTGACATCAGAGTCAGGTTTAAAACCTTAATTTATTGTTAAAGCTGATACTACCACTTAACCAGGCGCAGCTTAATCTGCCCTATCCAGAAATCAAGCAGGATGGCCAGCAGGGCACTTAAACCTGCCCCGGTTATAATTATCATGTTCCGCCTGATGGAAAGTCCGGTTACAATTAAATCTCCCAGTCCTCCAGCCCCGATAAAGGTTGCCAGAGTTGCTGTGCCAACATTTATTACAATTGCAGTCCGAATACCTGCAGTAATAATCGGTGCAGCCAGGGGCAGTTCTATCCTGGTCAGGATTCTTCTGCCGCTCATCCCCATCCCCCGGGCTGACTCTATCACTTCATCGCTGATGCTGGTTATCCCGGCAAAGGTGTTGCGAAGTATGGGCAAAATTGAATACAGCCAGATGGCAAAAACTGCCGTATTAAATCCCAGTCCCAGAATTGTATAAAAGAGAGCCAGAATAGCAAGACTTGGTACAGTCTGTCCGACATTAACTATATTTTCAAATATCTTGCCAATGTAATAGAACTGAGGCCGGGAGAGTAAAATACCTCCTGGTATCCCCACTGCCAGTGCTCCTGCCATCGAGACACCTACAATCACCAGATGCTCCCGAAAGGCCCGCCAGATATTTTCTCCTGACAGCATTCTTTCAACCATGCTGTCAGTCGGGTTCTCCATTACATAATAAACCATCACTGCACCTGTAATAAATACAACTGCAGTTACAACCACAAGTTTAATGTTTTCCTTTTTCATTACCCCTGCCTCACCTCCTGCAGCAGATCCTGAAGGGTGATAATGTCTCTAAAAAATCCCCTCTCCTCATCTACGACAGGGACATAACCCTCACCACTTTCCAGCATAACTGATAGACTATCATTCAGGGTAGAATCTGCCGTTACCTGATCGTGAATTTCATCCGCCAGTTCACCGGCTGTTTCGCCTTCCTTCTCTAGACTCTGTTCATCAACCCTTCCCAGCAGGAGACCCTCTTCATCTATCACCATTAAAGCTCCAACTTTGCTCTCAGACAGCTTTTTCTTAATATCCTCTCTGCCGTTACCTGCAGCAACACTGTATTTATCGGCATCTTCTTCAATTATATCCTCAACTCTAATCAAATGCAGACGTTTAATTGATCTATTTCTTCCCACCAGCTGGGCTACAAATTCATTGGCTGGAGCATCGAGCAGTTCTTCCGGAGTGGAGTGCTGAACCAGTTCTCCCTCTCTCAAAACCGCTACTTTATCACCCATTTTAATCGCTTCATTAATGTCATGGGTGACAAAAATTATCGTTTTATCCATCTTATTCAGAATTCTCAAAAATTCATTCTGCAATCTGGCCCGGGTAATGGGGTCCACTGCTGCAAAGGGTTCATCCATCAGCATCACTGGAGGATCCGCAGCCAGAGCCCTTGCTACCCCTACCCGCTGACGCTGACCCCCGGATAGAGCCGCAGGTCTTCTATCGCTGTAAATTTCGGGATCCAGTCCCATTAAATCCAGCAGCTCTGTCACTCTTTTGTTAATCCTCTCCCGATCCCAGCCCAGTTCCCGGGGTACTGTGGCAATATTATCTTTGATGGTCATGTGGGGGAAAAGCCCGATTTCCTGAATAACATAACCTATTCCTCTTCTTAAATCTATTTCATCCATTTCTGAAGCTTTTTTGCCGTTAAGATAAACCTCTCCTCCGTCTGGCTCATGGAGCCTGTTAATCATTTTCATGGTGGTTGTTTTTCCACAACCGGAAGGGCCTACCAGCACACAAACCTCGCCTTCATTTATTTCCAGAGATAATTTGTTAACCGCCGGACGATCCAGTCCGGGAAAATGTTTGGTTAAGTTTTCTATTTTAATCATTGAAATCCCCCTTGTTTTCCTGCTCTACTTTTCTGCTAGCTGCTAAAATATTATCTAAGTTTCTTAGTTTTTTAGTACTTAATTGTTTTAGCCTTTTCAGCCCAGCCCAGAAGCAGATCAAAGGCCACCGCTATTATTGACACAAATATAGCCCCTGTAATAATCATGGGAGGATTGGTTCGGGAAATACCGTTAAAAATTAACTCACCCAGACCTCCTGCACCAACATAGGCGGCAATAGCGCCAATTCCCACCACCATAACGGTAGCAGTTCTAATACCGGCCATAATAACTGGAAAAGCCAGCGGCAGTTTGATCTTAAAAAGAATCCGATAATCTTTCATTCCCATGCCCTGGGCAGATTCAATAATAGCCTGATCAATTTCAGCTATTCCAGAATGAGTATTCCGTACAATCGGAAGCAAAGAATATAAAATCAGAGCAACAGCGCCGGTCTGAAAGCCTATGCCAAAAAAGGGCAGCAGCAGGCCCAGCATGGCTATGCTGGGAACGGTCATTAAAATCTGACAGATTGTTAGGACAGGAGAAGCTAAAATTTTAAAATAGCTGATCAAAACCCCCAGAGCTACACCAATCAGGATAGCAATTCCCACTGAAACAACAATCAGCCAGAGGTGCTCCAGAAATAGCCTCTGGATTAATTCTGACCTCCGAACAATATAATTAAATACATCCATAAGTTTTCCCCCTTCTTCATGCTTGCCTGTTTAATTTCTCAGGTTAACAGCAGCCTGTTACCATATCCCTTTTTTATTTCTTGCTTTATCTTAGATTCAATATACTCCGGATTATGCTCTGCTAGAATATCTCTGGCAATTATCTTTGCCCGTTTGCTGGCATCCAGTCCACCTTCCTGCTGCCATTTCTCCCGGCGCTGGCGATCTGACAGCCTGGGCTGAAAATATTCCGAGCGCATATATTTCATGGTATGTTCCTCACCCAGGAAATGTCCTCCCGGTCCCACGCGGTCAATTACTTCCCTGGCAATAGTGTCTGAATTAACTTCAATTCCCCGGATCGCTCTCATCACCATACCGATAATTTCATCATCAATTACATACTGCTCATAGGCTACGGTGGTGCAAAATTCCAGCAGTCCGGCAGCATCATGGATAAAGTTTGCCCCTGCCAGCCCGGTCAGCATTGAGGTCATTGC
>SL_8KL_010_SEDDRAFT_10004680_pt1 | contig 10928 bp, 10 predicted proteins | sample SodLakKL_010_SED_4_FD_11160 | JGI IMG/M metagenome (IMG submission 11160) | reverse complement strand
ATTTACGATAAGTTATAAACGATCCTTTGAAGATTAGGTTATTGTTCTTCTTTTCTATAATCTTCGATCGCTTCCTCTACGTCTTTTCTTGTAATCCCTTTTTCCTCAGCAAATTCTCTGCCCCATTCTACTGCCTTTTCTAATTCGTCCTCGCTTATATCATCTTCTTCGAATCTTTTCTTCACTCTTTTCTTGAGATCATCGTATTCTTTCTCTAGATCTATCTCTATTTTCTTGAAGATCACACCGTCCTTGATCGGAATCGCTTTGAATTTATCTGAAGGTTCGAAATTTTCGTCTTCCCGTATATCCTTAGGAACGACGAGCTGACCTTTTTTTGACATCTTCACGACAGTATCTTTCATCGTTTAATAGTTAAACCATTCAACTTTTTAACATTTCGGAGAAATTCTCATTTTATTGCACATCTTTTTTAGTTTCTGTCGATGAATTTTGCCAGATGGTCATCTGGCAACCAATCACTCAGATTTGGTGATAACAAAAGGGACTGATCTGGATCATATTTTCGATACTTTTTAGACATAATATCACTTAAATATCCAGAAGTGATCAAAGAATAAAGTATTTTCCCCTGTTCAAAAAACTGTTTCTTTAGATAATACTCGGACAGGCTCTTTTAGACTTTGAAAGGATCTTAAAGTAGATCTATTGAAAAAAAGAAAGGATTTTAGATACTAAGACTTTCAAAGCACTATCGGATGAACGTACATATGGTCTCGATGATGGTAGTTCCTCGCTTTTGGGATCGGGGGCCTGCCCTGTATCTTCCTCTTTTTAGATTTTGAAGATTTGGATGAAGTAGTGCCCATAGCCTTTTTAACTAATTCCTCATCCTTTGTCATCTCCATTAGTTCTTTTTCGTCAAACTCTTTAATGTATTGTTTCATCACATTTTGGGTGAAAAATTCTTTTTTCTTATTTGGATTCAAAACAGCATAAGAATGTGGACTTTGTGCCAAAGGTGTAAGCTTATAGTTTATCAATAAACTGTCGGCTATGCTTTTACGGAAATATTTTCCGCACATCAATCGCTTTATCGCGGGTTTATTGACGTAAGGCAGCATGTCCTTCAAAAATTTTGGTAGATTCACTCTGTTTGTATTCTTGTAAGTATCCCACTTATCACTGTATTCACTTTTGATGAAAAGTTCCTTTCCTATCTCTTTTCTTATGGTTTTGGCCTTTAAAAAGTAAGGAGGTGTACGCAGTTTTTTATCGACTTTTTTGACCGCTTCTATGGAACTTTCTTTTAGGTGTTTAAGGCTGAGAGATTCTTCAGGTTCCTCTTCTATGTATTTAAAATTGTATATAAAATTGTCTTTACTATATTTCCTTATGATGGACTTGTTTATCTCGATTATTTGGAACTCCCTCAGTCTTATATCCATCTTAATCTCTAATACCAACTATCTTCTTCCTATAATTTATATGTTTTGCTAGAAAACAGTATTTTAGCCCCTTCAAATTCACACTATCTCGCTAATTCCATCTTATCTTTAGACCTTCCTAAAAGGACGACCCTGCTTTCTTCCTTTTCCGCAAGTATTTTTAAACCGAGAAGTTCATTCTCTTTTTTAGCAAAACCCCTAATCGTCTCATGAGAAGGCATGTTCTNGATGGACATCCTGGTTCTAGAGTCNCCGACGAAAACGTATCCTTTAGTTTCTACNAAGTCNGGCTCGGCTTTCTCGATCAGTCTAGCATATTCATCNTCCCAACCTATGTTCCAACCGTCTACCAAGGTATGCCTTACTACAGTCCTTGTATCCAGCGAAGGTAGTAACTCTAAAGATCTTTTGATATCGTTCCAAAGGTCCTCAGAATTAGGTACGCACAATTTTTTGAATATTTTCTTATTGGGTGCTGCTAAAGTAACATACATCTGCGAGGGTAGATGATCCAGGTTTTCAATAATATGAGGTCTAGTCCCATTGGTAACCAGGAACGTGTTCATCCCTCTTTTTTCATACTCTTTTATGAGATCAGATAGGTGAGGATACATTGTGGGTTCTCCAGATAAGCTTATCGCAACCTGGTTGGGATCTCTAGCTTCTTTCCACATCTTTTCGGAGCATCTTTCATCTCCACGAAAACCACTAACTAACTCTTTTTGAGCTTGAATACTTTTAAGAACTATTTTTTTAGGCTCATCAAATGTTACTTCTTCTCTTTTACCGTAATCTTGATACCTCCAGCAAAAAAGGCAGGACTGATTACATATATCTAAAGCCGGTGACATCTGGAGACATCTATGACAATCTATCCCGTAAAAATCTTCTTTATAACAACTCCGACCCCTTATGAGCTTCTCTCTGACCCAGTGGCATAGTTTCACGCCGCTTTCGTCTCCAGTGAACGCATATCCATGTTTTTTTAGTATCTTTTTTTTCTTTTCTTTCATGATTCAAAACTCCAATAGTGATCTCTGTTTTTCGTCTTCTTCATTTTCTTCTTCTTTCTCTTTTTTTTCTTTTTTTCTTTTTTCTTTGTCACCTTGTTCTTTTCCCTTTTTTTCCTCCATTTCATCTTCAGGTCTCGAAAACAAATTTTGTATTTCTCTTGAGTTCACATCGACGTCCAATAGAAAAGCAACTTCGTCTCGATTCAACGTCCACTGGTCAACGATGTTCTGCCTCATCTCAACATCGGTTTTGAAAAGTACCTTCAAAAAAGGTAAAAATCCAAAATTTACTTTATCTGAGGTGGAGTGAACCTTGGGAGCGACCCTCCTGCTTACACGATCTTTAAGATTTCTGACCTTTTTTGAACTGCTCATCTTTCGTATCCAAGTTGGAAATGCATATTTAGTCCACCCCCTGTGGGGCCTATTTTTTACAGAACATACACCGGCGGTCATCGCGTCCCCTGCATATATCCAAGCCCTGTACCACTGTCGTCTTCTTACCCTTCCTAAGTACACGTCGGCTCTAGATAACCATCTATACCCAGCGATCAATTCTCTTGCGTCATCGTATTCACGTGGTAAATTTTCATCTATCCAAACGATCAGATCTGAAGGTTTTTCATCTAAATTCCGTATGCTCCTTTTTGCTTCGTGCGGATCTTTGTCCTGCAGTATTCTCTTCAAGGTAGGAAATATCTCCGCCTTTTGTTTTCTGTTCCCTAGGGCGTCTACATCGCCTATAGTCAGGCCTTTTTTCCTTCCCAAGGCTAGACTTTCTAAATCTCTGACCGCGGACCTAACATCGCCTTCGGCTCTTTGAGATATTGCTCTCAAGGCGCCGATATCGTATCCGATCCCTTCATTTTCACATATTTCTTTTAACAGTGTGATAATCTTTGCCTTCTTAACGGGTTGAAAATCTATCTTTTTACAGAGCTTTTTGAACGTATTGGAACGTCTAGTCAGATCGTAATAGTCGTTAGCTATCATGACTATCGGTTGTTCCGTTTTCTTTATCGTCTTGGTTATCTCGTGAATCCCACCTTTATCCTCTTTACCAAATATATTATCAGCTTCATCCAAGACCAAAAGTGTCCGCTTTCCTTCATTGTAAGGAGTGAAGTCCCCTGACTCAGAAAATGTGTCATCGACGGCGCTCCTACCCACAAAGGCCTTTATGGCGTCTCTGTTTCTATGGTCCGATGCGTTCATCTCAAGAACTTCCCATCCCATATCGTTAGCTAGAGCTATAGCGGAAGTGGTTTTACCTATACCGGGTTTGCCGGCAAGGATCACCGCCCTACTAGTTGGTTTACCGGAGATCCATTCACTAGCCCAGCTCTTCAGTTGTCTAGTAGCCTCTTTGTTGCCCACTACGTCAGATAGCGTTTTCGGCCTATACTTTTCGGTCCAGTCCTGACTGGCATCCGTAGTCTCTCTCTGTTTAGATTTTGAATCCATCGTACTCTAAGATGGTAGAAGATGTTATTTAGAGTTAATGCTTCAATTCACACTCAGACTTTTATTATACCTGCTGCTACGATCACTATACCCGCACCGAGTGTAGCATAGAATAGCAAGTCTATTATCTGTTTAGAACGCAGGTCTCCTTCCAGTTCCCAATAAGATGATCCAGGAATCCCCTCTATAAGCTCGCTGTAAACGACCGTTCCATAAACACTATCCCCTTCACTAAAATCGCTTTCTCCTTCTTTCCATAGAACTAGTTCGTTGTCTAACTCCAATATAGTTATATCTAAAAATCCTATTTCGTTTATATTTGTTATCGTGCCATATACCCATACGCTTTCTCCTTCTTCGAAGTCATTTTCTTCGTGTTTCTCCGCAAGCCCAGATCCTGATACCCCGAATATCGGCCAAAAAGCGAGNGTTAAAAATAATCCAACTATAAGTACTACCAATCCTACTGCGAATATGTTCTTGTTCATATGTTTATTAACTCTATTTTGATATTTAATGTTAATGCATGATCAAGCTAAAAATCTTTTATTTTCTTTTTCACTACATCTATCACATCAGGTATGTCATCGAAGCCCAATTCTTTCAATTTTTCTTCTTTTGGGATACCGTCTTCCGTCCAACCTCTTCTTTTGTAGACCGCATCGCACAACTTCTGATACTGCTCTTCTCTGTACTCTCTCAATTTTTTCACTTTTTCTTTTACAGATAGGTTTTCAGGATCCAATCCCACTTCCTTTTCTAGCTGTTCATCGTACCTTTCTTCTCTCGACTCGTACTCTGTCTCCGTCACCGGACCTACGGACCTGTAGGGTACTTGGTCGTTCTCTCTCGTACCGTCTCCCATCTTCAGATTGAAAACTCTCTGGAAGTTGTAAACCCGCTCTGAATGTTTTATCAAGTCATCGGGATCGGATTCTCGGCCGGTGACAGCAGAATAGAAATCTGCGTACCATTCAAGATGTTTGGGAACCTTTTCAGGCGCTTCGGTTTCCTCGTTATCTTCTGGAGTGATATCGTTCCAAGGTAATTTACACAGACCGTTTATGCCNAACCAGGTTCTCCACATCGGGAACCAGAATAGAGCNTCGGCCTTGTCCTTGAACGTGGGCATGTGGTTCTCCACCATATCTAAGAAGATAAGCCATGCTTCGTCGTGCTGCGGACCTTTTAAAGCTAACCCATAGCCGCCCTGCTGTGCAAGCGATTCTTTGGTGACGTATTCAGAGTATTCTAAGCCCTTACATTCCATGCCTATATCTTCCATCATGTTTCTATCTGCATTGTATTCCTCTTCAAAGTAGTTCTTCATCCTTTTCACGCCTTGGCCAACTATAGCGCCAAAACCTTCTCCGTTAGCCATCTGATGTATGATCTTTAAAGCTGCTTCCTTGTTTCCAAATTCTAAAGTAACGCCGTCCATAACGTCTTTTGGTATCAAACCCATCTCAGCACATTCCATAGCAAAAGCGGTCCCGGTACCTACACTGATGGTATCTAGACCGTAAGCGTCGCAGTAGAAATTCATCTCGATCACGTGGTCTGGATCGAATATACCACAGTTACTCCCGACCCCTGCGATGGTTTCGTACTCTGGTCCATCTACGAGGACACGCTCACCCTGATACGGACCGCTACTCAGCTCAAAATCCGTAACGCAGTGAGCACATTGGACTGTACAACCTTTTACGCATCCGTCGTAACCTTCGTCGAACTTCTCTTCAAAGACTTCCTCCCCTATCTTGTGCCCCTCTTCGTGACTGCCGTATTGGAAGTTTTTCGTCGGTAGAAGATCGAAATCATTCATTATTGGAACTAAATGAGCTGTTCCGACTTTAGCCATCCTGTTTTGATCTTTGTCAAGAGTTGCTATCTCTTTTGAATGTTCTTTTCTGACCTTCTTCAACCTTTCTGGATCTGCTGGATTGATGTCGGTATTACCTGGATCCGATTTGACCACTAGAGCGATCAAGTTTTTGTTTTTAAATACCGTTCCCGAACCTCCTCTTCCTGCCTGTTTGTATCTAACTTCATCGCGTCCCCCATCGTACCAGGAGAAATTGAGTAATCCAAATTTGGTATTCTCAGCCCCGGGTCCGCTGGAAACCACAGAGATCGATCTAGGTTCGTCTCCGCCGTATATTTCAGTAAGTCGTTTACTCAATCCATAGGAGTCCTTGGGAAGCTCTTCAGAAGGGGTGTCAAAACGTACAGTGTTATCTTGGCCGTTTATGAATAAGATCACTCCTTCATCTGCTTTTCCTTGTATCTCTAAAGCGTCAAATCCGGAGAAGAGAAGGTAAGGACCAAAATAGCCACCTACGTTAGAATCTATTACCATATCTGTCAAAGGAGATATTGTAGTGACTATACTGTTTCCGCTACCAGGATAGACTGGGTCGCCGCCTAGAGGACCTGATGAGATACATATAGCATTTTCAGGGTCGTTCCATTTCGTATCTTCGTTAACTGCATTCCATAATAGCCAAAGGTCAAAGCCGCGTCCTCCGTTAAAGAGCTCTTTCATCTGTTCGGTGACCTCTTTCACTTCTATATCCATGTCATCTAGGTCTATCTTTAATGTCTGATCGGCGTATCCCTTTTCGATCTTATTTGCATCATAATCATATTTTTTAATGGTCTTTACTTTTGATTTCATGATATCTCTTCTCTAACTGCCGCATATATAGGAACATATATCAATTTTCCCGTCTAGTGAACCATAAGCTTTTTATAATTTTTTAGTCATCTATCCTATTTATGAAACTATATGTAGAAGTTTATTTCACCGCATCCGGTATGGATCCTATGGAGATCATAAGGAAAATCAAGGAAATAGGATTCGAGCCTGTAGTTGGAGAATATGATTTCGTCAAGGAGTACGAAACTCCTTCTGAATATGGGAAAGCCGTAGATAAATTGACCCGGACTCTAAGAGGAAGCGGTGTGACTTTCAGATTGATCACAAGAAAAGATGAGCACGGTTGAGATCACAATCTAGCGCTCTTTGTCCGCTCGAAAGTCTTCGATTATCTTATCGTGATCAAAGGCTAGATTTGGAAGATCTTTAAGGCTAAAGAAATCAGCCGAAACGGCGTCGCTACCTCCCACGAGCTCACCTCCGATTATATCGAGCGAAAAAACTGAGGAGACCATGTGCCCTCTAGGGTCTCGTTCTGGAGACGAATATACTCCGATCAACTTCTTTATCTCTGTTTTCAGTCCGGTCTCCTCTTCCACCTCTCTAAGAACCGCCTTTTCTACAGTTTCATTGTACTCTACGAAACCTCCAGGTAGAGCGTAACAACCTTTGAACGGTGGATTTTTCCTTTCGATCAATAATATCTTATCTTTTCTTGTTACTATTCCGTCTACGGTTAGAGAAGGATTTCTGTAAACCCCGCCTTTGTGTTCATCTTTGAGATCTTCGTAATCTTTCAGGAGTTGTTTAGCCGCCGGCGTAAGGACCGAGCCTCTTTCATTACTGCCTCCTCGTTGACTTTCCACAAGTTCTTCTTCAGCACTCTCTTCTATTTTTCTGATTATGCCCCAGGCGTGCCTGTAGGACATATCCATCTTTTCTGCGGCGCGTGATATAGAGCCTGTTCTTTCTATAAATCTTAGAAGTTTAGCTCTCCCCTCACCAAGCACGAACATCTCATCCTTCATCAACATACATTTACATTCTAACCGATACATCATAAGAGATATAGTAAAAAGAAGGTAATTAGTTTAACGTCTGTTATACCATCCTATAGATGACATACTTTTTATGATAATTCTATTAAAAAATAGGAAAAGATTTATTTACTGTTAGTTACATATGTATAAGTGTGCAAACGACTTGATCCCCCGGTGAACCAATTTGTGAAAAAGGGAGTTACATTTAAAGAGATATAACCAGCAAGGATGGTTAAAAAATGTTGGATAAAGAGTTGGTCAGAGGGCAAAAACATCTGTATGACGAAGAGGATTTAAATGGATTTGTTGATTGCCTTGAAAGAGCGAAAGAAGTCGCCCCTGAGCACCAGCCACTTCAATCCTGCTTGAATAAACTCTTGACATGCACTAACAGTGAAAATTAAACTATTTTTCATATCTCTATATTTTAGCAGCTTTATGAAACTTCCAAAGAGGATCATTCAAGTCAAAAACTTTTATACCACTCCATCCATCCTTCCATGATGATAGTATTTGACGAAACTATAGAGAAAAGTAGGTTTTACGACCCTAATGAGAATGAATATATAAAAGAAAAGATCACTATCAGGAATGATCCTTTGACTAGAAAATCATGTAGGATCTTAGATAAACCTTTACCCATATCTAGAGATGTAGATATAGATCAAGAGATAATAGGAGGATTCTGTCCTTTCTGTCCCGATAAGATAGAAGACATAGGAGCGAGAGACTGCCAGGTCTTGAACAACGAACTGTTAGAGAGGGGAGACGCTGTGCTTTTATCTAATATAAGTCCTTACGCGAAGAGATCGTTGGTAATCAGATTGACTGAAGAACATTATCTACCGTTAGGGCGATTTAAAGAAAGGCATTTTACAGATGCTTTGTCCCTCGTGACAAAATATGTTGAAAGGTCTTCAGATGATAAATATGCAACGGTGATGATGAATTATCTTAAACCTGCAGGGAGCTCTATCGTTCATCCACATATCCAATTTTTGATGTCTGATGAGCCCATGGATTATCAAAACAGGATAATAAAGGCGGGTCGAGAGTACTATGAAAAACACCATAGTAACTATTGGAGGGACTTGCTAGAAGAAGAAAGGGATCGCAAAAGGTATATCGGAAAGATAGGCGTCTGCGAGTGGAAAACACCCTTTGCTCCCAGGGGTTTAGAACACATACAGGGTATAAGTTTGGAGAACTTCAGTTCTATGAAAAGAAAATCTCTTAAAAATATCTCGACAGGCATCGTTAACACCTTAGAATACTATGCCGATCAGGACCTAAATTCGTTCAATCTTTCCATCTTGATTCCACCAAAAGGCGACATAAAAAGATTTGCTACGGTGATCGATATTGTGGCAAGAAGTGCTTTAGATAAATACTATTGGTGCGACGTTTTTGCTTTATCTAAACTACAGGACGAAGCTTATTCTAATAAGTATCCCGAGGACATAGCAAAAGAAGCAAGAGCGTTCTTTGGATGAGCGATTTTTGTTTTTTATAGGCTATCTTGGATAGCCTAACATCTTTTTGATGCATCTTTTTCGAAAAAAGATGCGTTGGAACCCGCTTTCGCTCGCTCCCCCTTTTCAATCACTTTCCTCAATACCCTCGGAAAGAAAATTGAATGCCACAGAATCAAGGATTCTGTTCACTTTCCATTTTCTCATGTTCATTCGAAAATAAGGAAAATGCGAGGGAAGGGAAATTCAAGCATATTTGTATACAATTTCGTTCAAATAAAGGTGAGTTTGTAATTTTCTTCAGGTGTTTGAACTCTTCTATTTTATGCTAGGTTATAGTAGTTAAATACATTGTACCATCAATTTCAGTGGTTACTGAGAATTTTTCATCTCCCGTTTTTCCTTTTTGTATTCTTCATTCTCGTCCTCTTCAAACAGATTCTCTCTTGGAACACTTGAAGAACTCTTACTTGATTTGCTGATCTTATAAATCACTAGGATTCCAACAACCGCTATCAATGATATGAAACACCAGTTGTCAGCCAAGAATGCAGTAAAGACCTCAGTGAAATCTGGTCTCTCTCTTTCACCGAGTGCAAAAAGGTGCCGTCTTCCCGTTATGTAAAGTGTTCCGTTTTCATCTATTGAACCAGAAAAATCAATCCCAATGGATTGATAATCGAAATTCAAGTCCCATTCTTTTTCCCCATTTGGACTTATAGCATAAAAGTTCTGTCCAATACTACCCACATAAATAGTTCCATCACCACCTATTATCGGGGAATTAGTCCGTACCCTAGTATCAGTAAAGTTATAGATCCACTTTTCAGAACCATCTGGATTTATCGCATAAAGATGATGGGAACCAAAATAAATCGTCCCATCATCACAGATGGCCAAAGAAGATAATCCGCTTGTATACTCTGTCTCTTCTTTTCTATATTCCCACTTCATCGTTCCGTCAGATTCGAAGGCAAGAAGACTTCCTTCAGTCGAACCTACATATATGGTGCCGTCTTCGGTTAATGTAGGTGAACCAAGTCCCCCTTTTTCCGTTTGATAAAGCTTTTCTTTAGTACCGTTTGGATCTATCGAGTAGAGTTCACCTTTTACACTCGTACCCACATATAAATTACCCTCATCATCGATAGCTGGATTTGTGTTAATATCTCCTCCCAATGTTATGTTCCATCTTTCTGTTCCATCCGGATGTATAGCGTAAAGTTCCTCATCGCAGGGAAAGTAGATTGTCCCGTCATTTCCAATCGCGGGCGAAGACCAAATTGGATGATCGAGGGTGTAACTCCATTTCTTTGTTCCATTAGGATATAAAGCGTACAAATGTGCGATTCTTTCACCGTCTTCTTTATCATGTTCATCCTCAACTATGCATGAATAAATCGTTCCATCTGAACTGACAGCAGGAGTAGTTGTGATTATCGAATTTTCTTTTGTAAAATTCCATTCTTCTGCCCCTGATTGATTTAAAGCTATCAATCTTGCAACTCTAGAAGTGCTAAGATATCCATCCTCAATTAAAATTGTTCCATTCGATAAAATAACTGGTTCACTCATAATGTCATCTCCAAAAGCGCTATATTCCCATTCAATCCCACCATCGACGTGACTAGCGTCATATGGAGATCTACCCGTATTTCTCTTATTACCTCTGTACTTAGGCCAAGCAGAATCAGCAAGATCATTGCTCTCCTCGTCCTGCAGATCGGCACCATCCTGAAGTTCTATCGATGAGGATACACCAGCCTCTAAGGAGATACTGATCATCAGTATGATAACTATCAATACGGATATCTTTTTCAAACTCATCTTCAGTTCATCAAGCAAAAATCATGAATATAAAATTTCCGAAA